>Ga0115002_10001390_pt1 | contig 33383 bp, 22 predicted proteins | sample ArcticOcean_MG_C_8_FD_89576 | JGI IMG/M metagenome (GOLD analysis project Ga0115002, IMG submission 89576) | Marine microbial communities from western Arctic Ocean - ArcticOcean_MG_CB11_86 | ecosystem: Environmental > Aquatic > Marine > Oceanic | place: Arctic Ocean: Canada Basin | collected... | reverse complement strand
TTATAGAGGAACACTTAGCCGGAGATATAATAGGTAAGGGGACTCCGGAAATTGAAATCGGCAGCGCCTTTATTGTTGTTGGACCACACGATAGTGTCGGCAATCAAGACAAAGTGCAGATCGCCCAAATTCGCGCTAATACCATTGACGAAATGATCAACGCCACCGGAGAAGCTTTTCTCGGCATGACCCTGAGTTGTGCGCGCTGCCACGATCACAAATTTGATCCGATTGCCCAGGCCGATTATTATCGAGTATATACGGCGTTCGCTGGAATTCGGCATGGGGACGTTCCATGGGCGACCAAAGAGCAGAAGCAGGAACGTGCAGGATTGTTGCAACCACTCAATCAAAGTAAAAAGCAACAGGAGACAGAGCTTGAAGATTTGGAAGAAATGGTGCGTCAGCGTTCCCTCAATAATTTAGCTAGTTTTGAATCTCAATGGACTCGGCCGGCTGTTCAACGAACGGGCACAGAAGATACTTTCGCACCGGTAAATGCAAAATATGTTAGGCTCATTTGTGAAGCTCAGGATTTGAATCTTTCGTCAGACGTTGGATTTCGGGTCGACGAATTTGAAGTATGGTCAGCTGTTGATAAACCACGGAATGTTGCTTTGTCGTCCAATGGAGGATTCGCCCATGGAGAAGCTCGCATAAACGAAGACTTCCCAGGAACCTACGGGACTCATCACGTAAACGATGGGAAAATAGGGAACCGCTTTATTTCGATGTCGAATTACCTGACCATTGAATTTCCAGAAATTACTGAAGTTAACCGAGTGTTCTTTTCAAGTGCTCAAGAGGAGCAGGTTCCCGAGTTATTTAAGTTTGCATTCGTTGCCGACTATCGGATTGAGGTATCTTTAGAGGGTGAGAACTGGATCGAAGTTGCCAACGGGCATGATCGACAGCCTGTTAGCCGGAAACTTCCCAACCCGGCCAGACCTCCCGTGGTCGCGGCGCCCACGCACCTGGATCACCGTTTAATTGAGTTGGGGATGATGGAGGAGGAGCGTGCTCGAAAGACTTATTTGCAAGAGGAAGTTACTCGTCTTAAAAGGGACATTGCGAAGCTTCCTTCCTTACCAAATGCCTGGATGGGTAAACATAGCGAGGAAGATGCCGCCGGACCTTTTCATGTGTTTATCGGAGGTAGTCCTCAAAGACTCGGTGCTGAGGTAGTTCCGGCGAGTTTGTCGACACTGAGTGAAGTTACACCAGGTTTTGAACTTTCGTCGGAATCAAAAGAGGGAGACCGACGTCTTGAATTAGCACAATGGATAACGCATCCTGACAATCCGATTACTCCACGAGTGCTGGCTAACCGCCTTTGGCATTATCATTTTGGTACTGGAATCGTTGATACACCCAATGATTTGGGGTATATGGGAGGGCGACCAAGTCATCCTGAGTTACTGGATTTTCTGACTGTTAAGTTGAAGGAAAACAACTGGCAGTTGAAAGCACTGCATCGGATGATCATGACATCCCGGACATATACCCAATCATCATCGTGGAACGATGGTGGCGGAAGAGTAGATGCTGATAGCCGGCTTCTTTGGCGTTTCCCTCCTCGGCGTTTATCTGCTGAAGAAATTCGTGATACCATACTCGCAGTGACAGGAAAACTGGATTCCTCGATGGGTGGGCCTGGCTTTAGACTGTATAATTATATGCGAGATAATGTTTCGACTTACGAGCCGCTCGATAAGCATGCTCCGGAAACCTATCGTCGTGCGGTTTATCATCAGAATGCGCGTGCTTCGGTGATAGATCTTATGACTGATTTTGATCAGGCCGATTGTACCTTGTCTACACCTCGCAGGTCTCAGACAACGACACCGCTGCAAGCATTAACCATGATGAATCATAGTTTTACCATGGATATGGCAGAGAACCTGGCCGAGCGTGTGGATTCCGGATCGGGAGCCTCATTTGAAAGCCAGATGGAAGATCTGTTTCAAATGGCATATCAGAGGACTCCAAGCCGTGATGAAATTCAACAAACGCAGGAATTTGTTTCCGAGTATGGTCTTCGTGCGTTGGCAAGGGTCATTTTGAACTCCAGTGAACTCATCTATCTAGACTAGCCGAAATTACTCACCAGATAGGCATAAAGAATGATTAATATCTTAAATACGATTGAAGCTAGTAATCGAATCATACTCACAGAAATACGTTTATGTCTATCTTCGGTCCGACTTGTCCAGTGTTCCTCATTCATTGCTCGGTTACGCACAAACGTGCGCGCCCTTGCTCCTCATTCGTCAAGCTCGACAACTCAACTCCGTGAGAAAACCGGCCAATAAGTTTTTGTAATGCAAGATTCCTTAAATAAATACTCCCGCCGCCGCTTCCTGGGTAATGTGACTTCCGGGCTAATGGGGGTTGGTCTTAGTCACTTGTTGGGAGTAGATTCCCTGGGAGGTCAATCACCTGTGCAGGCAAATTGGAAGCCTGGTCAGGGAATGACGCATTTGGAGCCAAGAGCAAAACGTGTCTTGCAGATATTCTGCCCAGGGGCGGCTTCGCATATGGATTTATGGGAACATAAACCCATGTTGGAAAAATTTCATGATAAACCGCTTCCAGGCGAGGAGAACTTTTTCTCTTTTCAAGGAAAGAACGGACCGCTCATGCGTAGTCCCTGGGATTTTGTGCCAGCCGGGCAGAGTGGAAAGATGATTACCTCTTTACTGCCTCACATGGCGAAACACGTGGATGATATTGCGTTCTTTCATGGAATGCAGTCCAAGACCAATACGCATGGGCCTGGTTGTGTATTCGTAAACACAGGACATCCGACTGAAGGATTTCCGAGTGCCGGAGCTTGGGTGAGTTACGCGTTGGGAAGTACCGCAGATGACCTGCCGACCTATGTCGCTATTCCTGATATTCGTGGGGAACCACCAAATGGTAAAGCCAATTGGAGTAATGGATTTTTGCCAGCCAAACATCAGGCTATTACCATGGCAGCCCATCGACCCATCCGTAATATTCGTCAGCCAGAACAAGTCAGTGATGCTGAGGAACAAAAAACGCGTGAGATGCTGAAGTATTTTAATGAACAGCATGCTTCGATGCGACCCGAGGAAAGCGAATTACAAGCTCGTATGGGTGCCTATGAGCTGGCGGCAAAAATGCAGCTCTCAGCTCCTGAGGTAAGTGACTTCAAAAGTGAGCCGCAGCATATCCATCAACTTTACGGGACAGATTCTCAGAACAATTTAAAAGCTTCCTATGCAAATAATTGCCTATTAGCTCGTAGGCTTCTTGAACGAGGAGTTCGTTATGTAAATCTCTACTGCGCATCCCGAGCCAGCGGCGTGGATGGCTTGTTAAATTGGGACGCTCATAAAACCTTAAAAGATGATTATGAACGTCATGCCCCTGTTTTTGATCAACCCACTGCGGCATTGTTAACGGATCTAAAGCAACGTGGTCTAATGGAAGATACGCTTGTGATTTGGACCACTGAATTTGGTCGTATGCCTACTCGTCAAAATGGTACGGTGGGACGTGATCACAATCCTGATGGTTTTACTCTCTGGATGATGGGTGGCGGCGTAAAGGGCGGTACCAGCTATGGTGCAACGGATGACTTTGGTCGTCGAGCCGAAGTCAATCCCACTTCGATCTGGGAATTTTATTCAACCGTTCTACACATTCTCGGTTTAGATTACAAACAACTCTCCTGGTATCACAATGGACTTGATCGGCGATTAACTGACGTTCATGGACACATAATTAAACAGGTCTTGGCTTAGGGGAAGTGGTTATCTCTCTTGGTCCTTTCCGCGAGATTTGTAACGTAAATTAGCAAGAAGACTTGTGCTGTTGTGGAAACTAAATTTAGTTTCAGGAACTATGACTCGATTTTTGCTCAAATATTCCCTGACCTATTTTTGCTTTATTTTCTCAGTTCAGTTGTGGTCCGCAGACCCGCCGAATATCATCTTTTTTCTAGCCGATGATCTGGGCTATGGAGATCTGCAGTGTTACAGTGCGGATTCTAAAATACCTACACCTCACCTGGATCGCCTCGCCAGTGAAGGTATACGATTTACCGATGCCCACAGTCCTTCAGGAGTCTGTTCGCCTACGCGCTACGCGGTATTGACGGGCCAGTATTGTTGGAGAACAACGTTAAAGAAAGGCGAGCTTAATGCAGCGTCGCCTCCTTTGATCAATCTGGAACGAATGACGGTAGGAGATCTTTTGCAGCAGGAAGGTTACTATACCGGTTATGTCGGAAAATGGCACTTGGGTCATACTTGGCATTTAAAGGACTCTTCAAGTAAAGTTGAGGTGGACAATATCGATAGGTCGAAACCAAAGAAGATCGGGGGCTCCGATCCAGATCGAAGTCAAAATGTTTGATCCAAACCATTCCCTCGGGAAACGTCCAAGGGTCGTTCAAAGAATAACCGATGGTATCGATGAGATTGGGAATGACAAACCAACGGGATTTGTCTGCATCGTCGGACCAGAATTTTAGATTGGGAGTGTAGGGGACTACACCGGGATTGGGTGACAGGTCGCTTAAATCTGCAAAGACGCCTGTCTCCGAAAGCGTGAGCGGGTAGTTGGCTGGCGGATTGGTTTCTTCAGTGATGCGCATAACACGACCGGACGCGCTGTGCTCAAGAACTAAAATCTCACCCGTTTCCGCATCGAGTTCGAAGTCGACGATGTCATTTCCGCCAAGGCGGATAGCGCTCAACTCACTGCTTTTTTACGCTGATATTGAAAACTTGACCATCTGGCCTATTACAGGAAATAATTTATCTCCCCATGAAAATCCCCCAATCACACTTAGAACGCAGAACGTTTCTAAGAGGAGCAGGAGCATTCGTGGCTCTGCCATTTTTGGAGTCGCTTGCCAGGCCGTTGTCGGCGGTAACAGCTGCTGGGAAAATGATAGACCCTATGCGAATGGTTTGCATCGGCCTCAACTATGGGATGCATCCTCAAGGGTTTTTCCCTAAAAAAACGGGGCGCAATTATAAGCTGTCGTACTTGCTCGAGCCGCTTGAAGACTTGAAGAACGATTTCACTATTTTTTCCCACCTCGATCATCCAGGGATGAAAGGTGGGCATGAAGCCACGCACACCTACTTGTCAGGAGTGCGCGCAGATATGGCTAAGTCGATGCCTGAAGGAAATATTTCCATGGACCAGAAAGCGGCTGAATTTGTAGGAACTGCGACGCGCTACCAATCCATGCAGTTGAATGTAGGTGGAGGCGATAACGGTCTTTCATGGACTCGAAATGGAGTGAGTATTCCCGCTGTATCGAATCTTCAACAAATGTTCGATGCATTGTTTCTGGAAACTGACCAGGCGCATAAGCGACGATTAGCGCGCTCTTACAAATTAAACAGTAGCATACTCGACGTTGTTCGGGATGACGCACAAGACCTGCAAAAACGACTGAGTGCCAATGATATGGAAAAGCTCGATGAGTATTTCACTTCAGTACGCGACGTAGAGAAACGCTTACAGATGTCTGAAGCCTGGTTAAACAAGCCCAAGCCCAAAGTTGATTACCAGTTTCCTCAGCCTCTGCCTACTGATTTTTATGAGAAGGTGCCATTGTATTACGATTTGATGAAATTGGCCTTGATGACTGATTCCACTCACGTGTTGAGCTATTCGATAAACGGTTGGAGTGGAGACTCCGGATTGCCGGGAGTTACTCAAGGTTATCACGCTCTTACTCACCACGGCCAGGATCCTTCTCGTCTAAAAGAACTGACCATTATTGAGACGTTTCACGCCAAACAATTTGCTCGGTTTTTGGACGACCTCAAACGAACGGAAGTCGAAAACCAAACGTCCTTGCTCGACAAGACCATGGTTCTTTTTGGCAGTGGGATGGGGAATGCAAGCTCTCATTCGAATCGCGATCTGCCCCTCTTACTTGCTGGTGGTGGATTTACGCATGGCGAGCACAAAGACTACCCTAAGAAAGGCGACAAGCAAACACCTGCCTGTAATCTTTATGTGTCGATGTTACAGAAATTCGGTTTGGAGATTGATAATTTTGGAACAAGTTCGGGGACGCTGGAGGGGTTGAGCTAGTTTGTTTAAAATGGAAAATCTACGTTTTACCAATGACTTGGCAGCAGAGCAGGGATGCTCTTGCCCTACCATTTTAGTTGATAAAGGTAGGGCTACTGCGTCCCCGCAGTGCCGATTTACAGCGTTAATGAATGTAACTTTATTCATTTCTACATTACTTTTTTGCACCACTAGTTTTGTGCACGCCCAACGCGTCAACCCCCATGCATTTCTCGAAGAGCATTGTTTAAAATGCCATGGAGAAGAGAAGCAGAAGGGTGATCGTCGGTTGGATGGGTTGACTCTAAATTTCGAAGATCGAGATACCGCTTGGACCTGGGAAGAAGTGCTCGATATGCTTAATCTAGGTGATATGCCGCCGGAGGATGAGCCGCGGCCCGATGGGGAAGTTGTGAAAGAAATGGTTTCCTGGATTACGGAGGAACTCGAAGATTCGATTCTCGTGACGGAGGCCAGAGAAATGACCCGTTTACGAAGAATGAATAGGTATGAGTATCTCAATACCATTCGAGATTTACTACATCTCAAGGTTGATTCATTTGATCCAACTGAATTTTTTCCAGCAGATGAAAGGGAAGAAGGATTTGAAAACATTGGCGGTAAACTGGTCTTGTCAGATTACTTACTACAAAGGTACCTGGAGGCCGCTATCGCTGCGGTGAACAAGGCCGTAAATTTTGAAAAGGCACCTAAGAAAACGTCTGTTTATCTCGAACCCGATGATTATACCGATCGCACCTTTCACTTTCGGCCACAGATATGGTTTACTATCAATGTGAATGGCGAGTACATCGACTTTGGCCATGGAGATGCAAAATCCGACCGATTGTATGCTTCGAAATATAAAGGTGCTCCTGAGGATGGGTATTATTCGATTCGAATAACAGCCGAAGGCGTAAATCGGATAAACAAATACGATCCAGCGACTCTACGTTACGATCCTGATGAGCCTATTAAGATGCAGCTCCTCGCCACCGACCCATCTGTCGCGTACCCTGGTCGCAAGTACAATAATTCCGATCGGATATTGGCCACCGTTCCTTTGGAGGATAATTCAATCAAAACCTACGAGTTCCGCGTTTGGATGGATAAAGGTTATGTTCCGGTGGTTCGTTATCCCAACGGTCCTCAACCTTTCAAGCAAGTACTCTCGAAGCTAACTGTAAAACATCACTTGGATGTGGTTCCGTCCAACTGGCGCGACGGAGTTGTATCGGAGCCGAGTGAGAATCAAACGGTCTATCTTTCCGATGTTTATGAAGGTCCACGCATCCGATTCTATGGAATGGAAATTCATGGTCCCGAGTTGCCAAGCTGGCCGCCTGCAAGCCACGAGGCCATATTTGGGAAGGAGTTGGTGTCACCCAAGAAAATCGATCCTGAGAAAGTGATTATGGACTTTGGGTCTCACGCATTTCGTAGACCTCTGCTTGAAAAGGAACGGAAGAGGTATGTAGCTTTTTATAAGCGTCAAGTTGCTGCAGGAGAATCGGTGATAAATGCATTGAAGGCTATGGTAATCGCCATTTTATCCTCGCCGAACTTTATTTATGTAGAAGCGCCGATTGATAAAAGTTTGAGTATTCCGTCTCAGGAACTTCCCTATAATCTTGATCAATTCTCGTTGGCTTCCCGCTTGTCGTATTTTCTGTGGAGCTCAATGCCTGATAAGAAACTGTTCGCTGCAGCAGCTAATGGTAAACTCAATGATCCTGTAGAGTTACGGCAACAAGCATTGCGAATGTTGAATGATTCGAAAGCAAAAGCCTTGGCCGATAACTTTACAGATAGCTGGCTGCATTTAAATCAGCTGGGGGAAATGCCACCCGATACTGGCAAATTCTCGATTTACCACACGCGATTTCTTGAACCGCTTATGAAGGAAGAGACGCGACTCTATTTCCAACACCTATTGATGAACAATCTGTCTATTGATGAATTCATTGATTCAGACTACACTTTTGTAAATCGTTATATCGGTGACCTCTATGGGTTCGAGGGTACTCAGGGTGACAATTTTCAAAAAGTCCAATTTGCGGACCGTGAAGTGCGTGGGGGCATCCTTGGCCACGCTAGCGTGCTAACCGTTACATCTAACGGAGTTGAGACCTCGCCCGTTAAACGAGGGATCTGGATACTGGAAAACATTCTGGGAACACCTCCTTCACCACCTCCGCCCGACGTGGATCCACTGGAGCCCGATATTCGTGGTGCAACAAGTATTCGAGAACAGTTGCAGAACCACCGGAAAGTTGAAACTTGTGCAGAGTGTCACAGAAAAATCGATCCACTAGGATTCGCCATGGAGATTTATAATCCTATAGGTGCCTATCGGAAAGAGTATCGCAATGACCAGGGTCATCCTATTGGGAAGATCGAAACAGCTGGTAGGTTGACTACGGGAGAAAGCTTTAAAACCATGGCTGATCTTAAAACTATACTGTTGAACCATAAGGACCAGTTCGCCCACTGCCTTACTGAAAAAATGTTAACCTACGCCTTGGGAAGAAAACTCACCTTCGCCGATCGTTCCACCGTGAATCTGATATGCGAGGAATTGGAAAGCAGAGGAAGCGGGTTGAAGGACCTAATCGAGCTCGTAGTGATGAGTGATGCATTTCGGAAGATTTAAATTGAAGACAGACGGACAAAGATGAATCCAGCTATTTTAATCGGTAGAGCTCGATTGGTGGGTGGTCCTGTCAAAATAATACAATTTCAATGAAACACATTGTACGATTAATATTTTTCATGGTAAGTTTTGCGCTTCCCATGTTCGCCCTCGATCCGATCGAAAGTCGCAAAGGCTCAATTTTATTCGAAGACAACTTCAACTCGGGTTTTGCCAAGCGTGAATGGACTCCTCTCCATGGAACTCATTGGTATGTTGAGAAGGGCGTTTATAGAGGGAATCCGTCCTCCCCTGAGTTTCAGGCAAGTCGCCAAAATCACACGGGCGCTACTCCCAGCATGGCTTTGCAGGTTGAAGCTCGTGATTGCATATTACAGATGTCTTTCAAAATTTCAGGAGGCCTCAATGCCGCTCATATTGGCTTTAACAATGGCTCAACAACTAACGGGACAGGGCATATAGGAAGGCTTATTCCTTCAACCAACGCGGGGACGATTTTGCAAAAAGATGCGCATTCACAAATTGCAGGAGACAAAAATTTGCCAGTTTCTAGTTCCGATTGGACAATCCAAAAGGATCGTTGGTACACCGTGCTCATTGAAGTCGTTGGAGATCAGTTCATCGCGCAAATCGAAGGAGGGCCGACTCTAAAAGCACGGCATTGGCGTTTTGATGTGTTCAAAACTTCGGTGAATTTAAAGACGCGTGGAAAACATGGAGCAATCTTCTATGACAACGTAAAAATTTGGGAAGCTCTCTCGAGAGGATCATTGCAAACTGAATCGGGTGCTATCTGGAAAAAACACAGAGTTGTTGAAAGTAATAAAAAGGACTTTGTTGATTCTGCTGTGGCGGACGATTTAAACCATGACGGAAACATGGATATTATTGGAAGTTACAATGGGAAGGTCGTTTTACTGAAAGGGCCGAGATGGAAGCCAATAACCATTCATGTATTTAAGGAAAGTGATTCACGAAATAAACCGAGAACGCAGTGTATTCACTCATGCCTGCTCGATGTTGATGGTGACGGTGATCAGTATTACGTCGGATCCAACAACACCACCTTTTGGTTGGAATGTCCTGATAATCCTTTTTCGGGCAAGCCATGGAATTACAGAACTATAGACGATGAAATCCTCGGTTCTCATTGTCTCATAACTGGTGACGTCAATAATGATGGAAAACTGGATCTGATCGCGAATTCTAGTAGAGGAAAAGAGCAAACTCCGATTCATGATTCGATCTGTTGGTTTGAAACCCCTACAACATCCAGTGGATGGGTACGACATGTATTTTCTGATAAAGATGCACCCGGTGGGAGTCACTATATGGGGATGGGTGACCTGAATGGTGATGGTCTACCCGATATCGTCTGCGGCGCCAAAGGCGGGAAAGGCAATCCAGGTGGAGAATGGTTTGCGTGGGGGGAACAACCTGAGAGTGGAAGCGAACCGTGGAAGAAGCACTTGCTTTCAGATGAAGAAGTGGGCGCCAGTAATATTATACCAGCTGATGTAAACCGCGATGGAATTATGGATCTCATTGCTGCACGTGGTCATGGTTACGGGGTGTTTCTTTATATGGGACCTGATTTTAATAAAATCGATGTAGATTCCGATATTCACGGACCGCATAGTCTTTTTGTAGAAGACCTGGACCAGGACGGTGATTTGGATTTTGGGACTTGCGGTCGTCATGAAGACAGTATTGCGGCTTGGTATGAAAACGATGGCCGTGGCTTTTTTACAAAACACCTTGTCGGTGAGAATCAAGGTTCTTACGACACGCGTGCCATAGACATGGACGGAGATGGCGACCTTGATATGCTAATAGCAGGTCATGTCTCAGCCAACATCGTCTGGTATGAAAACCCCATGCGTGGTTTCAAATAGGAAACACCAATGGGATCTTTGGATTACAGGTGGATTGATCTTCTATTTTTCTTCTTCTTCTTTTAGTTTATCAAGACCTAATAGAGTCCACTCGATTGCAGATTCAAGGTCAGTGAAAATAGCAAAACTAAAGCCCACTGCGTTGGCTGCTTGTTGTTCAAGTTCTGCAATTTTCTTTGAGGATTCAGAATATACGACAATGGCAACTGATTTGAGTAATGGGTTTTCCTTGCCGGTACAAGTAAAGCGTTGGGTCGACTGAATTGTGGTGAATTCGATTTCCTATATAGCCGTAGTTATGGGTGTATTGTGACCCTATTACGCGATTAACTTCGCGGGCCTCGGGAATTTCCATGTTCACAAATTTATGGGGAGTACCAAGAATGTGGCGATCGAACTTTTTAAATGTTCCGAACTCCAATTCGTATGTTTCAAAGCTATCCATTGTGGGGAAGAAAGACTGCCTTCGTCGTTGAAAATTTAAAGGGTAATAGTAAAGTATTCAAAATGAGTTTGGAGTCAATAGTAACAAATTTAAACTCCGAAAAAATTGTTGTTTGGCTTGAGATATTTGGGATGAAAAATCTCAAGTAATTAAGCTATGAATATAGGGTAACAGGTCCGTTCAGGAGGATCGACTCCTTGGATCGGTCGAGGCTAGGTGCCTGCCGATTGAAGAAGTCCTTTCAGTTCTGAAAATACTTCATCAACCGTAATATCGGACCAATCGCTCGTGTTGGATTGCAGGTTTATGTTCCTCGGGCTATCCAATGGATAGGCACCATATTTTTCAATCTTCGTTGGGCCAAATATAGCAATGGTTGGTTTTGCGAGAGCGGCTGCAATGTGCATAGGACCGGTGTCATTTGCCACTACAACGATGGCGCCTTTTACCAAGCTAATCATTTCTGAGATACTTGTTTTTCCGGTTGTATTTAAAAATAATATTTCAGCGGCCAATTCTTTAGACGGAATGGGAATGTGGCTATCCCAAACAACCAATCGTCCCGGTAACTCTTTTAGGATTTTGTGAGTGAGTTGGCGAAAGTTAGGCCACTCTTTTTCTTTCCCTCGGCTATGAGGTAGCAGGAGGATTGGGGGATTAGTTGCTAATTCAGGTGCAATGGTTTCAATGGCGGGTGTCTTAAAGTTCACTGGACTCCCTAATTCTTCTGGTATCCCAAGAGCAGGAAGGAATTTGAGAAACGTGTCGAGTTGGTGAGGATTGGGTTTCTCTGGATGGTCGATAATGTGATTGCAGAAAACACCGGACCCTTCGCGTGCATCGCTGCGCCCAATTTTGAGTTTAGAGCGCGATGCGGCTATAATAAGCCCGGTTCGAAATTGAGCCTGTATATCCAGTACTGCATCGTATTCTTTCTTGCGGATTTCTTTTAGTAATTTCCAAAAACCAAAAGGTCCTCCTTTGCGTTTGAAGATTATTAAGTTATCCACTGTTTGGCAATGCTTCACGATAGGTGCGAACTGGCTGCTCACTAAAAAATCTATTTCAGCATTCGGGAAATGATCGCGAATGGTTTGCGTGATCATCAACGCATGCAAAACATTGCCTAACGATGATGGACGTATAATCAGGATGGACTTATAATCCATCAATCCTTCGAAACAGAAGAGGACTTGTTGTACAAAGCAGGATTCAATTCAGGATCGTTATACATCTTGAACTGGAAATAAACGCGGAACCCCCGCTCGCCTTCGGCACACGCTTTAAATAAGTTTTGAAGAGCATTTCTCAGGTCAATTATCTGCTTCTTAATGACATCGAGCTTAAAAGAACATTTTTCGATATGCTCTTTAGTTGCATCGTTTCGATCCACTTCCTCCTGCATGTGAAATTGTTTTAATGCCATGATTGAAAGGCGGTCGACTATCGAACCCAGCGTTTCGCTATTCATTGGAGTTTCGTCAGTGAAATTATCTCCAAACAAAGTGAATAAATACTTGTCCATCTTCTCGATGAAGTCGTTTCGCTGCTGGTTATTTTGGTCGATGGCCCTTTTAGAGTGGTATATAAATTCGAATCCTTTGTCTTCTCTTCGCGCATCATCCTCGTGGTGCCAGAGCGTGAAATTACGTTTATGGTTTTCTTCAACCAAGCTAAGAAATGGGTCCTTAGAAGTTACTTCGCAGGGGGTAGTGTGCCATTGCTGGGTTAAGTCCCTCTGCTGATTGGTTATCGAATCTGGATTAAGAAATGCTTCGTCCATGGAATTTGGCGGCGGATGGGTGTTATTGAATTACCTGATTTTACCAGGGGGCTTTATCAATGCCGAGTTGTTTAAGAACCTCCGGTGGTGGACCGTCAAAGGTCTGCATGGCGTAATTCCCAACGTAACCTATGTCCTTAGTTCCGATGTCAGTGGTATAATATCCACCCATGGTGAGGCTGCGGAATTTGGAAAAGAATTGCGCACCTTGGGCATACTCAGGAAGCGTATCGGGTATATAGGCAATCTCGTCGCAGATTTCGGTAAATTCCGGTCTCGCGAGCAGGTGGAAATCGGTTCCAAAGCGTCGCTGAGATTCACGATCGATCCATTCCAGACCTCCGAGAATGATTTTTCGATCCTGTTGATGATTCTCATAGGGCGCGCTGATCCATTCATCAAAAAAGTCAGGCACACCGACCTCAGAGGCGCTCGGTGATTCTTTGCCTGCTTTAGGTAGAATGATGTCGGCCAGTTTACTGGTGGTGCGAAGTTGCTCGGGAGTCATGGTGAGTTCCCAAGGCACTTCAGGTGCCAGCATATTTGGATCGGTTCCGTAGCCCAGTTTTATAGAATCCTGGGTTTGGCCGAACGATTTTTTATCGAGGAAGTGAACGGTCGCTGCGGCTGCCATCATCCACTTCATGGCTGCTCGCCGGTCCATCCGTTTATGGCTAAATTGATCTTTCATCTAAATGTTTCCTTTCTTCATTTGCTCCATCATGTATTCCGAGGATCTCCAAGCGATCGCCATGATTGAGAGGGTGGGATTCTTATCTGCATTCGAACAGAAGGACGCGCCGTCCGTGATAAACAAGTTGGGGACATCCCAAGTCTGCATATATTGGTTGGTGACCGATTTTTTAGCGTTTTCGCCCATTATGGCTCCACCGACCTCGTGGATGATTTCTCCCGGACGGTAAAGGGCCTTCTTACCCGCCGGGTCGACCTCACTTGTAATCGTGCCACCTTGTTCGATGATCAGCTCAGCAAAGGTCTTGTGCATGTGGGCCGCTTGACGGATTTCAGCGTTCGCCCATTTCCAATGAAACTTCAAAGCAGGAATTCCCCACTTGTCCTTCAACGTGGTATCGATCGTTGCGTAGCAGTCCTCGTTGGGAATCATTTCACCGCGTCCTGAATAGGATACAAAGGAGCCATAATAGCGACGGGCATCTTCTTTCAACTGTTTGCCGTAGGATCCCTTTGTAAAGTTCTCCAAACCTCCGAAGGAAGTAGGCCCGGGTGTTCCACGAGTTCCGCTAGTTTCGATATGGTACCCTCTAGGGAAATCAAGTTTGCCTGCGATTTGCTCTTTGTAGAGCCACCAGGGAGCATAGACATGAGCTCCACCTGCTCCGTCTTCATTGTGGGGAGGAAGATTCTCCAATGCTGGTATGTGACCTGTGATCTTGGCACCAGTTGTATCCATGAGATACTTACCTAGCAATCCGCTGGAATTCCCAATACCGTCAGGATGATGGAAACTCTGCGAGTTCATCATAATGCGAATCGATTCGAGCGAGCTCGCCGCGAGAGCTATAACACGACCTTTTACGCTGTAATCACGCCCGGTTGTTTTATCGACAAAGTTTACGGCAGTCGCTTTGCCGCTGCTGTCCGTTTCCACGATGCGAGCCATTGCGTTGGTAATGATATCCAAATTCCCGGTGGCTAGTGCAGGTGGTATATGAACCGTCGTGGATTGATAATTGGCTTTGATCGAGCAGCCACGACCGCAACGGGTTGCCCAAAAACAGGCCAAGCGCTGGTCCATTTCCTTGGCCAGGGTCGCCTGCGCCTTAGGGTTATTGGGATGCAACCACTTGGGGATTTTCTTCGAGTTTAGTCGTTCGGTCATCACCGCTCGGTGAATCGGCACGATAGGGATTCCCAGTTTTTTCCCGTGCTTGCGTGCAAGGAGTTCGGCTGCCCGAGCTTTTGGCGGAGCCATTAAAGTATTGTTCAGCGAATCTGGAGTATTCTCCAGTCCTTCATTGCTTCCGAAAACACCAATCAGAGCCTCCACTTTGTCATAGTAGGGAGCCACGTCTTCGTAATCTAATGGCCAGTCAAATCCTTGTCCATCCCGCGAGCGGGGCTTGAAATCGTAAGGTCCGTTTCGCAAGGAGATACGACCCCAATGATTGGTTCTGCCACCCAACATTCTGGATCGCCACCAAAGAAACTCATCTTCAGGCCGGTCCTGCGCTTGGGAGTAGGGTTCGCCTGGGACTTGCCAGCCACCGTCGACCGTGGCGTCGTAGTATCCGGAAGGTTTACCGGGGGTCCCTGCTCCTCGCAGAGGCGCTTGTTTATTTGTGTTAAACATCGGTGTCTCGGACACTGGGTCATAATCGCGACCAGCCTCGAGCATGAGGACTTTTACGCCCTCCATTGCCAAGGTGTAGGCGGTTTGGCCACCGGCGGCTCCTGAGCCTACAACGATGACATCATATTCCGGTTTAGTTTTCCCTGCGTTTATGTGAGGCATGATTTTAAAAAGGTTTGGCGTGGTTCAGTGGTTCACGATTCAAAGGTATAATGTTTTACTATAATTTGTTGCAGAATCTGTAGTCTGGGGGATCTTCGTGGACTTGATCGTCGAGCTTGCGGTTAGTATTGCGAACAAAATAGTTAATAAAACCTCTTGTTGCTGCGCGGGCTCGTCTCACAAGTTCATAAGCGGCTTCGAATTCATTTTTAGAAATGTACTCATTATCCAGCGCTAGATAAAGCTGGCTTTGAACTTCGCTACACGATCGTTTTGCGTATCGCAAAAAACGTATGAATTCAGCATTGGATTCGGAATCATATCCTTCCGCGATATTGTGCATTGAAGATCCGGCGGCACGTTGAATCTGATTTTTATAGCTAAAGTCTTTTGAAAAAAGTGCATTTTTTGTTAGTCCGTAAATGTTTTTTGTGAGCTGCCTTCCTAATTGCCAGGCCTCAATATCTTCAAATAGTCTTATGCTCATCTTATTAATAACAGTTGAACTGTGAACTGTTGAACCATGAACCTCTTAATTCCTACTTCCTTCTGGACTCTGCATATTTGTCAGCGCGGATTTTAGTTAAGTCTTCAGGGTAGTCCTGATTTTGCTTCAACTGCTCGGCGGTCGGTGTGGCTGATGAAACTCCTGGTTTGGGAACCTCTACTTTGGATATCCATGCAATCGCATTGAGGACCACCTTCCTGTAATCATCGTCTTGCCAATTGTCGTGGAAATGACCACCGGTGAACCCGAAGCCTCTACTGCCGTTAGCGTTTTCAGATACCCACATCATATGCTGGGGGTCGCCACGTTTTACAGCAGCGCGAGCATCGGCTGTGGAATTGTGATGATGGTCTTTTGCAGGAATTACATCCAAAGGTGGAATGGCGGTCAGGATAGGTGTGACTCCTTCCATATTGTCGCGAAAGCGCATGTTGAAATACCACTCGTCTTGAATGTGGAAGGGTTTCACACCATTGGCCACGGGATGATCCGGTAGTTTTTCAAAATGAGCCACCCAATGAGGGTTGACGGATTTTCCTAGTTGAAAATAGCCACCCATCCAACGAAGAAATCCATCTCCAGGTTCGCCGTCGATGGTTTCTACTCCATAGTGAAGGCAGCCAACACCGACGCCTTGGTTGTTCAAGGTATCAATGGCACCCACATGGTCATTGGCCAGGTGTTTGCCCCCTCCATCGCAGTATATGACTACAGAGTCGATTCCCTCGAGTAGAGCCTCATCCATGGTCCAACCTGGATTGTCTTTGTTGAAATAAACTGAGGCCTCAATGCCTAGGTCGCTATCGTTCAATGCCTTGGCCAGGAGTAAGGAACCCGCATTGTGTTCATGGGCGTTGTAGGCGTGGCTCATCTTGCCGGCCACAAAGAGGACCTTGACTGGATCCGTGGAGCCTGAGTTTTGTGCATTTGAGCAGCCAGTAAAGGCAATTGCGCAGAGGCTGAATAATCCAAGAACGAGTTGATAGGGGCGTGAAGAAATAACCATTATGAGATCCAATTAATAATAAAAAATCGTATCTTAGGTAGCAGAGATCTCTTCGTCTAGAATTATTATCAACTACTAAGTAGGTGGGAATATCTTGGTAAGCCTGAGGGATACCCATTTTCGCGTCCCAAAACTCAATTCAGTACACTTACATTCAAACGGATGAAGCGGTCTAAATCTTCCCCCAGAGGAGTTTTATCGTAGACAGTGATTGTCTCGGTGCCATCTCCGTTGTCGATGCGAGAGAGTTCAGCCGTGGCATCTTCGAAGAATCCATCATCATTGTACCGCCAGTTTGTGAGGTTATCCGAAACTTCGATCAAGTATTCGAGTCCTTCTGGCAGCTACTATTCCGACAGAGAAGCGTCGAATAGATGGAGGTGCCTCCTGGGATCCTGATGGGGATGGGGTTCCCTTTCTTTTTGAGCATGCAATGGGCTTGGATAACGAAGTGTTTAATGCGTTTTCTGTTTCGACCGTACAGAGTGAAGGCGAAGACGGAGCGGCCGCGTTCACCATCATTTTTCCTTTTCTAAATGATACGCCTGGCTTTGCTTACCATTTTGAGAAGGGGGATTTGATAACCCCATGGGTAACGGTTGAGCCGGATTCCATTGAAATAATCCCAGGAACTGGATCTACACATACAGTGAGGATAGATGTAGCTATTTCAGCAAATCCTGAGAATGGGAGTGAATTCTTCCGACTAGTTATTGAGACGTTGTAGTGGATTTGCATTGGAGGTATTGATTCTGCTTTTTCTCGGTTGTTTTTAGGAAAGATTTAGAATTAACTTTGCTTCTGATAGTTACCACATTTTCCCCAAATACCTCTTTCGATTTCAAATAATGAAGATCAGCACAATCTGCTTACTGGTTTTGCCATTTCTGGCTACGTTCTATCTTTCGGCGCAGGTCAACCTTGGTCATGAAAAACGCGATAAAGAGGCCGGTGATTCAGGTCTATCACCGGAAAAATCCCATGACTTTCTGACTCCTGCTGATGGTCTGGCTATAGATCTCATCGCTTCGGAACCAGATATCAAGCAACCTTCATTTTTGCGTTTCGATGAAATGGGTCGCATGTGGATGATCCAATATCGTCAGTATCCGCACCCAGCGGGCCTTGAGGCTATCTCCACAGATCAGTATTGGAGAAACGTATACAGCACTTTTCCTGCTCCACCAGGACATCCCGATTTTACTCCAGGTACCGACCGGATAACGATTCACGAGGATACTAATGGGGATGGTAACTACGACAAGATGTCGACCTTTCTGGACGGATTAAACATGGCCACAGGCTTGGCATGGGCCGTAGATGGGGTGTGGGTTCTTCAACCACCCTACCTTTTATTTTACAAGGATCCGGATCAGGATGATGTGGTAGATGGCCCACCTGATGTCCACATTAAGGGCTTCGGTCTTGAGGATTCACATTCCTATGCCAATAGTTTAAATTGGGGGCCCGATGGTTGGCTCTATGGGGCCCAGGGCTCGACGGTGACTGCTTCGATAACCCTGGAAGGTAGTGACGCTCTTCCAATCAAAAGCGTCGGGCAATTGATGTGGCGTTACCATCCAAAGAATCGCGTTTACGAAATTGTAGCTGAAGGCGGTGGAAATATCTGGAGTTGTCAGTTCGATTCCAAGGGTCGTTTGTTCGCTGGAGCTAATGAAGGTGGAAAATTGGGTTACCACTATATGCAAGGTTCCTATAACAAGAAAAACTTCGCCAAACATGGTGAGCTTTCGAACCCGTATGCCTATGGCTATTTTTTCGGAGTTGAAGAAAAAGGCTCACAACGTGTTACAACCAATTTGATGACCTATTCGGAAGGAGCACTTCCAGAAAGGTACGAAGATACTATTATTACGGCTAATCCATTAATAGGTAGGGTGCTTGCCTCACAACCGGTTGCGGTAGGTCCAACCTTTCACTCTGAGTTAATCGATGTGATGGTTGATTCGGACGATCGTTGGTTTCGTCCGGTGTACGTAGAAACGGGACCCGATGGCTCACTGTATGTGGCAGATTGGTACGACCAGCAAATTAATCATATGGAAAATTTTGTGGGTCGGATGAGTGCTGCTGATGGGCGGGTTTACCGGGTTCGTCCTAAAGACGGTTACAAGCCGACTCAAATCAACTTGGATTCGCTTTCGACATTCGATTTGGCTTATCTTCTTAAGGACAAGCGTAAGTGGTATCGTGATACCAGCAGAAGGCTAATCAATGAAAGGCAGGATATTTCTATATTACCGGTTCTGAATTCCTGGCTGAAAGAAGAATCCGGTCAGACGGCGCTGGAAGCCTTATGGTCGATAAATCTCCTCGGTCATTTTGATAAAGATGTTCGGAAAACGGCTTTGGCTCATGACGATCCGTACGTAAGAAAATGGGCCGTTCGATTAATCGGTGATGCTTGGACTGCTGAAAATTGGGAATTGAGCACCCTGAGAGATATGGCTGCAAGTGATCCTCACGTAGAAGTTCGACAGCAATTATCCTCGACGGCCAAGCGTTTACAAATCGCAGGAGGATTATCGATTGTTCGTGAGCTGTTGAAGCGCGACGAGGATGCTGATGATCCTTACATGCCGCTGCTGATTTGGTGGGCACTGGAAGAGTTTGTGTCGAATGATGCAAATCAAGTCGTCAGCATGTTTTATGGAGGGCGCTTGTTTGACGAGGCGATGGTTCAAAAACCAATGCTCGAATTTCTAATGCGCCGATTAGCTGCAGAAGGTACCCGGAACCATTTACGAATCTGTGCACGATTGTTAGGATTAGCGCCGGATGATGAAAGTCGGAATAATATGCTTGTCGGTTTTGAGAAAGCTTATCGCGGAAGATCCATGGTTGGTCTACCAGATGAACTTTTGGATGCTGTCTCCAAGGCGGGTGGGGGATCTCTAGCAATGCAGATTCGCCAGGGTATTCCTGAGGCTGTTCGGAAAGCTGGTGAGGTACTAGAAAATGAGACTGCCAATGAAGGCACGATTCAACGGGTCATCGAAGCTTTAGGCGAAGTACCTATTCCAGAGCTTTTACCATCTCTCTTACATCAGTTGGATCGCAATAATGATACGCTTCAAATGGTAAGCTTATCGGCGTTGAGGGCATACAATGATCCTTCTGTTGGTCAGGTTGTTACTAATAAGTACCCGCAACTTCGCACCGAAGTTCAATCCGCGGCGCAAACGTTATTGATGAGTCGAAAGGAGTGGGCCATGACGTGGTTGAACGCTATAAAAGACGGTTCCATTAATGGGGAATTAATCCCGATTAATGTAGTCAACAGTCTGAAACGTTTAGGTGATGCATCGTTGGATTCACTGATAAATTCCATTTGGACGAACACTTCAATTTCTTCTGAGGATAGTTCTGACGAAATGAGTGCTTTGAAGAAGTTGTTGAAAAGTGGGACTAATCCGGATCGTCACAGAGGAAGGGAGTTATACTTGGCTCGCTGTGGTGCTTGCCATACCCTGCATAATGAGGGTGGTGCAGTAGGACCTGAATTAACAGGATATCAACGAAGTGATCTCCATAGTTTACTTTTGGCAATCACGAATCCCAATGCAGAAATCCGTGAGGGCTTCGAAAATTATGTAGTCCAGACCAAAGATGATCAGGTAATTTCAGGGTTTATAATAGATCGGGACGAGCATGTTGTAGTTCTGCGTCCGGTTGGTGGTCAACCGATTGTTCTTGAAGAATCGCGGATCAAGAGCATGGAGGATGCCGGTGTTTCGTTGATGCCTCCTGGCTTGCTGATGGGTATGGACGAGCAATCCATCATTGATCTTTTTTCCTATATCCAAGCGCCTCAGCCGCTGAACTTGAGAAAGTGAGAATCTAATGAATTAGACGAACTTAGGGATCGACCTGTTCGATAGCCATTCTGAGAAAACGTGGATACTCCGGGCTGAGAGGCCAGTTCAGATCTATTTCAACGATTTCACTGAAACTATCAATCGGAATGACTGAAATTCCATTGCTGGTCAAAGAGAACCAATTGGATAATGTATTGGAGCCTTCGAATCTAAGAATAACGTCTGGCCGTTCTTGCGAGCGTTGGTATTGGAATGATAAACTGGATGCGCTGCTACCTGCTATATCAATTGATTGGCTTAAATTTGTTTTGTTTGGATTTAATCCAAAGAAATACTCCGCCAGATTATTCAAGCCGTCAAAATCCGGGTCCGCCTCGCCGGATGACAATTCAGGATTTTCCAATTGATCGAAAGTAAAGAATCGAGCAGTCCAGGAATTAAACATATCTTCGATTTCCGAAAGTGAAACAACGTCAAATTCAGCGAGTGCTGATTCGTTGGTAATGTTGTTGAAAGTAACATCCACAGCATAAGCACCTGCGTCGCCAACTTCGGGAATCATATAAGAATCCGAGGTTGCGTTTGGAATATTGGTTCCCTCTTTTTTCCATTGATAGGAAGGTTGTCCGGTAAGGCTGGTCATCACCTTAAGCTCAACTAGTTGCCCATTACCCAACTGTGTCGATCCAGGATCGGCTGCATTGAAAGGAGGTATGATTACGGTGCCCAAGGCAAATGTGGTGCCTCCCGGAAAATCTGTAGGAGTGATGTCAGGTGGATCCTACCCCAGTAGGCTTTGGATTGTATGTAACAGGAAAATAAATACAGTAAAAAAGTGTTATAAATAAGTATTTTTGATCATCTGAATATGGGTTGAAATGTGTATTATTTAAATACAAGTGTGTCTGGGAAAAAGTCCTGCCAGGAGAACCAGAACGAACCGACACCATTATCAAGGACTTCTCCCGTTGAAACCACCTGGACGGGAAGTCCGGCCGGATTTCCACCCTGACTTCGGTAGTGCTCGAGAACAATTTGTTCAATTTAGGTCGACGTTTTTAAACAGGGAATACACCAGTAGGCGAAGAAATCTAAAATGACGATACCCTCGGGTTGCTTGCTGAGGTTGTATTCGACATCCATTTCCCAGCGTTTTAGTGAAAACGGCTCAATTTGATCCCCGACCTCATAAGCTGAAAATTTTGAAGTTAAACCGGTCGAGCTCGCGAATATCATGATGAAGGTAATTGGTAGCTTTTAAATCATCAAGAAGGTGATCGAAACTCATTGGCAGGATGTGCAGCCACCTGCTTGCCCTCCTCCTGAACCTGCCGTCCCTGGTTCCAGTAAAGAATGGAAATCCGAAGAATAGTTATACACCTGAGAATCTGAAAAAACCATATTGCTTTTTGAAACCAAACGTTAGTCCGCTAACTTAACTGAGGAGCATCCGGAAGTGAATAGTGCGATTGAGCAAGTAATAAGGTAGATGTATTTATGGTCCTCCTTAAATCTGAAGATCCTTTTTGTTCTCATGGATTATTTGGTAGTAATGGGGACGCTGCGGGGCTTTGTCTGACTGTTTTAAGTACGAAATTCCAGAGATGTTATTCCCTTCACTGGCTAATTTCATCCTATCCTATTTAAAATGGACAAATTGGCGAAACAGAACATTTCTCTGGACCCAGGGTAGTTGAACCTTTTTATGAAATCCGTTAAATGAATCGGAATAGGCTCCTTCTACCATAATCTTCATCTTCAATTGCCCCGTTTATGTCTCAATCTAAATCTTCTAATTCCCGCTTGTTTGTTTGGGCTTTAACCTCGGCCCTTGCTGGTTTTATATTCGGATTTGATACAGTTGTCATTTCGGGTGCTGAACAAACAATTCAAAAATTGTGGGGGCTAGGGGATGGCATGCACGGTTTGGTCATGAGTGCAGCCCTCTGGGGCACCGTTCTTGGAGCGTTATTAGGTGGTATTCCTACGGACAAATATGGACGGAAGAAAACTCTTATTTGGGTTGGCGGACTTTATTTAGTATCCGCGTTAGCATCTGCGGTGGCACCGGAGCAGTATACGCTGATGCTGGCTCGTTTTATCGGTGGTATAGGTGTTGGTGTTTCAACCGTAGCAGCTCCATTGTATATTTCCGAAATCTCACCTGCCGAGAAGCGTGGACGCTTGGCCGGTATGTTTCAGTTCAATATCGTTTTTGGAATTTTGATCGCCTTTCTTTCCAATTATATTCTCGGGGGTATTGGGGAAAATGCTTGGCGACTGATGTTGGGAATTGAAGCGATCCCAGCTCTGATATATATGATCATGTGTTTTAGCATCCCGGAAAGCCCTCGGTGGTTAATTGGCAAACAGGGGAAACGAGCTGAAGGTATCGAAATATTGAAGTCTATTCACCCTGAATACTCAGAAGAACAGTTAGAATCAAAAGCGGATGAAATCGGATCCGCTTCCGTTGTGACGAAATCCTCAGCGAAATTTTGGACAGCTCGTCTTAAGATTCCAATTCTTTTGGCCTTTTTCATCGCATTCTTCAATCAACTGTCGGGTATCAATGCCGTGCTTTATTTTGCCCCACGGATCTTTGAAATGACAGGTCTTGGCGAAGAAGCCGCACTACTTCAAACGATTGGAATTGGCGTAACAAATCTTCTATTCACCTTTTTAGGCCTATATTTGATCGATCGACTTGGTCGGCGAACACTACTTTATATAGGTTCATTGGGTTACATAACTTCGCTTGGGCTTTGTTCTTGGGCATTTTTCTCCGGTAACTACGGAATCGTACCTATTTGTATATTTGCATTCATTGCATCCCATGCTGTTGGCCAAGGGGCTGTGATCTGGGTGTTTATCGGCGAGATTTTCCCCAATCAAAACAGAGCTCATGGGCAAGCTTTGGGCTGTTCAACTCATTGGGTATTTGCTGCCCTCCTAACGCTTGTTTTCCCGAAAATGGTGACTATGTTTTCTGGAGGAGTGGTGTTTCTCTTTTTCTGTCTCATGATGGTGCTGCAGTTGATTTGGGTAAAAATTGCCGTGCCTGAGACAAAAGGCGTGCCTTTAGAGGAAATCGAGGGTCGATTAGGCATGAGTTAAGGAGAAATGGGAAAAAATACATAATTTCACCAAGGGTATTGCGTTAGTCCGGAAAAAACTCCAGATTCGTCCTCCTTTTTTTGATGCGCTGCGTTTGTGTTCTAGAAGACAATGAACAATGTGTTTGTTGATTCTTAAGGGTTGAAAGTGTTGATACCATAAGTATTACCCTAAAACCCTACAGGTAGTTTTATCGAAAGAATGGCTGAATAGAACTACTTTTACTGGAAAATACCTTTTATGATAGACACCGAAAATGAAAACAAAGGCCTGTACAGGCCAGAATTTGAACATGATAGCTGCGGAATAGGTTTTGTTGCCAATCTGAAGGGTGTAAAGTCGCATGAAATCGTGGAAAATGCACTAAGCATGCTTTGTAATATGGAGCATCGTGGTGGCACGGGGTATGATGTAGCCAGTGGCGATGGAGCAGGAATTCTTATCCAGATTCCGCACGATTTTTTCTCCGAGGACTGTACTATACGGGGATTCGACCTTCCGGCAGTTGGTGAGTATGGCGTAGGCATGGTGTTTTTCCCTTCAATCAAGGAAGACCGTAAGGCATGCCGGGAGTTACTTTCTGCTCATATAAACGACCTTGGACTCTCATTATTGGGGTACCGCGTGGTTCCTAAGGATAATTCTATGATTGGCCAGGCGGCTTTGGACACTGAGCCAGAAATCGAGCAGGTATTTATTGGTAAGCCCAAATCCATTTCCAATGAGGAATTTGAGCGAAAATTGTATGTTCTTAGGAACTATACGATTCACACTGCTCATGACACGATTGAGAATGCGAAAAGCGATTTTTACATCACGTCGATGTCCTCCAGTACTATTTCCTATAAGGGGCAATTCACCACCGATCAGGTGCGTCAGTATTTTCTGGAACTTCAGGATGAGAGAACGGTTTCAGCTCTCGCAATGTTCCACTCCCGGTTTTCAACCAATACCTTCCCCTCCTGGAAATTGGCTCAGCCATTCCGCTACCTGTCTCACAACGGCGAAATCAATACCGTTATGGGAAATATTAACTGGATGAGGGCACGTGAGGCGATACTTGAGAGTATCAACTTCACCCCTGAAGAGTTGAAAATGCTTCATCCTATTTGCGACCGGGCGATGTCCGACTCTGCAAACTTAGATATGGTGATCGAATTGCTTGTTTTGAGCGGTCGACCCCTTGCGCAGGTAATGATGATGGTTGTGCCTGAAGCCTGGCAGAGTCAGGAGGACATGGACCCGGTAAAATGCGCCTTTTACGAGTATTACTCTTGTATTATGGAGCCCTGGGATGGTCCCGCCTCAATTTCATTTACTGATGGAAAAGTTATCGGTGCGACGTTGGACAGAAATGGACTACGTCCCTCTCGGTATTTAGTGACGGATGACGACATGGTGGTCATGGGTTCTGAAACCGGATCTTTAACCGTGGACCCCGCCCGAGTGGTGAAAAAAGGCAGACTCCAGCCCGGCAAGATCTTCATCGCCGATCTCGAGCAAGGTCGGATCATTTCGGATGACGAAGTGAAAGCTGATATTTGCTCTCGCCAGCCTTATGGTGAGTGGTTGGCCCGGCATAAAATCAAGCTGGGTGACCTGGCGGTGCCAGAGCAAACTAGACCTGTTTCAAAAGAAAGATCACTTACAATTCGTCAAAAGGCTTTCGGGTATACCCAGGAGGATTTGACGATAATTCTCAGGCAAATGGTTGGCACCGAAAAAGAGCCACTCGGTTCCATGGGGGCAGACAATCCTTTGGCCATTCTTTCCGACCGTCCACAGCAGTTGGCCCACTATTTCAAACAGCTTTTTGCTCAAGTAACAAACCCTCCGATTGATCCGATCCGTGAGGAAATGGTTATGTCTTTGCGAAGTTACATGGGTGGATCTCTCAATCTATTGGATGAGACTCCACGGCATTGTCACAAGGTTGAGATTACCCAGCCAGTGCTTTCGAACGAGGAGCTTCAAAAGATCCGCTATATTGATCATGATCACTTTCAATCGAAGACGATTGACTGTGTATTTCGTGCAACCGGAGAACCGGGTTCTTTGAATGATGGGCTAGACCGTATTTGCCGGTATGCAAAAGACGCAGTCCTCGACGGCTTTTCCATTATCATTCTTTCTGACCGCCGGATGGACACCGATCATGCGGCTATTCCTTCGCTATTGGCGACTGGTGCAGTTCACCATTATTTGATTCGTGAAGGACTCCGTGCAAAGGCTGACCTGATCGTTGAAGCTGGTGACATTCGTGAAACACATCACTTCGCCACGGTCTTGGGTTATGGTGCTTCTGCTGTGAATCCGTACCTTGCGATTCGTTCCTTGCAGGATCTTAAGGAACAGGGAGTCGTTGATCCTTTGTTAACTGACGAAGAAGTTTTCTATCGTTTCAAAAAGGCTGTTAATAGCGGCCTGCTGAAAATCTTTTCAAAGATGGGAATCTCAACGCTGCAATCTTACCAAGGTGCACAGATTTTTGAGGCTTTGGGTATCAGTAGTGAAGTGATCGATGAGTATTTCACCGGTACAGTAAGTCGTATTCAAGGTCTAGGCCTCGATGAAATTGCCCAGGAAGCGTTGATGAAACACCGCGACGGTTTTCCACTTGAAGATAATTTGGTCGAAGACGAGGTTCTTGATTCAGGAGGTGACTACGCCTGGCGTTTGGGTGGCGAGCGTCACCTGTTTAACCCAACCACCATTCGTTTGCTCCAACATTCTACGGCTACCAATAACCGTGACATGTTTGATCAATATGCGGAGACGGTAAATGATCAGTCACGTAATGCGTTTACTTTACGCGGCTTGATGGAATTTAAGTACGACCGGCCTTCCATACCTATTGAAGAAGTAGAACCTGCGGAGAATATTTTTAAACGGTTCGCAACCGGCGCTATGTCCTTCGGATCTATTTCGTGGGAAGCCCACACCACATTAGCCAAGGCAATGAATCGCCTGGGTGGTAAAAGTAACAGTGGCGAAGGGGGCGAAGATTCAAGGCGCTTCAAGCCGGATGAATTTGGTGACTTGGCTACGTCTAAAATTAAACAGGTCGCCTCAGGTCGTTTTGGTGTAACCTCCCATTACCTGGCCAACGCGGAAGAGCTGCAAATCAAGATGGCTCAAGGCGCCAAGCCTGGTGAGGGTGGACAACTGCCCGGACACAAAGTTGATGCCTGGATTGGAAGAGTTCGGGGATCTACTCCTGGAGTCGGTTTGATTTCACCTCCTCCTCATCACGATATTTATTCAATCGAAGATCTGGCACAGTTGATCTATGATTTGAAAAATTCTAATCGTAAAGCACGCGTAAACGTCAAGCTGGTCTCTGAAGCCGGCGTTGGTACTATCGCGGCTGGTGTGTGTAAAGGTTATGCAGACGTGGTTCTGATCGCTGGGCACGACGGTGGAACGGGTGCTTCTCCTCTGAGCTCTATTAAACACGCAGGGCTGCCTTGGGAGCTTGGGTTAGCTGAGACTCACCAAACACTCGTGCGCAATAGATTGAGAGATCGGATTGTCGTCCAAACAGACGGCCAATTGAAAACACCTCGGGATCTGGCAATTGCCACATTGTTGGGTGCAGAAGAGTGGGGTGTTGCTACTGCTGCCTTGGTTGTGGAGGGTTGTATTATGATGCGTAAGTGTCATCTGAATACGTGCCCGGTTGGTATTGCTACTCAGGACAAAGATCTTCGTAAACGTTATCAGGGGCAGGTTCAACACGTGATTAACTTCTTCACTTTTATGGTGGAAGGTTTACGTGAGCTGATGGCTGAGTTAGGTTTTAGGACCATTAACGAAATGGTTGGCCAAACCCAGTGCTTGAAGTTTCGCAACAACATTGATCACTGGAAGTATACAAATTTGGACCTTTCACCAATTCTACACCGTGAAGGCGGACGTGAAGGGGATGGACTACATCAGTCTGTTCCTCAAGGGCATTTGATTAATGACATTCTGGATAGAAGACTAATCAAAGATGCTGCTGTCGCATTGGCTGACAAGCAGCCGGTAAAATTGGAATATGGTGTCGTCAATACCGACCGTACCGTCGGGGCTATGCTTTCCAATGAAATCTCCAAAAAATATGAAGATGAAGGATTACCTGAAAACACGATTGATGTGAAATTCCGTGGAGCTGCTGGTCAAAGCTTCGGGTGTTTTACCGCGAAAGGTGTTCGCTTTGAACTCGAGGGAGATTCCAATGACTACTTTGGAAAAGGGTTGTCTGGAGGGACTTTGGTGGTTTATCCAGATCGAGAAGCTCCTTTCAAGCCTAGCGAGAACATTATCATAGGTAACGTTGCCTTCTTTGGTGGCACTGGAGGGACGGCCTTTATTCGAGGTATAGCAGGTGAACGTTTTTGTGTGCGTAACTCAGGAGTGACTGCAGTTGTTGAAGGCGTCGGTGATCATGGTTGTGAATACATGACTGGTGGAAAGGCTGTTATTCTTGGTGAAACCGGACGCAACTTCGCAGCTGGTATGTCGGGAGGCGTCGCCTATGTCTTGGATAGCAACGGAGACTTTGTATCTCGGTGCAACATGGAAATGATTAAACTAGGTCCTGTTCAAAATGAGGCTGATGTTGCTGACCTGAAGTCGCTTATTGAAGCGCATTTCGCAAACACCAAGTCCGATGTGGCTAAAGCTATCCTTGATGACTGGAGTAATAGTCTTAGCAAATTTGTCCGCGTGATGCCGGTCGATTACGAACGCATGCTTGGATACATGGAAGAAGCACGAGCCACAGGTAAGTTCGAAGCGGAAACCGAAATCGCTGAGGAAGCCTTTGATATGCATATGCGTCAACTGGCCGTAAAATAACACCATTAATTGAAACCGAATTTATTAAGATATGGGAAACCCTACTGGATTTTTAAAGATCAATAGGAACCTTCCTCTGGACCGAGATCCGGTTTTGAGATTAGGAGACTGGGAAGAAGTACATACCGAAATGGCTGTGAGTGATATTCAGTCCCAAGCCTCTCGTTGTATGGATTGTGGAGTGCCGTTTTGTATGGCTGCGGAATCTTCTCAGGGTCCTGGAATTGCAGGATGCCCGGTTAACAACCTGATTCCTGAATGGAATGATCTTGTTTACCGCGGTCTCTGGAAAGATGCACTCGCACGTTTGCTCAAAACTAATAATTTTCCCGAGTTTACGGGCCGAGTATGCCCAGCTCCTTGTGAGAGCTCTTGTGTATTGGGCATCAATGCTCCACCAGTTACAATCAAGCATCACGAAGTAGCCATTATCGATCGTGGATTTGAAATGGGTTGGGTAACTCCAAATCCTCCCGAAAACCGAACCGGTAAAACCGTTGCTGTGATTGGATCTGGTCCTGCGGGACTTGCTTGTGCCGCGCAGCTAAATACAGCGGGGCACACGGTGACAGTGTATGAACGCGCAGACCGTCCTGGTGGATTACTCATGTATGGCATTCCAAATATGAAGCTGGAAAAACATGTCGTTGAGCGCCGCATCCAATTGCTTGAGGACGAAGGAGTTACTTTTGTCTGCAATACGACCATTGGCAAAGACATTCCCGCCGATAAGCTGAAAGAGGAATTCGACACCGTTGTGATTTGCACTGGAGCAACGGTTCCACGCGACCTCCCTGTTGAAGGACGCGAACTTAAGGGTGTCCAATTTGCTATGGAGTTTCTTGGGACAAATACCAAGAGCCTTATGGATAGCAACCTGGAGGATGGAAATTATATTTCTGCCAACGATAAGCACGTGGTAGTTATCGGTGGTGGTGATACTGGTACCGATTGTGTGGGTACGTCACTTCGTCATGGTTGTAAACACGTTCAACAATTGGAAATCATGCCCCAACCTCCCAACTCGCGCACAGCTGGGAATCCTTGGCCACAATACGCCCGCGTATTGAATGTGGATTATGGACAGGAAGAGGCGATCGCCATTCAGGGTGATGATCCACGTTCCTATTTGGTAACAACTAAGAAGTTTGTTGGTGATGAGGAGGGTAATGTGACGGAACTGCATACGAGCCAGATCGAGTGGCAACGCCAGGATGACGGCCGTATGATTCCGGTCGATGTTCCTGGTAGTGAGAAAATCATTAAGGCTGAGCTCATGCTTTTGGCTATGGGTTTTCTCGGGCCAGAAGGTGGAGTTCTTGATCAGCTTGGAGTCGAAAAAGATCCTCGTTCGAACGCTCAAGCTGAGTATGGTAAATACGCCACCAATGTGGATGGTGTGTTTTCTGCTGGTGATGCTCGGCGCGGTCAGAGTTTGATTGTGTGGGCGATCAATGAAGGTCGTGGAGCCGCTCAAGCGGTCGATGCCTATTTGATGGGTAAGAGCTATCTCCCGAGGTAATTCATAACGAACATTTTTTTAAGCCGGGACTTCTTTAGTCACCTGTTGCTTGCGCTTGATTTGCTTCGTCTAAATTAATTCCGCAAGTAAGGCGAAAGCAGGGCCTTTCGGGTGGTTAGGATGGTCAAAACCAATGGCTGTAATTTGGAAGTTATTTTTTTCGAGTATTGTTTCAATCCCCTTTCTTTCGAGCCAAATAGAATTGTTGTTCAATCCTCCGCAAAATGCATTTGTTGCCGCTTCATTCTTGTATTGAAATGGATGAAGATTGATAGACTCGCCTTGATAATTGAATGTTTCAGTTTGGTTGAACCGATCTGAAAAAGAACTATCTTTCGCCTTCATTACTTTTTCATCATAGTAATGTGTCCACAGAATTAGTTGATTGCACCGTTTACAGATGTTGTGGAGTAATTCTACCGGATTCTTAGAGTGATAAAGGACACCACTCGCTAAACAAATATCGAATTTTTTGCTGATTTTTTTAAGATATAATTCAAAGTCACCGTGTAAAAACCTCGCAGATTTTATTTGGGTAATTTCTTTAATGATAAGAGATTTTAAATAGGCACGTTCGTGAGCTTCAACTGCGATAATGCTCCTTGTTCCACGCTGATCCATCATCCAAGTATGACCAGCTTCAAGAGGCCCTAATTCTAGGACTTCTTTATTTCGAAACACAATTCCATGTTCTTCCGCCCAAAGTATTCGTTGATCTTCGAACAAGTCTGCTTCACCGGAGGTTGATAATTTGAACGTTTCAGGAAACTTTGAGGACCATTCTTCCTTAAATATATTTAAGGCGTTTTGATCTGAGGGATTAGAGTTGTTATAATTGGATGAATTTTTATCCGGCATTTAAAATCAGCAAAAATATTAAAAGGAAGCTGTCGTTTCTACAGTTGTATTTGGCTTGATATCAATGTTTTCAGAATCGGTTGATTGTTCATCGTTTATAAGCACTTTACATCTGACTATTGTGCTGGCGTCATATGTTTTCCATTCCCACTTGCCGATTCCTACAAGCTCCATGGGGATACCCTTATCCCAAGCTAATCCAGGTCCTTCACCCCTGATGTAGAGTTTATTAGATATTCCAATAAATGCACCTACTATTAGCCCGGTTGCGCCATCTTCATTTTGTCTTTGTGAATTTTCCGTTCCATCTAAACTTGAATGGCCTTCCGAATCTTCAATAGGAGGGTTTGGGGATTTCTCACTAATTTCAACTATTTGATCTTCTTTGTCTTCGAAAATCGATGGTTCTTTATCTGCCTGATTTTTAGTCGAAGTTTCCTGTGAATCGAGGCTTGGTTCGTGTTTAACGTTATGTTGAATGGTGTCTTTTTTGGGCTGTAGGTTGTCACCGGGTTTATTTTTAATTGAATCATCCTTGGAGGAGGATTGGTCAAGCTCCTCTTTATTTGGCTTATCTAGAATCTCGTTTTTTAGTTCTTTGATTTCTGAACCAATTCTATTTTGAAGAGAATTTATCTGGATCTCAAATTTTGAACTATGAGAACTAAGCGCTTTTTTAATTTCAGATAGGTCAACAGAGCTCCCTTTTGATTCACTGTCATGGTTGGATTGATAGGTTTCAATTCTATCGAGTAATTGACTTAATTCCGTAACTGCAGTTGAGAGTTTAACAGCGTCGAATATCTCCATTATTTCTTCGGCTTTCTCTTCGAGTTTAACCGGAACTTGTTTAACGGTTAGAACTCCTTTCATTAGTTCAGAGTGAATCGCTTCAGTTCTGTTTAACAAATCTGATGCCAGCTCGACAGCTCTTAATAATGTCTCCTCTGCTTTGACCTGTTTGAGCCTTATCCTTTGCTGCTGAGTTAGATGATCGACGATAAATGGTGTGAGGTAAACTAGCATTCCAAGTATTACGCTTAGGGCACATGCGAATATTACAATGGCCGACATCGGTTTTGGTGATGCGATTACTATAAAACATGCTAGTATTATTAGGATTACATCGCCTACTAAAAATGGCCACTTTGGTAGATTGTAATTCGTGTTTTCTGGCATGATAATTTAGGTCAATATCTAATGTTTAAGGGCCTCTTAATCAAAATAGAATGCGGAAGATGGTTTGTTTTGGAATCTAAATTTTATCTGAGATTGGTAATTTACCGGTCCATTTCGATAGGCAATCTTCAATGTGTTTAATAACTGATTCTTGCTGTGTTTTCCCGTTTTCTTCAATTTTAAGAGGCGTTCCGAATTTGAAGTGAACAGATTTATTGGGATCGATTCTACCAAAATCCTTAATGATTTTTCCGTTTCGCCAACAATCTGTTTTCAACGCCAATGGGATAACCGGTACGTTTCCTCTTTTTGCCAATTTAACTCCTATCGAGTTGAATTGAGATTTTTCAAACACTGTCATTCGAGTTGTTTGTGGAAAAACAATTACAGTGTATCCTTCTTTTAATCGATTAACTCCTTCGGTTAAAACTTTCATGAAATCTCTTTTGGGATTCTCTCTTCCGACGACAATTGGATTCCTAGAGATCATTATATGTTTGAAAATAGGATATGAAATGAGCGCCTCTTTGATGACAAATGTGACTTTCATATGAGGGCTTAGCATATATGGAAGTAAGAAGGTCTCTAGTGTGCTCATGTGGTTTCCTACAACCACGGCGGGTACTTTTAAATCAAGAGTAGGTTGTAGGTTTTCGACCGTTATCTTTGTTCCTGTTGATTCAATGGCTCTCAGAATGTTGTAGCTACTTGTGCACCATTCTTTATCTGAATACAGGCCTTTTTTGGCTAATTGCGCTCCTCTCAGGACAATCGCGGACATCTTTTTGTAAAATGTTAAAGATGGAAAGGATTTGGGAAACCAATTTAGTTTCTTGGTGCTCGTTTGATAATCATTTTGAATTTGTGGATAATCGAGATGGAAGCGCATTTTATTTATCTGAAGAATACCAAACATAGATTAGGGTGTATTCCATATTAATTTACAATTTGTATTTTCCGTCGCTTATTTGAATAAATTTAATGGAAAGTCATTGGATTTATGCCAGTTATTTTAAATTTTTAAGCCAACTTTATTAATTTTTTAATTAATCTCCGCTTTTAAAGATGTGAATATATTCCATATTTAGGTAAAAAAAGGCAATAATGGGAGTAAAATATGCAATATAAATGCATTTATTACACTGATAAATAATTGCTTTAGGGGCTGTCCTAGCT
>Ga0115002_10001388_pt1 | contig 33389 bp, 37 predicted proteins | sample ArcticOcean_MG_C_8_FD_89576 | JGI IMG/M metagenome (GOLD analysis project Ga0115002, IMG submission 89576) | Marine microbial communities from western Arctic Ocean - ArcticOcean_MG_CB11_86 | ecosystem: Environmental > Aquatic > Marine > Oceanic | place: Arctic Ocean: Canada Basin | collected... | reverse complement strand
TAGATGGTTTGGGCGAGTCGGGTAAGGTATTGGGTGTGGATGGCAAAATTGGGTTGCTTGTTGGGGCAGGAAAAGATGTGCTTTTGTTAGATGAGATTCAACCTGCGGGTAAGAAGCGGATGTCGGGGGCGGATTTTGTGCGGGGATATCCTGTGAAGGTGGGTGAGGTGTTGGGGTAGCTGTAAAGGGCTACGGAGACCAAAAATAGATTTTGAAACTTTTGTAGGTATTTTGCGTCGTACCAACTGACGATTTGGGTTTTCTTGGGTATATTTTAGGGGCAGAGAGAAGAGAGACGGGAGAAGAAAGAAGAATCGATAGTTCTTTACTTCCGTTTTTACCTAAATCAAGACGCATGGGTATGCATGCGAAAAATAAAAGCTTAACAGGAGGTGTTTCCCATGGGATGGGGAATGATGTTTTTAGGTATTGCCATTGGGCTTTGGGCTCAATTTAGAGTGAAGCGTACGTTTAAGAAGTATGACGAATTTGTTTCTCGATCTGGTGCGACGGCTGATGAGGTTGTACGTGATATATTGCGGCGAGGTGGGTTGGACGTGGGTGTAGAGCACGTGCGCGGTGAGTTGAGTGATCATTATGATCCGAGAGATAAGATGCTTCGGTTGTCTGATAGCACCTATGGCAATCGATCTTTGGCAGCGATTGGTGTGGCGGCACATGAAGCGGGGCACGCTTTTCAACACGCCGAAGGGTATGTGCCCTTGTCTTTGAGAACGAGCTTGGTTCCTGTGGCCAATTTGGGTTCTAAGCTGTCTTGGGTTTTGATTATTGCGGGTATGTTTATGGGCATTGCTGGGTTGATGGAGTTGGGTATCCTTTTCTTTTCTGCTGCGGTGCTTTTTAGTATTGTCACATTGCCCGTTGAATTTAATGCCAGCACCCGTGCCATTCGCATTTTATCAGATGGTGGATATTTGACGCCAGATGAAATTCCGGCGTCTCGCAAAGTGCTCAATGCCGCTGCGATGACGTATGTTGCTTCTGCTGTGGTGGCCGTAATGGAATTGTTTCGGCTGTTGATGATGTCGGGTTTGTTGGGCAATTCTGATGATTAGATTTTATAAACCTCCTTCGAAAGAAGGGGGTTTATTTTTTTTAAAGAAATAGTATATTTAGTGCCTTAGGTTTCGTTTTTAAATTAAATCGGATGTGTTTTTACGAGGAGGGTTGTATGTACGACGTGGTGACTTTTGGTGAAGCGATGATTCGGTTGTCGGCGCCAGAATATCGTCGATTGGAAAATGCCACAAAGCTCGATATGGAAATTGGCGGTGGTGAGTACAATGTGGCTGTGGGGTGTGCGCACTTGGGTTTGAACTGTGCGTGGGTATCGCGGTTGGTAGATAACTGGACGGGGTGGGTGATTCGCAATAAGGGTCGTGAACACGGTGTGGATATGTCGCACATTGAATGGGCAAAGTTTGATGGTGTGGGTTTGGAACGCAATGGGTTTTATCATATGGAAGTGGGCGTGGGCCCACGTGCCAGTGCGGTGACATATGATCGAGGTCACACGGCCATTATGAATATTGAGCCGGGTATTATTGATTGGAAATCGATTTTTAAAGGCAGCAAATGGTTTCACGTGAGTGGCATTACACCGGCATTGTCTGATGGTGCTGCAGCGACAACTTTGGAAGCTTTGAAAGCGGCTACTGACGCGGGTGTGACCACGAGTTTTGACTTGAATTTTCGGTCTAAATTGTGGAGCTCGGAAAAAGCACAAGCGACGACCAAACAGTTTATGCCTTTTGTGAAGGTTTTGATTGGGAACGAAGAAGATTTTGAAAAGGTACTGGGTCTTAAAGCCGAAGGCACGTCGGATGATTTTGATGCGCTTGATCCAGAGAGTTATAAGAGTGTGGCCACGCGCGCAGTTGAAGCATATCCTAACGTGACACACGTGGGCACAACGTTGCGTGTTGCCAAGACGGGTTTGTTGAATGACTGGCGCACTTTGTTGTACGATGGCAGTGAATTTTATCTGTCGCGCATTTACGAAAATTTGGAGCTTGTGGATCGTGTGGGGGGTGGCGATAATTTCTCGGCTGGCATTATTACCAGTTTGATTGAAGGCAAAGACCCACAAGGTGTGGTGGATTTTGCAGGTGGGTATTCTGCACTGGCACACACGTTCCCAGGGGATGTAAACTGGGCGACGCGTTCGGAAACCGAAAGTGCAATGCGGGGTGAAAGCGCACGTATTAAACGATAGAGGCACGTTGAACTAAAAATTGAATGGGAGGCCGTAATGGCAAGCACAGTGGATCGTATTATTGAATGTGGTGTGGTGGCGGTGTTGCGGGCGGATAATCCGTCTCAGTTGATGGATGTGTCCAAGGCATTGCGCGATGGTGGCGTGGTGGCTATTGAGGTGACGATGACAGTGCCGGGCGCGTTGAAGGTGATTGAAGAGGCGTCGGCAAAGATGTCTGATGTGATTGTGGGTGTGGGTTCTGTTTTGGACCCTGAAACGGCGCGTGCGGCCATTTTGTCAGGTGCGGAATATGTGGTGAGCCCGATTTTGAATCTCGCGGTTATTGAGATGACCAAGCGGTATGGCAAGGCTGTGATGCCTGCTGGGTTTACGCCCACAGAAATTTTGAATGCATGGCAAGCGGGTGCTGATGTGGTGAAGGTGTTTCCTGCGGGTGTGGGTGGGCCGTCTTATTTTAAAGATATTTTGGGGCCGTTGCCTCAAGTTAAGTTGATGCCTACGGGTGGTGTAGATGCCAAGACCACGCCTGAGTTCATTAAAAATGGTGCGGTTGCTGTGGGTGCTGGGAGTGCCTTGGTTGACAAACAGGCGGTTGCCGATAAAGATTGGGCTAAGTTGACGGCCACGGCCCGGTCTTTTGTGGATGCGGTTGCACAGGCAAGGGCATCAACGTGAGTTTTACGATTGGCATCGATTTGGGTGGTACCAATACACGTGCGGGTTTGGTGACGGATTTGGGTGAGGTTGTGGGGCGTGCGCGGCGCCCGACGGTGTTGGATCAGGGCGCAGAGGGGGTTGTTAAAGGGATTGCTGATTGCGCTCGTGAAGCTGCTCAAGATGGTGGTGTGTCTTTGGAAGATGTTGAGGGGGTTGGGGTGGGTTCACCCGGCCCCCTCGATCCTTTTGCGGGTGTGATTATTTCGCCAGAGAATTTGCCGTGTTTGCACGGGGTGCGGTTGAAGGATGATTTGGAAGCGCTTTTGGGACGCCCAGTTGTGGTGGATAATGATGCGAATATGGCGGCGTTGGGTGAGCAGTGGTTGGGGGCGGGTAAGGGTGTGGGTCATTTTTTGTGTGTGACACTTGGGACAGGTGTTGGGGGTGGGTGGGTGAGTGATGGGAAGTTGATGCACGGGTTTAATGGGAATGCTGCTGAGATTGGGCATATGAGTTTGGATTATGATGGGCCTGTGTGTTTGTGTGGGAGTCGGGGGTGTTTGGAACAATATGCTTCGGCTACGGCAATGGTTCGGCGTGCTCAGGAAAAGATGCGGGATGAGAATCCAGATACTGTTTTGGTGGCGGCGGATTTGACGACGCGGGGGATTTTTGAGGCAGCTGAGGCGGGGGATGGGTTTGCGCAGGGGATGTTTGAGGAGACGGGGTTTTTCTTGGGGATGGGGTTGGTAAATTTGGTGAGTGTGTTGAATGTGGATTGTGTGGCGTTGGCGGGGGGATTGGCGTTGGCGGGGGATCGGATTTTGGAGCCGGCGCGGCGGACGTATTTGGAGCGGGGGACGGTGGGGGTGAAGGAGCACGTTTCGATTTTGTTGGCGACGTTGGGGGATGATGCGGGGATTTTGGGAGCGGCTCGGTGTGCGCAAGGTGGGGGGTAGAGGCTTTGAATGGGTTTTTCTTTGGATGTTTTTTTTCTTGAAAAACTATCTTTTATTTTGCTTTAGTTGCCTTCGGCGACCTACTTTTGTAATGACACAAAAGTAGGCAAAAAGTCACCCCTCAAGTGCCGGGGAGGCTGATTTTCCGCAAATACCGTTCGAGGTTGCACAACGTTCAGTGGCCTACGAGGGTGGGTGCTGTTTCTAAGTATGTTGTGGGATGGAATGGTGCGGAAAATCGCGATTTGTTTGATTGATGGTGTTTGTTTATTGTGTTGCTTTTGGGTGGTTGAAATAAAGGTGATTTTTGTTCTGTTAGGTTTTGTGAAGTTCTGACTCTTGATTCATTTGGTTGTTTCTGAGATTTGTTATGTGGTTTAGGCATATTTGGACAGCTTCGAGGCGTGTGGTGCCCAGCATTTTTGTGTTGGGTTTTTTGTTGTTTGTACCCAATGAGTCTGTTTTGGCGGCTGATGTACCTGCGGATTCAACAAAGATTGTAAATATACCCAGACGGGCGATGTTGCGGTCGTTGGTGTTGCCGGGGTGGGGGCAGTTTTATAACAAGAAGAAGGTTAAGGGTGGGGTTATTGTAGCGGCTGAGGTGGGGTCGGTGGTGGCTTATTTTGTGAAGCGGGATCGGTTGCGCAGTTTGGGGTCGTCTGATCGAAATGTTTACTTTTTTTCGACGATTGGGGTTGTGCTTTATAGTATGGCGGATGCGTACGTGGATGCGTATTTGGATGGGGTAGATTGGGCGGAGGTGGAGATTGGGATAGGGAATGAGGGGGGGGCGCAATTTCGGGTGAGGTTTAAGTTGGGTCGGGGATCACGGCACAGGCGGAGCCTACAATGAGCAGCGGAGACAGCACGGAACCCAGCCTTTCACAACCCAGTAAAGTCAAAGGAATGGGCGAAGCGTTGATGCTTCGCCAATTTTTATAGGTTTTTGGAAGCGTGATAAAATTATGTTTTTGTAATCATATTTTATGTTTGTGGGTTGTTGAGGATGTTGTGAGCTATTCTGTTGGTGTTTTTAGGATGTCTGGTAGATCTGCTGTGAGGGTGAGTGTTTCATCTGATTCGGGGTGTGGGAAGGTGATTTGGTGTGCGTGGAGGTGGTAGCCTGTGTCGCCTGGGAGGGGGAGGCGTTCGCCTGGTTTGATTGTGCGTGGGCCACCGCCAAAGGTGTAGAGGGGGTCGTTTACGAGGGGATAACCTGCGGCGGCCAAGTGAATGCGAATTTGGTGGGGGCGGCCTGTGATGATGTGTACGTAAACGAGTGATTGGTTGGTTGTGGTGTCGCGGTGCAGGGTTCGGCAGCGTGTTTCTGAGGGTTTGCCATTGGGGGTTGCGGCAAAGAGGGTGTCGATTTTGAAGTAGGGAATGCGGCCGATGGGGGTGTTGATCTCGAATTCGTCTAATAGGTCGGTGCCTGTGACGCGTGTGCGATAGATTTTTTTGAAGTGTCCCGCGCGCAGTGCATTGGTCATACGGGAGCGTGCAAAGTCTGTGCGTGCACAAATGACAATGCCAGATGTGCCACGCCCTAAGCGGTGAATGGGTGCAATGTCGGGGTAGGTTTTGCGCACAAGTGCGAGTAGTGTGTTGTCCAAAAACAAACCACCGGGTAATACTTGCAAACCCGATGGTTTGTTGATGGCGACCATGTGTTCGTCTTCAAAAAGCACCGTCCAGTTTTGAGGCGCGTCTTGTTCTTCCCACGGGGGGCGGTTGTAGGTAAGGGTTTGGTCGCGTTGAATGGATGTGTCGGGTGTGGTGGGTTGGTCATTGAGCAATATAAGACCGTCGAGAATGCGCGTTTCCCATTCGGACTGTGTTGCAAGTGGGTACCGTTGGGTATAAAAATCGAGTACGGTGAACCCTTCAAAATTGGCACCAATACGGTTGCTGTAGGTGTAGCCTTGATTGAGATGGGGCATAAGTTTGTCGTGTATATGAAGACAGATTGTTTTGGGTTGTCGTTTGTTGTACGACAGTGCGGGATGTGCTGGTGGTTCTAAATATGGGGATAAGCACGGTGTTGTCAATGGGTTGTGGGCATTTTGATGGGGTGGTGTGGGACTTGCTCTGGATCACGAAGGGCACGAACCCACCACAGACAACCACCAAAAGCCACGAAGCCTTTACTTCCCCCCCCACGGAGGTGACTATGAAGTCAGATGGTCTACGACATTACTTTAGAGATACATCTTCCCGAATTATAGGTTCTCTGGTGTTTGGGAGGGCGTGGTGGTCGTGCATTTTGGGGTGCATCTTCTTCGTGTTCTTCGTGATCCAGCCAACCCATTCAGCATTCGAATTTCACCCCGTAGGTGCGCAAGCCGCTGGTGTGGGGGATGTGGGAGTGGCGCATGTGAATGGGGCGGAAGGGTTGTTTTGGAACCCCGCGGCGGTTGTGTTTGGTAAGGGAATGGATATATTTGCGACTTATGATCGGCCATTTGATTTGGCGGCATTAGAAAGCCAAGCGGTTGCAGGGTCTGTGCGGTGGGGGCGTCATGGGTTGGGGGGGACGTATGAAGGGTTTGGTTTTGAGTTGTATCGGGAGCAAGTGTTTGGGGGGGGATATGGGTATCGGGTATCGGATCGGGTGGGGATGGGATTGCGCATTCGGTCATTGGCTTTGACTCTTTTTGGGCGGGAGAAGCGGCAGTGGATGGCGCTTGATTTGGGTGTGCGGGTGTTGTTGAGTGATTCGGTTGGGTGGGGTGTTGTGGCTTGGAATGCAAGTGGGGTGCGCACGGGTGTTTTGGGGCAAGGGGGTGCTATGGGGCTGGCTGTTCGGGTGGCTGATACGGCCAATTTGTTTGCCTCTGTGCAAAAAGAAGCGGGTGTGCCAACGGGATTTGGGGTGGGTGTGCAACATCATGTCGCAACGATGTTGGTTTTGCGAGTGGGTATAGGATCGCAGCCTGAGCGTTTGTCTGCTGGATTCGGTTTGCATCGTGGGTGGTTTGTGATGGATTATGCTGGTGTTTGGCACACGGTATTGGGGATGTCACATCGGGTGTCGTTGCGCATTGGGCGGTAATGTGAAGATCATGGCGACGAATTAGGAGAGATGTGTTGGAAATGAGGGATCAAAATCGTTCCCTAATTGTGTTTTTTCTTCGTGATTCCGGTTTCAGGATTCTTTGTTTATCTTCCTCCAACTATATGATTTTTCAAGGGATTTCGTCTTGACAGTAAGATGTCCTTCACCTATTTTTTGTGTTTGACCGTGTTTCCTTCTGACTTTTGGATGCCTTATGGATTGGGTGAAGAAAATTCTGCGCGAAGTCGTGCTGTTTGGTGCGTGTGCTGTGTTTACTGGCATTGTGGGGCTTGTTGTATTGGATCAAGTCATTATGCCCAGGTTTGTGCGGCAAGGTGTGCAGGTGTCTGTACCGGATTTGGTGGGGTTGAAACCCGCGCAAGCACGTGCCCGATTGTCGGGCAAGGCCTTAAATATGAAGCAGCAAGAACCCCGGTGGGATGCTTCTGTGCCCGAAGGTCATATTGTGTCGCAAAATCCGCCCGCCAACGCCAAGGTGAAACCCAATCGCACGGTTTATATTGTGCCGAGTTTGGGCGGGCGACTTTTTGCGGTGCCCGATGTCAAGGGCCGTGCTTTGCGGCAAGCGGGATTATGGCTTGAACAAGCCGATTTGAAGATGGGTACTGTCGATTACGCGGCGTCTACGCGTGTGAAAGACGGTCTTGTTATTGCGCAGTCGGTTGCGGCGGGAAAAGAAGTTGATTCGGGAACATTGGTGGATTTGGTGGTGAGTACTGGCCCGCCACGTGAGGTGGTGGATGTGCCAAACGTGGTGGAGATGAAGCTGATTGAAGCGCGTCGAATTTTGACTTCGTTGGGACTGCGCACAGATAATATGCGATATGAATTTAGCACCGCATATGAGCCCAATGTGGTGATTCGACAAGAGTCAGAGGTGGGTTCGTCGATTAAACGCGGCTCTAATGTGGTGTTGATCGTGAGTAAATTGTAAACGTAATTTCAGCCATGAGAATCTTATGCCCAAGATTGCTCCATCCTTTTTATCTGCAGATTTTAGCCGGTTGGCGCACCAAATTCGTGAGGTCGAGAAGTCTGGGGCCGAGTATATCCATTTGGATGTGATGGATGGGCATTTTGTGCCCAATATTTCTTTTGGTCCACTGGTGGTTGATGCGGTGCGTAAAAAGACGGATTTGGTTTTGGATGTGCATGTGATGATTTCACATCCGGGTCAATATGTACAAGACTTTGCAGATGCGGGTGCCGATATTTTAACGGTTCATGTTGAGGTAGAAGAAGATGTGCCCGATTTGTTGGGGCGGATTCAAGATGCGGGCATGAAGCCGGGCGCTACTTTGCGCCCCGGCACACCAATAGAGACGCTGTTTCCGTTGTTACCCCACCTGTATTTGGCGTTGGTAATGTCTGTAGAACCTGGGTTTGGTGGGCAATCTTTTATGCCCGAATCTTTGCAGCGTGTGCGGGCTTTAAAGGCCGAAATTGACCGTTTGGGCCTGGAAACAGAGATTGAAATAGATGGTGGTATTGGCATCAATAACGCCCGCGAGGTTGCCAAAGCAGGTGTAGATGTGTTGGTGGCAGGTTCGGCAGCTTTTCGAGGCGGTACGATCGTGGAGAATGTGGCGGCAATTCGTCAAGCGGCAATGGGGGTTTAAATCTCATCATTCTGCTTGAAGTAATGGGTGTAACTTGTTGAAACACATGTGGTTCTTTATCCTTAAAATGCTTGCGTGAATTTGACAAAGCTTCTATATTACACGTTCTGTCTCCGGTTTTTACCTTTTGTGGCACAAGGACTTTGGCATGTTTGAGCTGTTAAGCGAACGTCTTGAAGGCGCATTTAAAAAGCTTCGTGGACATGGCCGGCTATCTGAATCAAATATTGATGAGGCCATGCGGGAGGTGCGTCGTGCCCTCTTGGAAGCCGATGTCAATTACAAGGTGGCCCGGTCTTTTATCGCCAAAATTCAAGAAGAGGCGATAGGCCAAGAGGTGCTCAAGACAGTTTCACCCAGTCAGCAAGTGGTGAAAGTTGTCCACGATGCACTGGTTGACCTGATGGGCACTCAAAGCGCAGGATTGACCCTTGCCAATGAGCCGCCTTCTGCGATTATGATGGTGGGTTTGCAGGGCGCCGGAAAAACAACGACTTCTGGAAAATTGGGTTTACTGCTCAAATCTCAGGGCAAAAAGCCTTTGTTGGTGGCCGCCGATATTTATCGGCCTGCTGCTGTTGAGCAGCTTTGTATATTGGGTGAGCAAGTTGGTGTGTCAGTGCACCGTGAACCAGAAGGCACCGATGCGGTAGAGATTTGCAAAAAGGCCATGGATCGGGCCAGAGCAGAGGGTTATGATGTTGTGATTCTCGATACGGCTGGGCGATTGCATGTGGATGATGAGCGGATGGACGAGGTGTTTGACATCCGCGAGGCGGTTGGGCCATCTGATATTTTGTTTGTTTGCGATGCCATGACCGGGCAAGATGCCGTGTCTGCGGCATCGGCGTTTCATGAGAAATTGAATTTTACAGGTGTTGTGCTCACGCGGATGGACAGCGATACACGTGGGGGGGCTGCACTTTCGATTCGCGAAGTAACTGGGGTGCCCATTAAGTTTATTGGCACCAGCGAAAAGCCCGAAGGTCTTGAAATTTTTCATCCAGACCGGATGGCGTCTCGCATTTTGGGCATGGGCGATGTGCTCACGTTGGTTGAAAGAGCCCAGGCGACGATTGACGACGATCAAGCCAAGATAATCGAACAAAAGCTTCGCACAGCCTCTTTTACGTTTGATGATTTTTTAGATCAAATGGCCCAAATTCGCAAGATGGGGCCTTTGGATCAATTGATGAAGATGATCCCGGGTGTGAGTAAAGCCATGCCCGATATGCAGGTTGATGAAGGCGCTTTTTCTCATATTGAGGCCATCATTTATTCGATGACCAAAGATGAACGTGCCAAGCCGCATATTATTAATGGCAGCAGGCGCAAGCGCATTGCCAAGGGCAGTGGGCAAAATGTTCAAGAAGTGAATAAGCTGATCAAGCAGTTCAATATGATGCAGAAGATGATGAAACGTATGTCCAGAATGGGCAAGTCAGGGTCTATGGGCATGCCGATGTTAGGTTAAAGTAGGTCATCAGATACACGACAATTACCGTTGTATTATCCGTTCAACCAGCAGTTCAAAGTCAAGGAGTAGCGTTTTGGTTCGACTTCGTTTGTTGCGTATGGGGTCCAAAAAGGCACCTTTTTATCGAGTGGTAGCAGCCAATTCAAGTGCACCACGTGACGGTCGTTTTATTGAGATTTTGGGGCATTATAATCCAACAAAACACCCCCAAATTGTTGAGTTGAAAACAGATCGTGTGCAGTATTGGTTGGGTGTGGGTGCACAGCCTTCGGATACTGTGCGCAGCTTGTTTCGCCAACAAGGCATTCTCAAACTGATACATGAAGCGCGCCAGGCTCCTGGAGCTTCTTTGGAAGCAGTCCCTGAGGCGTAGTTTTGGCAGACAACAACTTGGACTCTATTGCCATTGGCAGGGTTTCGAAACCTCGGGGCATTCGTGGTGAGGCGTTTTTGGTGCCTTTAACGGATTTTCCCGAACGTTTTCAGGGCTTGCAGATTGTGCAAGCAGAAACCCCAAACGGTTCTCATACCGAGCTTGATATTGATTACGTGCGGCAATACGGCAACCGTATGGGCATCAAGTTTCGAGGTGTAGATACGCCTGAAGCGGTGGGCTTGTTTCGCAACTATGTGATTCTCGTGTCCCGCGATGCTGTTCATCCCTTACCCGATGATACGTTTTACGTGTTTGAGGTGATTGGCATGACGGTTGAAACGGTATCTGGCGAGTTGGTTGGCAAAGTGGTCGATGTGTTGTCGATTCCGGCCAATGATGTGTATGTGGTAGATCGCAATGGCGAAGAATTGCTTTTGCCGGCGGCACGGGATTTGATGACGATTGATCGAGATGCGGGCAAGATTGTGGTGCAAGAGATCGAAGGTCTTTTATAGTTTGCCACAGCTTTTGTACGCGTGATTTGAAGAGTGGCCCATGCGCATCGATGTGATTTCGATCTTTCCACAACAGATTCAAGACGCGCTCAGTTATAGCATTCCAAAACGTGCGATGGAAGATGGTTTGGTGGCGGTGCACGCGCACAACTTGCGCGATTATACAACCGACAAACATCAAACCGTAGATGATACACCTTATGGTGGTGGCGCGGGGATGATTTTTAAGCCTGAACCTTTGGCACGCGCTATTGAAGATGTGCCACAAGGTGGGCGGGTCATTTTTTTATCTCCAGAAGGTCGCAGGCTCGATCAATCGTTGGTGAATGAACTGTCTCTTGAAGATCATTTGGTGTTGTTGTGTGGGCATTATCGGGGCATTGACGAGCGGATCAGAGAGCGGTATGTGACCGATGAGATTTCTGTTGGTGATTATGTTTTAAGCGGCGGTGAGTTGCCCGCTCTTGTGTTGATTGATGCGGTGATTCGGTTGTTGCCAGGGGCTATTGGCGATGCGGAGTCTGCGCTTGAAGATTCGTTTCAAAATGGTTTGCTCGATTGTGCATGGTTTACACGCCCGCGTTCTTTTAATGGGTTGGACGTGCCCGATGTGTTGTTGAGCGGTGACCATAAAAAAGTTGCGGCATGGCGACGTGAAAATGCTTTAGAGCGGACGCGCCAACGTCGACCCGATTTGTTGGACGATGAATAACAGAACGAGATGTTTTCAATTTTGCATTCTTAGATTTTGCAGTCGGCATTTTTCACAGGCGAAGGCCTACGGCGCAAGTCATTTTGCATTTTTTTAAGGAGTACCTAAATCATGGACGCCATTATGGATTCAATTGGTGCAAGTCAAATGCGCGATATACCCGACTTTGGGGCAGGAGATACGGTGCGTGTGCATGTACGTGTGGTCGAAGGTGAAAAAGAGCGTGTTCAGGTTTTTGAGGGCATTGTGATAAAGCGCAAAGGCGCTGGTGTTCACGCAACGTTTACGGTGCGCAAAATTGCCAGTGGTGGCATTGGTGTTGAGCGTGTATTCCCAACACACACCCCACGAATTGCACAGCTTGAAGTGCTGCGTCGGGGTAAAGTGCGTCGTTCCAAAATTTATTATATGCGTGGTTTGCGGGGTCGTGCAGCACGCATTACAGAACGTCGTCGGGACACCTAAAGTTTATGCCTCCGCGCAGAGACACGCGTCGTTCACGCCAACGACGTGCACCTGAATCACAATCTCGTGAGCTGCCGTATTCCAGGCGCAACATGCGTTTTTTTATGCTTGGGGTTGTGTTCATTTTGGTGGGATATTTTTGCACAGCACGCCCCCCTGTTGATGGGTTTGTGTCTTTGACGCTTGCACCCATTTTGCTGGGCTTGGGTTATTGTGTTTTTATTCCCATTGCGTTGTTAATTGGTGAGAAAAAAGACGCATCCTTGGGTGAAGAACCTATCGCGGAATAAGGTTGTTATTTGGGCGATTAGCTCAGTTGGTTAGAGCGCCTGCTTTACACGCAGGAAGTCACTGGTTCGAATCCGGTATCGCCCACCATAAATGTTGTAAAATAAAGGCTTACAAGAGTATTCTTGTAAGCCTTTTTGCGTTTAGGTCGTATGCTCAAAAGCTGGCAACCTAAAACTTCACAATCCATGTGTGGAGTTACTGGTGTACAGTTTAAGATTCTGATCTACCAAAAAAGAGACGGTCCTGAGGCGTGACACGGCTCACATACCGTTGATCTCAAGCCCGAGCTTGGCGAAGTAGACGCCGCAGAGACTGTCCAGGCTGCGGATGGTGCGCAGATATTCGGCAACCGTTCGGTGGTAGTCACCCTCGGCCCGCAGGAGGTTGCGAGAGGCGTTCAACAGTTCGTCCAGGGAGAGGGTGTGATCCAGGTAGTCCTGGCGTTTGAAGGTGTAGATCCGAAGTCTGGATGCCCTCAGATCCGAGAGCTGCCGAATGCGACCGACGATGTTATCGAGTTCGGCTTTATGCTCCCCGATTCGGGAACGCAAAGCGGCCTCTCGCTGTTCGATCCCGGCTTCGGCCGAGCGGACGTCGGCAAGGGCTTTTGCTCGTGAATGACGAAGGACGTTGTGGTCGAATTTTTTGAATCGCAGACCAAGGCCCGCTGAGTAAGAATCGTGTCTGTCGGCTCTCGATTCGGCATAATTGTAGCGACCGTCCATCGCAACGGTGATGTTCCACTTTCCACGCTCAGCCAGTCGGACTTTTTCCATCGCGTTTTCGATCACCCGCTGAAGGATCTCAGATTCTGTATCGTGGGTGAGTGCTCTTTTGAAAATGTGCTCGAACGGTTCGACAAGGTAGTGTCGTCCCAGATGGTCTGCATCCGATACATCTACGGACACTTCTTCGATGGAGGCGACCGAATCGCGCGGAATCGCCAGCAGCTGCACCAGCTGGATTTCTCGGGTCTCGATTCGGAGCTCCCACTCCCGGATATCGGATGCGAGCGACCCGATCCGATCCAGCATTTCTACACGGTCATTCCCATCGGCGGCTCCAGAAGTGACGAGCATCTGCAGATCGCCTCGATGATGGATGAGTGCCCGTAGCATGGCGGTGGCTTCCGTTCGCTCATAAAAGGTTTCCTGGGCATCTTCGATTTGCTCACGAACCTCGTCGATGTAGTTCAGACGAGCCTCCCGCAGGTCGTTTTCCTCGAATGTTCTCTCGGACAGTCTCTTCAGCTTGGTGTTTGAACTGAACAGGGGAAACTCGATTTTGGATTCCACAAACTGCGCGTGTGACTGGGTGCCACCTTCAAACACGCTGCTGTTTCCGACGCTCAGGTCGGCGGATGCCCCGTTGAAGAATTCTCGCTCTAGGCCCGCCGTGATCTCCGCGCCTTTTTCGGCGTCGGATTCTCTCACGAGTTTCGAATCGACGACGAGGGGCGTGAATTGGGACAGCTCACTTTCGAAGAGGTCGAAGTTGTGCTGCGCCGACTCGAGGCGATAGCGTGCCGCCCGAATCCCCGGGTTGCGGGCAAAGGCCAGTTCGATGACCCTATCGGCTGTGATGATTTGTGTGGGCGTTTGCGCTTTTGATGTGCTCCCTGCCGTAAGAATGCAGAGGAGTAGCACCAACCAGAAAATTGCCTTCTTCACAATGGACCTCCATTAGGTGGGTTCGCGGTTCTGATGTTCCCCTGCCAAAGTGGACAGGTCGTTAAACAAGTTTCAAATTTGAAAAGTTATTTGGACTGAGATATTCTAGGCATGAATGCAATCTGAGTTGATTGTAAAAGGTAATATAATCGGTAATGGCCTGTGTGGCGTATTGCAAAAAACACACTTGTTACCGATTGGGTAACACTGTTTTGTAAAATACAGTATTCAAAGAGTCTATGTGCGTTTTATTGGCACACACCAAGAGTATGATAAAATCGATGTGAGCGAGGTATAACATGGATATTCGGCCTATCAGAACAGAAGCAGATTACGAAGCTGTTCTTGAAGAAATTGACACTTTATTGGATGCGAGAGAAGGAAGTCCACAAGAGGAACGACTTGAACTTTTAAGCATTTTGGTAGAGGCGTGGGAGGATGAGCACTATCCGATAGGGCCACCAGATCCTATCGAAGCAATTAAATTTATGATGGAGCAAAATGGGTTGACTCGGAAAGATTTGGAATCTTATATCGGACCGAGACCACGGGTTGCAGATGTGCTAAACAGACAGCGCCCTTTGAGTTTGAAGATGGTTCGCAAACTCCACGATGGTCTGGGCATTCCTGCAGAAATTTTGATTCGAGAACCTTCGCCGGTTCTGTAGTGCTGGTTATATATTTCAATAGTTTATTTTCGACATGACTTTTAGATAGGGTGTTTTACACGCAGAAAGTCACGGGTTCGAATCCGGTATCGCCCACCATTTTTTGATATCCATCATAGACCAATCTTTGTTGGTATTCATTGGTCTATTGAAAAGCCATTATTTCCCACCTTGTTTTTCAAATGCTCAGATGATATATTTTCAAGATGACATAATAGAGGGTAGAGGCTAAGGTGCCGAATTATTTCTACGATGCCAGTGCGCTTGTCAAAAGATATCATACTGAGTGAGGCACTTTTTGTCCTCGGATCATCGCCAATGCAGCGTTGCTATGGCAGAAGGTTTGAGGGTGATGAATCCAGAGTTATAGGAATCGAAAGAATAAACGACGTGTTGATTTGGACACCCAATACAAAAAATCCCCGGAAGAGCGTACTTCCGGGGATTTTGTCACATATACTCAGGTCGATTATACCCATCGTATTGGAGGTCGTGTGAAGAACCGATTTGTTTTTGTTTGTGTGTTTGTGGCATCTGTATCTATCGGCGCAGAACAGGTGCCCCAACTTTCACACGCTATTTTTGATCGTGTTTTGAAGCAATTTGTAAACGCGTCAGGTCTGGTTGATTATACCGGATTACAGGCTCATCCAGAAGATTTAAAAACATATCTAACACTGCTTGCCCAATACAGTCCTGATGCGACACCCGAGCGATTTCCCTCACGCGCCGATAGCTTGGCCTATTGGATCAATGCTTATAATGCTTTTGCAATCAGTGGCGTGATTGAGGCCTATCCGGTGAAAAGTGTGCGCGATATTAAATGGTTATACGGGTTTTTTAACCGTACGCGCTATGTTGCTGGCGGCACCCAACTTACGCTGAAACACATTGAAAACGAGATCGTTCGGAAGGTGTTTCAAGATCCGCGCATTCACGCAGCACTCAACTGTGCATCGATGGGGTGCCCCAGGCTGCCGCAACGGGCATTTCGGCCAGAGACGTTGCAGGAAGACCTTGAAGACGACATGCAAACTTTCTTGAATGAACAGCGGAATGTGCGCATAGATCGAACGGAAAAGCGAATCTATCTGTCCAATATCCTTAAGGTATTTGGATCGGATTTTACAGATTGGTACACCCAAAACCACCCGGTTGTATCAGCCACTGTCTTGGATTATCTACAACTCTATTTGCCTCAGGATGATGCGCAATATCTGAAACAGCATCCGAATCTTAAAATCCAATACATCGATTATGACTGGCGTCTGAACGATCAGATATTCAAGAGGGAGTGAGGTTTGTCGTGCGTTGGGTAAAGGCACGGCCTTTTGGCAAGCGCCCTTTGTGCTTCACCATCGCAACGCTCAAGCAGAAGCATCTACTTTCCGGTTTATTTTAAAGTCATTGGGTTACTGTTGCTCTATGAATTGTATCCACAATGGCGATTTACCCACTTCGAACCGTTCCATTTCTTCCAACTTCCCATTTTCGTGATTGATCTTGTATGATGAGAGATGGTCTGAATTTTGGCCTACAGAGAGCATGAAATTTCCGGTTGGATCTATGTCGATAAATCTGGGGGTTGCTTCTGTTGGTTGATGTCCTGTTGCGGTTAGCGTGCCATCTTCGTTTACTGAGAAAATGGCGATGCTGTCGTGCCCACGATTGGAGGCATAGAGAAAACGGCCATCCTGTGTCATACAGATTTCGGCGGTAGATTTTTTGTCGCTGTCCCATCCTTCGGGTGATGTCGAAATGACTTGGAATGACGAAAGTGTTCCTGTGTCTGGGTCGAAGTGATGCGCGCTTACGGTGCAACCGTTTTCGTTTATAGAATACAGCAGATCTCGGGTTGGATGGAAGACGAAGTGGCGCGGGCCTTCTGGTGTTTCTGGTTGGATTTTGGGGGGATCGTTTGCGGACAATTTACCGGTCGTTTCGTCGAACCGGAATTGGTAGATTGCGTTGGGTGGGTTTGTATGGGGTACAAAGGCAAATTTATTTGACCGATCCAGCTGAATGCTGTGTGCGTGCTCCTCGGTCTCAATCCACTGTATTGGGTCTTCACTCAATGAACCGTCATCGTTAATTTGATGAACACTCACGGCTCCGGCGCCATAGTATGTTGCCAGAAGAAATCGGTCTGTGTTATCTGTCTTGAGATATGGGGCGCCTTGACTGACGGACGCCGATCCGATGGGTGTCAATGCACCTGTCGATTTATCGACGCGCAGGCTCTGATACTGTGTTACGCCGCGCAAGCAAATGAACATCAGCCCTCCGTCTGCCGTTGTTGCTATTGCGCCCGGTGAACCAATGAGCGAAATGTCTGTTTCCTGCGTCAATTTACCCGTTTCAGCATCCATGATGAATTTTGACAGATGCTCACTTCCCGAATTTGATATGTATACGTGGTAGCTCATGTTTTCTCCATTTTTGATTGTACGACCAGAACTTGAGGTCAGGATTGAAAGGACGAGAATTGCAACGACGCACCGTTCTCCCCTTCGTTGTGATGATGCGTTCTATAAGCGTGTGTGCTTTGGATATAAAGCGGGCACCTTCAAGAGTCAAACAATTTTCGAATTGCCCCTGCGCCCGGTTATCATCTAAGAATTTTATCTCAAGCCCTCGGGGGCCAATTCTCCAATAGAACTCAGTGGAGCCAACCATACCGTGTGCGAAGAGTGATGTGGCGAATGCAGGCCAGTTTGTTGTGACCAAATTGCGATTGATTTGGATTGATCTAAAGGTAGTGTTCTAAGTGTTCTTGATAGAAGGACAATGTGCGGGTTAATCCTTCTCGAAGAGAGACTCTTGGTTCCCAGCCAAGTTGTTTGCGAATGCGGCTGAAGTCGGCGTAGTAATCACCAATGTCTATTGACTTTCGATCTGGAGGAAATTCGTGGATTTGGTATTCTCCGCCTCCGTTAAGTTCTATCAGTAAATCTGCCAGTTCTACCAGTTTGATTGTGCGGTCTCCGCCTAAGTTAAAAACTTCTCCGTTGACTTTCTGGCTTGCTGCAGCCAGTAGAAATGCTTCAACGACATCGTCTACGTAGGTAAAGTCGCGCAGTTGGTTTCCGTTCCAGACTTCAAAAGGTTGTCCTTCGAGTAGGAGCTTGATCCAGATACCGAGGAAGATTTGTCTGGCGTCTTTGATGCGCATGCGTGGGCCGATGGTGTTTGTGAGGCGCAACGCACAGGCACGGATGCCATAGACGTTGTTGTAGAGAATGTGATACCATTCTCCGGCCATTTTGTTGATGCCGTTGACGTCTACGGGGCGCAGGAGATGATTTTCATCTACGGGTAGGTAATCTGGTTTGCCGTAGATTTGGCGGGTGCTGGCGAAGACGATTTGGATGTCGGGATTGTATTTGCGGCAGGTTTCTAAGATGGAGAGTTGTGCGCGTGTGTTAATTTCTAAATCGGTATAAGGGTCTTGCATCGAATCTAAGTGACTGGTTTGTCCGGCCAGGTTAAAGAGGTAGTCTTGGCCTTGGATCAAATAGCGCATGCTGTGTTCGTCTCGGGCATCGGAGATATTGACTTTGACGCGATCTTCAATTCCGGCAATGTTGAATGGGTGGCCGCCGTATTCTGGGATGAGACTGTCTACGAGCAGGACTTCGGCTCCGAGGTCTACCAGTCTGCGGGCCAAGGCAGATCCGATAAAGCCCAAACCACCGGTGATGATTACTTTTTGGTTGTCGAAAATGTGAGTTGGATCAGACATGATTATTTTAAATGTCTCCCCGCGTGTGAAGTGGCTTGGGGTGCAAGCGTAGGGTCTGTTTTTTAGAAAGAGGAAAATGAGGATGCGAATGCTCTGGCAAATGTTCGCCATGGGATAACAGTCGAGAACAGATATGATGTGCCGAGACCCGCGATGAGTCAAGAAAAAAGTGATTTCGTTATACTGGGCAGGAATGGGATGGGGTGAAAAAAGATCATAAATAGAGCGTTATAACGGGCGTGGGTGTCTCCAGAATGCTTTTGCTTGACTTTGTTAAGGATGACCATTATTCTGAAAACAGAAGGGTGCGGTTTTACATATGGATTACTTCAGAAGCCGGAGATTATCCTATTTTTTAGGTCAAGCGATGGGGAGTTGGTTTTGGAGCAGATGGAGGCTAAAAAGAAGAAGCTGTTTGGGCGTGAAATGGATATTTGGCAAGTACTGGCCTGTATTCTTTTTTTGGTTTATGTATCGGTTATTTTTACGACATTTACTGAGTATGGTATTACCATTGATGAACCGCCGCAAGCCGAGTATGGCAAAGAGATTGTTAAGTGGTATGTGAGCTTGTTCCAGTATGAAGGTTTTTTTGCCAAAATTAAGACACTGGACTTAGAACGTTATGGCGGGTTTTTTGATACGGTTCTTTATCCGATCACCCGAATATCCCCTTTTGATGCGTATGATACGCGTCATTTATGTTATGCCCTCCTGGGTCTCTTTGGTGTGGTTGGGGTGTACTGTTTGGGAGCGACAGTTGGGTCCCGTGCGACTGGGTTTTTGGCTGCGCTCTTTCTCTGCTTGACGCCCCGATTTTACGGCCACACATTCAACAATCCCAAAGACCTTCCTTTTGCGATATTTTATATTTGGAGTGTGTACTTTATCGTTCGTTGTTTGGGGAGGCTGCCGAGTTTACCTCATGGGTTGATTTGGGCAACCGGTCTGGCCATTGGCTTGACGCTGGGCACGCGTGTGGGGGGGCTGATATTATTGGGGTATCTGGGGCTGTTTTTTGCTTTGCGGTATGTGCAGATGGGTATGCAGCAGAGCGAAACAGGTAGGGCGGATCTTATACGGCGCGGTCTTTTTCAGGTTGCGGCCATTGTGCTGATTGCTTGGTTTACGATGCTTGTTTTTTGGCCCAATGCCCAGCGCAGTCCTATTGTCTTTCCCATTGATGCTTTGATAAACTTTTCTCAGCATGGAACGCCCGATTTTACCACGACGTTTTTTGAAGGTGAACGGATCGACATTACAGAGGTTCCCTGGTATTATGCGCCCCGATGGTTTCTGATGGCGCTGCCGGAGTTCCTGTTTTTTGGGCTGATTGTCGGTGTTGTTTTTATGTTTGTTAGGGTTAGGCGTAAAGATGGAGATATAGGTCTTCTTAGGGTAAAGTTGGAATGGTGCTTGATCGGTTTTAGTGCGTTTTTTCCGCTTGTCTATGTTGTGATGGTTGGAACACCCCTTTATGATGGATTGCGGCACTTTCTTTTTGTGATTCCACCTTTGGCAGTTCTGAGTGCAGCAGGTGTGGTGGCTGCGGTTCGCGACGTGCCAACACGTTGGATGCGTCAGGGATTGATCGGCATAACGGGTGTGCTTTTGGCGCTGACGTTTTGGGACATGGTTCGTTTGCATCCAAATGAAGTTGTTTATTTTAATCGTCTTGTTGGAGGCGGTCTCAAAGAAGCTTCGAAATTGTATCAGACCGATTATTGGGAAAACAGCCACAAACAAGGCGTGCGATGGTTAGATGCTTATTACGAGGAACATCGTCCAGATCGGAAGTTGCGTATTAGCGCGGGGGGAGCAAATATTCAATATGTGTTGGACCCCGATCGATATAACTTTACAGATATTCCGGTGGATGCCGATTTTTATTTGAGCATTACGCGAGATGACCGCCACAGGATGGTTCCGGGAGAGATTGTACACACTGTTGAGCGAGATGGTGTTGGGCTTCTTTATATTATCAGGCCCGATAGCAGCTATAACGACGATCCGTTTTTTGCCAAATCGGAGGACCGGGGCATCCATTTGGCCTGGAAATATATGCAGGCTGGGGCGTTTGAGCAGACGCTGGAGGTCTATCAACAGGTTTTGGAAAATGACCCTCAAAATCCGATGGTTTACCACAATGTGGCCTATGCACATTACCGATTGGGGCACTATCGGGAGGCGGTCGATTTTAGCAATCGGGCACTCAATTTGAAGCCGGGTTATTTGAAGGCACGTCTCTTTCTGGGACATGCGCTTTTGGCACAAGGAGATGCGGTAGCGGCTGTACAGGCTTATAAAGAGGTGCTTCAGCGCGATTCAAATGACGCAGAAGTTCATCAGGGTTTGGCAAGAGGGCTCCAGAAGTTGGGCCGGAGCGAAGAAGCCGTTCGGGCTTATAAGGAAGCGATTCGGATGCAACCTGACGATGTTGCCACCTATCGAAGCTTGGGTGGATTGTTAGCGGAGCAAGGGCGTTTTTCTGAAGCAGAGTATGTGCTGCAAACGGCTGTATCGCTCGATTCGACACAGGCGGTGATTTGGTATATGCTGGCGCAGACCCAGCGATTGGACGGTGTGTTAGAATTGGCGCATCAGAATATTCTCAAAGCAATTGCGCGCAATCCGTCGGCGTTTGATTATCGTGTGGAACATCTGAACGTGGCACGGGCGTACCAGCGAAAAGGTGAGGACGGTCGGGCACTCTCGGTTTATCAGGTGGCGGTGGATTTGACCCCATACTATCCTGAGGCACACATTCATCTTGGCGTTTTGCACCTCAGGCAGAATCGTTACGCGGAGGGGGTTTCTGCTTTTGAACGGGCGGTACGGGTTTTTCCGGATGACCCTCGTATGCATATGGGTTTGGCGCAGGCGTTTGAGCAGTCGGGTCAAGTTGATGCGGCTATCGCGGCCTATCGTGGCGTATTGACACTGATTGATAGTCCTGAAGTTCAGGCCAGTCTTGAGGTTTTGCTTGCGAATAGAGATAAGAATTAAGAACTGAATAAGTATTTAGGAGAACTTGATGTTAGACAAACAGCCTTCGTTAACTTGCTTTTTCCCTTGTTATAATGATGCTTATACAATTGGAAGTTTGGTGGCTGCTGCAGATACGGTTGCGGCTGAGTATACTTCTGATTATGAGATCATTGTGATTGATGATGGCAGTACAGATAGCAGCCGGGAGATGTTGACGGAGTTGCAACACAAATATTCAAAGTTGCGCTTGATCCTCCATGAAAAGAATAAAGGGTATGGGGGCGTATTGCAGTCGGGGTTTCGGGGGGCGACGAAGGATTTGATTTTTTATACGGATGGAGATGGTCAGTACGATGTGTTTGAGTTGCGAAAACTTTTGCGTGTGATGCAAGAGGGCGTTGATGTTGTGAATGGGTATAAGTTAGAGCGGTCTGATCCTTTGCATCGTATTGTGATTGGTAAGGTGTATTTGAATTTGATGCGACTCCTTTTCTTTTTTAAAGTTCGAGATGTCGATTGTGATTTTCGGTTGATGCGCCGAGAAATTTTCGATCACATTTCTTTGCATCATACCAGTGGCGTGATTTGTATTGAACTGGTCAAGAAGATGGAATTGGGTGGTTATCACTTTGTCGATTTCCCGGTCCACCATTTCCATCGCACACATGGGAAATCTCAGTTTTTCAATTTCCGGCGGCTTTTTAGAACCGGGATTAATATTTTAAGACTTTGGGTAGAGATTATGGGGAAGCCGTTTGTATCCCGATTGTTTTCATCGAAACGCAATCAGGCAGTGATGGATAGTTGATGGCATAACAATAAAAGGAAGGTGACCGATGAACAAACGCTGGTTAAAACATGCGCTGACAGAAGATGAAAAGCTTGAGTTTGAGGATCGTGGTTATCTCGTTATTAAGAATGCGTTGGGTGATGCAAAGCGGAGACAACTGACGAAGGCGGTTGATCGCATTGAAGTTGAAGAGCGCAAAAAGCTCAAAATTGAGCCGCACAAGCGGGTTCACACACTTGATTTTATGGGCCGTGATCCGGCATTTCTTGACTTGATTGATCACCCCAATACATTTCCAAAGGTTTGGGGGATTTTGGGCTGGAATATTCAGATCTATTTGGCACATATGGATGTGACACCTCCCGAACTATCAGGCAGCGAACGGGGTTTGGGTCTGAGTTGGCATCAAGATACGGGGCGTGTGAATCAGGAGATGGAGACAAGCCCGAGGCCTCGTTTGTCTGTGAAGGTGGCTTATTTTTTGACAGATACGAGTGAAACTGGACGTGGGAATTTTCATGTGATTCCTGGGAGTCAACTGAAGGATAAGATGACGTTTCCAAAGGGGAACCGAAATCAAATGTTGAAGGGGGCTGTGCCCATACTTGCGCCAAAGGGGTCTGCTGTTATTTTTGATCGCCGGCTTTGGCATTCGGCAAGTGCAAATCATTGGACGCAGGATCGAAAGGTTATTTTCTTTGGATATGCATATCGATGGCTTCAGGCACGTGGGGAGTGTTATGTGGAAAAGGTGTGGGATCAATTGAGTCCGATTCGAAAACAGATGTGTCGGTATTCCCCTTCGGGTATTCATGGCTACACGTCGCCAAAAGAAGAGGATGTGCCTTTAAAGAGTTGGATTAGGGAATATCAGGGTGAAGACGCGGTGATGCCTTAGCATATTTGAATGAATTTCTTACACTATGCACTCTTTTGAAAGGAGACAGATATGAATAAAAAAGTGGAAAAACCCAAACTGAGACATATGGCAACACTGGGGTCTCTTGGTGGGTATGGTAACAAAAATGGAGAGTGGAGCGTTGAACAAAAAATTCAGGTGATTAAAAAGGCTGGGTTCGACGGGTTTGTGGGGCGTGTGCCATTGGTGACTCGGGAGCACGTTGAAACATCTGGGCTGTTGTTTGCGGCTACGGTGGATATACAGGTCATTTCTGAGATTCGGGGCAAGCTAAAGGCTGTTCGAGAAGTTGGTGCTCGGTGTGTGAATGTGCAGATGTTGAACCACGATACAACGACCAAACGGGCCGTGGAAGTTGCTCGGCGGGTGATTGCGACGGCTGATGATTTGGGCATGGATGTGGCGATTGAGGTGCATCGTGATACGTGTACAGAAACGCCGGAGAAAGCTTATGCGCTTGCTGAAGGATTTGAGAAGGCGGAGAAGAAACCGTTGAAAATGACTTGGGACTTTTCTCATCCCGCTGTTGTGAAACATCTGTCGCCGCCCTATTGGGATCGGTTGGCGGAACGGACAGATCTGATTCAGTATGCGCAGCAGTTTCACTTTCGGCCTTTTAATGGGCACCATGCTCAGATTCCAGCTCTGGGGCGGAGTGGACAACTGACACCGGAGTTTTTGGATTGGCTAGATTTTGCAGAGCGTGTGATGGCGTGCTGGTTGGAAACGGCTAAACCAGGGCAGGAGATGTTTTCATGCCCTGAGCAGATTGGCGGGGGGTATTTCCTCTCGGTATTTGGAGACCGGTGGAAAGATGTGTTGGCAGTTCGGGATGGGCTGGAACGGGTGTGGCGAAAACAGGTGAGAAAGTGGAAAACTTAAATATTTTTGTACGTCCTAAAGTTCGATATTGCACAATGACTCCGTGTGATTGGTGTGTAGATAAAAAGGCCAACCTTTTAACAAGGTTGGCCTTTTATAATTATGGTGAGTAGGCACCCGGCCCACTATGGAAGGCTTCAGCCACCGCCTAAGGGCATGGACATACTTCCACCACCGACACCGACACCGCCATTGACGGCAAAGGCAGAAAACAGTTTTTCCAGCTTCCTGCTGTCGCAACAGGGGCAGCTTGGTTTTTGACTGCCTTGCACGAGGGCTTCAAAGGCTTGGTCACATGTTTTGCAGCGGTATTCATAAATAGGCATTTCAATATCCTCCACATTTTGGGCGTTTGTCCAATAGGTAGTAATATATATAAATGAACCCAAAAAACGCGTTTGATTTATTGGGGTGTATATTTTGTAAGCAAGCCTTTTACTTGTTTGGCGCGTAATTGCGGCGTGCCGGTAATGGTGTATTCTTCTTCGCTGAGTTTGTGGCCGAGGATCTTTTCAATGTTTTGCAGAAAGCCGTAGCGGTTGTAGGCATTGGTTTCGTTGAGGGACGCAATGAGGTCAGGGAGTTTTTCGGTGCCCCATTTGGAGTGTGCGTAAGAATCGGCGGCGACGAGTCTAACTAAGGGCACGGGGTGCGTGAGCCAGGCTTCACCTGCGGGGCGTTCGAGTTGTGTGCCAAATTGTTTGGTGAGGGATCGGGACATGGTCACGTTTTTGCCCCACGTTTTTTGCAGTTGGTTGTGTGTCCAACCGAGAGATTTGTCGAGGTGGCACAGGTTGCAGGCGTTGGGCATTCCGGTGGCCAAGATCTGAGGGTCGGTTGGTGAGGCGATTCGGTGCGTGCGGTTGGTGAGGCCAAAGCCTTGCACAATACGGGGCATGTGACAGTCGAGGCAGGAGGCTTGCTCGGCTGTGTGACGGCTGTGTGCGTTTGCAGCTTGGGCAGATTGCAATTCTTGGTGGCATTCGACGCAGGTGTTTAAATGCTTTTTGAGGTCGGGTGAACCGGCTTTGGGGCCTACAATGTGTGTGTTGTGGCAGTGGGTGCAGCGCATTTCATTGACGCAGCCACCGCGATCTTGTTCGATCGATTCCATTGAGTTGACGGCTGCCGATCCGTCGGGCCAGTTGTCTTTGGCGCTGGCACCGGAGTGGTGGCATTGGCGACAGATTGCGTTGACCACTTCGGGTTTTTTGCGCGCACCTTTGTAGTCGGGTGTCCATTTGTTGAGCAAGGGGTGTGTGGGCACAAACCGAATTTCTTTGGCGTCTTTGGCGTGTTCTCGCCCGCCAAAGTGACAGCTTTCACAACTGATACCAACGGTGACAAGACGGTCTATGGGCAGTGTTTCTTCGGTTAGGTAATCTTGATCGCCAGCTTGTTCGGCAAGGGCCTTGATGACGTGTTCTTCGAGGCCGGGGCCTGGGGGAAAACCTGAGAGAATGCCGTCGGGGGTGAAGATTTTGTAGAGGCGCAGGTCGTAGGGGTAGGTGTTGTGGCAGCGGGCGCAGCGTTCGTTGAAGGCAACGGTGGTAGGCGCAAAGGGATCGTGGCGGAAGCTGCCGTCGGGTTTGTGTTCGGAGCCGGGGTATTCGGTGGGTTCGAGGTAGCTTTGGGGGAACCATTGTTGTCTGTTGACTGAGTAAGAGAATCCGAGGCGTATTTCGTTTTTATAAATGGGGTCGTTTGCAGGTTCTGAGCCGTGGGTTTGAAAACCGACGTAGTTTTGTTCGTAACGCCAGCCAATGACGCGGGAGATTCGGAATTGTCGCAGGAGTTGTTCTTCACTGAAATATTCAATGAAGAATTGGCCGTTTTGTTTGCGGAAGACGGCTTTGCGATTTCCGTAGGTGAGGGTGGCTCTGTCAAAGTTGCCCAAGACGGTTTCTTCGGTGGCGAGCATATTCATTCGACTGTGGGGGTGCTGCTGCCAACTGGCGTAGTTTTCTTGGTGGCACTCGGCACACGCTTCGGGGCCGACGTAGTCGCTGGGGCGAATGTTGCTGTAAGTGCTGTCGCCTTTGGTTTGCTTTTGAGTGGGTGTCGCAATTAGCGAGTCGGTTGACGTTTGGGTAGCTGTTTGCGCTGGGGGATTGGGGTTTTGGGTGCAGGAGGTGAAGAGGGTTATTGCGACGAGTAGCCAGGTTGGGACACGGGGTAGACGAAACGGGTGGTCCGTGATTCCTCTTTGAAGTGTTGTGTTGCGTGCTGGAGACAATTTTGATCCATTCTTTTTTGGGGCACTGTACGTTTTGGGTAGGTGGGGAATAAAACAGATAATGGGCTGAACTCCAAATGGGAAATGTTCTGTTGGAACAGAACTGTGACGTGGCATTCCTCAATATGGCGCCAAAAAGGATACAAAAGCCATTTGCGGTTTCTCGCACGCCAAGGTTTCATGTTGCACCTTGGCGCGACACCCTGTGTGATGTCTATCTCTTTCCTGGCATGACAAAAATGAACTTGACATGGATATGTGAAATGATATACATTTGTTCACTATTTAATCGCATTTCATTAAATTGTTTAAATTAGGGGTGTTATGATAGATTTGTTTCCTTTTTTGGGACGTATGCCTGAAGGCGTAAAAATATGGGTTGTGCCCTATAATGATTCCAATGCCCTCAAGATACCTTTATTTGAATCTGTTAAAGCGGGCTTTCCCTCCCCCGCAGAAGATTATCTTGATGCCTGTCTCGATTTGAATGATTTGGTCATTAAACATCCAGCGGCCACATTTTTTGTCAAAGTGGATGGTGATTCTATGATAGATGTGGGCATTGAGTCGGGTGATGTGCTTGTTGTCGATCGGGCATTAGACCCGATCAATACGTCCATTGTTGTGGCAATTATTGATGGTGATTTTACGGTTAAAAGAATACATAAAGATAAGGGGCAGCTGTTTCTTGTTGCAGAGAACATTGGTTTTGATCCGATTGTGATTACAGAAGAGATGGATTTTCAAATATGGGGTGTGGTCACATTTGTTGTTCACAGCCTCAGATAAAGGGTGCTCATGATTGCGCTTGTTGATTGTAATAATTTTTATGTAGAGTGTGAACGGCTCTTTCAACCGCGCCTTTCTAACAAACCCGTCGTTGTGTTATCAAACAATGACGGGTGCATTGTTTCACGGTCTAATGAAGTGAAACAATTGGGTATTCCAATGGGCATTCCGGTGTTCCAAGCACGAGATGAGTTGTTGTTTGAAGGTGTGGAAATGTTTTCAAGCAATTATGCGCTTTACGGCGATATGTCTGCGCGTATTATTGCAACCCTCCGACAGTTTACATCGGCTATTGAAGTGTATTCGATTGATGAATCTTTTATAGAATTGCCCAAAGACAAAGACAAAGACAAAGACCGTAAAGCACATTGTCATCACATCAAAGAGACGGTTAAAAAGTGGACAGGGCTTCCCGTTTCTATTGGCATCGGCATGACCAAATCACTTGCCAAACTTGCAAATAAAGTGGCCAAAAAGTACACGTCAGGTGTGTTTGATCTGGTGAATCATCCCCGCCACGAAAAGGTTTTAGATTACATTCCAGTCGGCGATGTCTGGGGTATTGGAAAACGGTATACAGAGAAATTAAATCAACATGGCATTGAGACGGTCTATCAATTAACCAGAGCAGATGACAAATGGATTCAGAAACATTTGACCATTACGGGGTTACGGATTGTCATGGAACTGAGAGGCATTCCTTGTTTGCCTTTGGAACTTACACCGTCTCCTAAAAAGTCCATTGGCAGATCACGGTCCTTTGGCAGGTCGGTTACTAAAATTGAAGATTTGAAACAGGCACTTGCTATGCATGTGACGTCTGCTGCTAAAGTGTTAAGAGAAGAAGGCTCCGTCGCATCTTGTATGCAGGTTGTGGTTGAGACGAATCCATTTGTAGAACCGTATCACGGAAAGCATATTACGGCAAAGTTTGAGACACCCACAGCATCAACGCCTGCGATGATTAAATGTGCTCACGAAGGGTTAATGCGTATCTACCGAGAGGGAGAGTCTTATACGCGGGCAGGTATTTATTTGACAGATTTGTGTTCAGAGAATGCGATTCAGGCGAGCTTGTTTTGCGAGCCGAATACAGAACGAAGTCGTGACGTGATGGAGGTTGTAGACAAATTGATGGTGCGGTTTGGCAGGCATAAGATTAAATGGGCATCGGAAGGCTTAAAGCAGAAGTGGGCGATGAGACAAGCGCATCTTTCACAAAGATATACGACAAAATGGGATGAGATTTTGAAAGTTGGTGTGTGAGGGGCTGTGAATTGCAAGCCCTTACTTCTTTAAGTCTGGAAATACCAAGTGTTGACTTTCGTGCAGGGTGTCTGTAATTTTTGCCAGATGACGCCTGCTAGCCATTTTATAGGGCGCGCAGTACTTATAGATACACGCTGAGACGGGGTGAAAGGAGTGCTTCAGAATGGCGACAGTAGATAGTCTTCCAGAGTTGACAGAGACACTCAAGTGCGATATAGAAAAAGGTGTAGATATCTTGAAACGTGGAGGATGCAAATCTGTCTATATTTTTGGGTCTGTAGCAGAAGGTCGTGTTACGGACCTCTCTGATATTGACTTTGGGGTAAGAGGTTGTCCGGCAAGTGAATTTTACAACCTGCAAGGCAAACTGCTTTTAGAATTAACGCGATCAGCACATCTCACAGATTTGGATACAGATAAGGATCTGACCTCTTTTCTTGAAGCCGAAGAGACTTTGATTTATGTTGGATGATAGGGTTCAAGCCCAAGTGAGGCGTGAGTTACAACAGCTTGAGCGTTTGCTCTCAGAATATCATGAACTTATTGAGGCATCCCGTATCAAGGAGCCGAATCTGGTCGAATACACGGCACTTGGTGCTGTATTGCAATCATTCTATAATGGTGTAGAAAATATTTTTCAGACAATAGCCAAACGAATTGATGGGCAAGTGCCTGTTGGAGAGGCTTGGCACAAAGATCTTTTGCTACAAATGGGGCATAAGACAGAATCCCGAACCCCCGTGATATCTCAGGCAACTGTAGAGCGCCTTCAGCCATATCTTGGTTTTCGTCATGTTTCCAGGCATGCCTATACATTTGTCTTGGAGTGGTCTAAAATGCAAAAGCTTGTATGGGAACTAAGAGATGTTTTGGGTATTGTGCAAGCTGACGTGGAATCATTTTTGGAAGCCACCATAAAAAGAAGAAAATGAAGCACTTGGAATCATAAGACAGATAAACCGATACTACATTTTAATTGAAAAGGGCTTACGGTATATTCCGTAAGCCCTTTAATTTTTTTGGCAGAGGGAGAGGGGCTCGAACCCTATGCGGTTTCCCGCACTCCAAGGTTTTGTGTTGCACCTCGGCGAGGCACCTCGCCTCGATCACCCCCTGCTCTATATCGAATAAAAAAATATAGGGCATCAGGAGAGATCATGGAAATCTCAAGGTCTTTTTTTAGTTATTGGTGGTCTGTTGTATTTGCTATCAGGCTTGAGAGCAATGAAATGGCATAAAGGGGCAGATTGCAGATCTTTCCATCTTGTTTGAGGTTTAATAGGGTGGTTCGGGCCAAGCATGAGGGGGCAAACTGATCCTCATATGATGCCAAGCTTTTGCTACGGGGGTTTATACCAGCTTTGACTTCTAATGGAACAATACCCTCTCCTATTTCACACAGGAAATCCAATTCCGCTTTGCCACCTTTGCTACGCCAGTAGAACAATTTCTCCTGACCTGCCGCAATGAGCTGTTGTGCCACATAATTCTCTACAAACGCACCTTCATATTCATTAAACAAACGGGCACCTTGCGCCAGTATATCCACTGGCACTTTCGCCATTGCGCCTAACAGCCCAACATCTAACATATATATTTTAAAAATGCTGCGATCTGCATAGTATGTGAGCGGATGTTTACTGTTTTCGACAGCACTGACACGATAGATAAGGCCAGTATCTTCCAGCCAGCTTAAGGCGCTTTCATATTCTCTTGCTCGTGCACCTGTTCTGACGGCAGAGAAAACAAACTTTTTGTTTTCTCTGGCCAGATGTCCGGGAATGGAATCCCAGATCAGAGAGAGCTTGGGCATATCGACTGTGGGGGCATGCTTTACAAAATCGAGCACATAAGAGTTGATGATCTCCTGCTGTATATCCCGAACCTCTTGATGGTTTGTAGATCTAACAAAATGATGCACCGCTTCGGGCATGCCGCCTATAAAATAGTATGTTCGTAGTAACTCGATAAGATCATCATGGAAGGGACCTGGCAGGGGCGAGAACACCTCTATTTCTTCTAATACTTGCCGGTATCTCGATTCACCAGCAGCGTCCAGAAATTCAAGAAAAGTCAGCGGATACAGCTTGAGAAAATTGACCTTGCCGACCGGGAAAGATCCTGGGGTGGAAAGCTTGACACCCAACATTGATCCGGCAACCGCAATATGATAATCTGGTGTTTTTTCTTGGAAATATTTGAGCGCATTGAGCGCACGATTGGACACCTGGATTTCGTCAAAGACGATCAGATCCGATGCCGGGTTAATATCTTGCCTGCTGTAAATTGACAGCTCAGACAGAATACGTGTCGGATTTAAGTCACGTTCGAAGAACCGGTCCAGTCCGGGATCTTCTTCAAAATTGAAATAGAAGAGGCGGGCATATTCGTTGTGCCCAAATGCTTTGAGAAGATAGGTTTTCCCAGTCTGCCGCGCGCCTTGCAGGAGCAAAGGCTTTCGTCTGAGCGACGCTTTCCAGTCCAGTAGATCTTTGTAGAGGTCTCGTTTCATAGATCTAAAATATGAGGCGAAACGATCACCATGTCAAGGTGAATGGCGGTAAAGTGTGATTTTTTTCACATTTTATGGACGAAAAATGTGATTTATTTCACAAAATCAGGCTGTTTGATCTCCTATATCATCTCATCACCGTCCCCAAAATCCTTGATATATGCCGATGAAGTGTCTGTTATTGTATAGCCTACATTGTCATAGAGCGACAATGCTGTGGTGTTCTTCTCCCGACAATTCAGGGCCGCGCGGTCATAACCTTCACCGTGCATCCAACCCTTTAATAATGGCCAGTCATTTTTTGATCGCGAGTTTTTTGAAATATGAAATATATTTACGTGTCAATGTTTTTTCACTTTGGTAAAGGAGATTTTAATGGACGGAATTGATTCTGAATTGTTGCGTGGCAAAGTTGTGTGGGTGACGGCTTCGGCTCGCGGTTTGGGGCGGGCCATTGCAGAGCGGTTGGCTCGGTGTGGTGCGTCTATTGTGGTGCACAGTCGGTCTGATCAAACGGCGGCTGAATTTGGCGAAGCGCCCTCAACCCGGCATGTGGCCGAAGAGATGGCTGCGTTGGGCAATCCGGTGACGACGGTGTTTGCGGATGTTTCGGACCCCGAACAGGTGAAAGCGGCAGTGGCTCAAATTGAAAAGGACTTGGGGGCCATTGATATACTGGTGAACAATGCGGGGGGAGATATTGCTGCCGCAGGGGGCAAACCAGAGCCCAACAGTGCCGTAAATATTTCGGCGGAAGATGTGAAGTCGGTGGTGGATCGCAATTTTATTACAACCGTTGATTGTTGTCGAGAAGTGGTGCCCGGGATGATCGCCCGAGGCAGTGGGCGGATTGTGAATATTGGATCGGTGGCTGGATTTGTTGGCCGGTCAGACGGGGTTATTTATGCATCGGCCAAAGCGGCTCAGGCCAATTATACACGGTGTTTGGCCTCTGAGCTTCGCGCGCACAATATCACGGTGAATATGGTTGCGCCGGGTGGATCGACCAGTGCGCGGTTTTTGGCCACTCGCCAGGCCAGTGCAGAACTTTTAGAGGCTATGGATCAACCCACTTTGTTGCGGTATGCATATCCCGATGAAATTGCTGCAGCGGTTCAGTTTTTTGTTTCACCATTGGCTACTTTTGTCAGTGGCCAGATTTTACGTGTAGATGGTGGCAGTCAACTTTTTGCGGCTTAGGGTTGTTGAGATTTCCAATCGTTGTTCCAAAAACCCCTGGATCGATTCTATGGGTTTTCTTTTGGCAACGGAAATTTATCGCCACGGGACTTCCAGACCCAGTTCCTTTGCCAGATCTTCCAACCTTTCCTGGTGTCGTGATCCTACAGGAATACCGGCTTCACGATAGGCTCGTTCTCGTTCTGCTTCGGGACCTCCAGGCAGGTGAGATTGCTCAAAGCCATCCAAGGGTGCCATGGTTCTGACTTGTCGGACATAGGCATCCATTTCCTGTTTAAACACGTTGGGATCTGCAAACAGGTCGATGCGAAAGGTCATGACAAACGCGCCTTGATTTGCGCCAGAATATTCCTTTATCGCTCTTTTTTCTTCCAAAGGTACACCCGCTAAAAACCCGCCCCATGTTTGACAAATGGCTCCCAATCCGATGGATCTGAAAACCATTCCGGGTGCCAGCCGTGCAAGTTCTTCTCGATGTGGCGCACTTGCATACAGATCGTGCATCGCCCCAAAGTCGAGTATCAGAGGATCTTCTTCGCTGCCTGGGCTGCTGAACGACATCGGAGATCCCCCTCCAGCATTGTAAATCGGTTTTCCGTCAGATAGGTTTAACTGCGCACCTGAGGTGACAAAGGTGAGCAGATCGTGCCCCACAGTCAGCCGGGAATAGATGCCTGCTGCGCCGAAGTGTCCGTGGTTTCGAGACGACATGAGACCCACGCCGCCTGCTTTGGCTTTTTCAATGGCTTTCAAGGTGCCTTCATAGGCCGGAAAATAACCCAGACCGCCGTCACCATCCATCGAGACACTGACTGGGGTTTCGTTCAGGATTTGTATATTGGGATTGGCGTTTAGTGTGCCATCCCGCATCAGCCTCGCATACGTTGCAATTTGCTGTGTGCCGTGGCTAAACACGCCCCTTAAATCATTGGTAACAAGCAGTTTTGCAAGGAGTTCTGCTTTTTCCTGTGGTAATCCAACTTTTTGTGCCGCTTGTGAGACAAAGAGATGGAGATCCTTTTCAAGCACCTGGATAGAGGTTTCTGGAGGTTGATTCATGGTGGGCCTGCCTTTCTCAATAACGTGTGATCATTTTCTTCCGTAAGGCCATCTTACCCAATTTATTTATTCGAGTCAACAAGGCTTCCTACGCCTTGTTTGTTGGGCCACCTCCTACCTGGCATGATCCCAAAAACGCCTTTATTCTCCTATACCGACATTGAGCAGATCCAAAGTCAACTTTTTGGCATTATATTTCAATTCAATATAAAACAATATCTTACAGTCAAAATCACCAAATAATAAATATTCATACTTCGAACAGTAAGTTTTACT
>Ga0115002_10001387_pt1 | contig 33407 bp, 33 predicted proteins | sample ArcticOcean_MG_C_8_FD_89576 | JGI IMG/M metagenome (GOLD analysis project Ga0115002, IMG submission 89576) | Marine microbial communities from western Arctic Ocean - ArcticOcean_MG_CB11_86 | ecosystem: Environmental > Aquatic > Marine > Oceanic | place: Arctic Ocean: Canada Basin | collected... | reverse complement strand
GCCCGGTCGGAATCTACTAGCGATATATCAACCCGGCCTACAGGTTGTTGCGTGGCAAGGTTGATTGCACCGTCGAAGCTCGCGCCGCTGTCGTGCGAAAACGCCACTTGGATTCGTTTATCGGGTGCTGTGGTATACCAAGCCACCGCAACCGCATCGCCCTCGGCGTCAACTGCTGGACCGTTTACCGGGCACCCGCTGATCTCCCAACCGTCGTGTGCGACTAGTTTGCCAGGGCGCCATGCCCCGCCAATACGGCGAGAGACGAAGATGTCTCGAATTTCTGCGTCTGAGCGGTTGCGATAGACGGCGATTGGGCCGCTTGTTGCAACTGCGAGGTCTGTTTGACAGCAATCGCACACGAGTTCGTCGATCACGACTTGCGATGAGAGTGTGCCGTCGTCGTTGATGACTGCGGAGCGCAACTGCATACCGACGTTCGACGCCTCTGGGTCGCTATGCGCGCGTCCATCAAGCCAGATGGCGCCAACCGCATCGCCTGATCCGAAAAGGCTAACGAATCCATGTTCGGCACGGCTCCCGTCGGTGTGCGGAGAAACCGGTATCGACCAGGTAGCGCCTCGATCGTTAGACACAGCGATCACCGTATCGTAGGCGAAACCGCCGCCGGTTTGCATGACCAGCCAGTGGGCGGCCCAAAGGTCCTTGGCAATGGGTACGACCGATGGAAAGTCAGCCCAATTCACCAACCAATCGGTGCCGGTTGCGACGGTATATTGCGGACTCCATTGGTTGTTTTCGAACATGTGAAAGCGCAGTGCGCTACCGTGCGATGTCGGCTCCAGGTAGCTCAATAGAACCTCGCCGTCACGTCCTCGCGACAGCCGTGCTTCAGCGCTACCGGGCAACGCGGATATGCCTAAATCTGTAACGATCTTGCCCGGTCCGCAACCGCCTAGCGTGACTAAAGCCATGATGATGCTGAACCAATGTCGACCTACAATCATGGGCACCTTATGCCTGCAGGCTGGCATCAACGAGCTTCTCGCGTACGTCGCCGATAGGGCGGATGAGACACTCTTGGGCTGCGGTAGCGACCAATTCGCCATCGCGATTGAAAAAGTGGCCGCGTACAAAGCCACGGGCGCCCGCCGCATTCGGAGATGATTTTGAGAACAACAACCACTCGTCCGCGCGAAAATGCCGATGAAACCAGATCGCGTGGTCGAGACTCGCGCCGCGAATGGAGCCCCGCATACTATTGCGCCCGTGAGGCAGCATCGATGTTGACATGAAGTCTAAGTCGGACATATACGCAAGCAATGCAAGATGCACCTCCGGATCATCCGGCAATGCGTCGCGCGTTTTGAGCCATGTGTTTTTGAATGGCGGGTGCTCACGTTGGTCGCTCGCAAGAATCCGTTCGACGGGCCGCGAGTCGATCGCTTCGAAGCGGAATCCGAATCGAGCGAATTCGGGCTTATCCTTCACCATGGCTTGGTGCGCTTCCAGATCGCCTCGCAGAGACTCCGGTGGCGGCACATCAGGCATCGGTTGCGAGTGAGATAGGCCCTGCTCGTGTTGCTGCCACGAGCACGATAAGCTGAAGATCGCTTTTCCATGTTGAATTGCAGCGACACGACGTGTGGTGAATGAGTGTCCATCACGAATACGGTCCACCTCGTAAAGAATTGGTCGGGACCAATCGCCTGGTCGCAGGAAGTAGGCGTGCAGCGAATGCAGCGCATGCTTAGCGTCCACCGTGTGGTATGCGGCGACGATTGCTTGTGCCAGCACTTGACCACCGAAGACGTGTTCGGTGTCGTGGTTTTGACCTCGATAAAGGTTCTTTTCGATGGTTTCGACATCGAACAGCTTAACGATGTCTCGCAAAACGGAGTTCATTTGGGTGATCTTGTCAGATTTGTCGGCTCGGGTCAGATTTGTCGGCCCGGGTCCGTTTTTCCGGCTAAACAGGTCACCCACAACGCCCGAAGGTACTTCCAACAGGGGCACAGTTGCGGACGAAACGGCGATGAGTGATGCGAATCCGGCCGGACTGATTCCAGTGCCTGCATCATGATGGCGGTGGTCGGAAAGATCAGGATGAGCTCATGTAACAGGCATTGGGCGTAGCAAACCCCGAGGTGCCGCCGGCCAAAGGCAAAGGTCGACGATTTAGAGCGGGATTGAAACATGTAGTGACTTGCTCGCTCGACTTTCTGCTAAAGTTCCATGCAAGTCCGAAGGCTTGGAGGAATTGTGAACGTTACCCGAATTTATACTGGTGATGACGGTCGCAGTCATTTCGCGGACGTTGCCATCGAGCTCGTTCAGAGCGGCCTAGCCGGCGAGATGTCCCGGATGTGGGACGCGCATGGGGTCATCTTTCGAACCGTTGACGGCACATACGATCTGGATTTCCATAATGCGCCGCGCCGTCAGCTCGTGGTCAACCTCAAAGGCAGCGTTGACATCGAAGTCGGCGACGGCTCGGTACGACGAATGGGGCCCGGATCGATTCTGCTGGCGGAAGACACGACCGGTGAAGGGCACAAAAGCTCCAACGTGGATGGCGAACCTCGCGAGTGTTTGTTCATACCGCTGGCAGACTAGGACCTAGGCCTAGTATTTCAACTCCATGACCGATCTAGAAGCCGATCCTAGGCACGGCCCGGCGTATGCCCTCGCAGCGTACACATTCTGGGGTTTCGTGCCTGTGTATTTTGTGTTGGTCGGCTTTGCTGGCCCCCTTGAGGTGCTTGCCCAGCGTATCCTGTGGTCGCTACCGGTGCTAATTATCCTCGTCTCGATTACCCGCCAATGGCGCACCCTAGTATCGCTGACGCGACGCGAGTACTTGTACCTTGCGTGCAGCGCATTGTGTCTATCGGTCAACTGGCTCGCCTTTATTTGGGCGATTGGCGAAGGCAACATCGTTGAGGCGAGCCTGGGCTACTTCATAACGCCCTTGGTCAGTGTCCTTCTGGGCTGGGCCATACTCAAAGAGCAAATGCGGGTTTGGCAATGGTGGGCGACCGCGATTGCAGCGACTGGCATTGTTACCGAATTCATCGTCGAGCAATCGATACCGATATTCGGTCTGAGTCTCGCGATCTCATTTGGGCTTTATGGATTGCTTCGCAAACAGGTCAACCTACCGGCTAGCGTTGGCTTGAGCGTTGAAGCTGTCATGCTTACGCCGATCGCGTTTGTCTATCTCATCTTTCTGTACGGACGAAGCACGGATCGCAGCATCACTGAGCTGTCGCAACTGGGCCTGGGTGGCCTAGTAACGGTTGTCCCACTCGTGTGTTTCGCGGCGGCAGCGATCCGTCTGCCACTCACCACGCTCGGCATCTACCAGTACCTCGCACCGAGCTTGTCGTTGCTGTTGGCTGTCTATGTTTACGGTGAAACGGTGGCCCCGATTCGGTGGCTCTCGTTAATGATGATTTGGCTTGCGATAGTGATCTTTAGCGTTGGAGGGCTGTATCATCGAGCGCAAACGTCCAGCAGCTAGTGCGCGTCCCAAATGCGCTGCATTTGGAGATGTGCGCTTCGAGGGGATGGATGCCCGGGGCAAAACCCGTAGGGTTTTGGGGGGCTTCCTTCTGTAAGAAGGAAAACCGTAGTCCAAAAATTGCCAGGATGGCAATTTCGGGACAAGAACTAGCTAGGGGAAATTCGATGATCACGATGTATACGATGGAGCGGGAGTATCCGTACGGTACGTTGCGCTCGACCAACGGCAGCAAGACCAAAGTGGTGCTGGAAGAAAAATGCCTCGATTACCGCGTCGAGCGCGTCCAGATGGGAAATATATTCAAAAAAACCCCCGAGGTATTGACCAAACACCCCCTCGGTAAAGTGCCTTGGATCGACGATGACGACTTCACTGTGTATGACTCGACGGTGATCAACGAATACCTCAACGAAAAGAGTCCTACGAATCCGTTGTTGCCAATTAAAGCCGCAGCCAGAGCTCACGCCCGCGCTTTGGAAAATTATGGCGACGAGGGCGTGCTCAGCAAATATCTACCGATGATCTGGGTGCCTTGGTGGTCGCCAGAAGATCAGCGTGATCAAGAGAGTATGCAAAAAGGTCGAGACGGACTAAGCAGCGATATCTTGCCGTTTCTAGAGGCGACGCTCGCTTCGCGCGAATATCTGGCGGGCGACTTCTCCCTTGCCGACGTGCCCATGATGGCGGTTGCAATGGTTTTGCAGGTTGATGGGCTCGATACGTCGGCGTTTGAAAATGTCAGTGGCTATTTTGCAAGGCTGCGCGCGCGACCGAGTTATCGCGCCATTGATCCGAATCCCTCGTTGGACGATTCTGCCGGTTCACGCTTAGAGCAATGAACTTCCGGCGATTTCATTGCCTTCGATCATCGCCTGCTGTAGCGATTCCAATGAACGTAGCCACGGTTTATCGACATCGAATGGCGGTGGCAAATTGGCGATTGCTTCTTCTGCGATTTCTTTGCTTTCATAGATGCCAAGCAGCAACACATAAAACAGGTTGTCGCGGACGGCGACGCGCGCCGCGGAGGCCCCGTCAAGCCCATGTTCGTTAGCGTATTCTTCTAATAAGTCTCTGCTGGGCAGAGCAATGAGTTGCGCCGCCCAATAGCTTTTGGGAAGTTCGAGCAACGAGGTGGGTTCGGTTGGACGGTAGGCGAGTTGCTGATAGCGTGGCGTATCTGCGTCCGCTGAGTCGGCGATGGGGGCATCGGGCTGTGTTTGGGCTTCGGTCGATTCTCCGCTAACGGCTATGGGCATTCGATCGGGTTGCGGATCGCGGGCCAAATCCTCGTCCTGGACACAGTCCCAGGTGTTGTCATGCTCCGAAACTTGACAAAACCATGGTTCGACTTTGATTTGCTCTTCGGCAATCACCAATCTATTGGACCCGCATCCTGCCAATGCGAACACGAGAAGCAAAACAAGAGCCCTCAGCGTGCCGGGATAAAGAGCCCTCAGCGTGCCGGCCCGGGACACGCGTAATCGCGCGTGGAACATCTCCACAAAGGAGGTGCAGCGTTGTTCCATAGAGGTTGGTAAAGCGATCATTTGCATAACCGCGCTACTTTGCCCGCGGCGCGCATTTGTGTAAAGAGTAATACTTGCTTGAACCGTAAATTTGTCATAGTTTCCGCCCCAGATTATTTGTTGTTGGGAATAATTGTTAGGGACGTCTGATAAGTGATTGGAATTTTAGCTGATTTTGACAGAACGCCGCGAATCCTGCGATTGAATATCGCTGGCAACCCTATCGATTGGGTTAGCTGGCAGGAAGCGGTTTGTTTGTATGCTCGGGACATCGTCGTGTGGTCCGTGGGCGATCCTGTGTTGCGAATTCGTGGTGGCCATTGTCGACTGGACAGCTTGCCGAGCAGTCTGGATATCCACAGTATCATTGCCTGTGACGGTAGGGTGATGTCGTCGGATCGGTCAGTTCCACCTTTGACCAACAAGGCGCTGTTTGGCCGCGACCGGAACGTGTGTCTATATTGCGGCAAGAATTTGCCTGACCACGAGTTGACACGCGACCACGTGGTAGCGGTGTCTCGTGGTGGCTGGGACAGTTGGGATAACGTCGTCGCCGCATGTAGGCGCTGCAATCATTTCAAGGGTAATCGCTTGCTGCACGAATGCGGGCTGGAACTGCTCGCTTTGCCGTATGTCCCAAATTTGGCCGAATACTTGGCCCTCATCAATTCGGGAAGAATTTTGGGTGACCAAATGAACTTTTTGCGCAAGAGCTTTAAAGCCGAAAGTCGGCTCTTACATTAGCTGACCTAAATCCGATCAGGTCTGTCTTGCGGCATCCGCGATGACGTCGGCGACGCAACAGGTTAAGCGTTTTGCCGTTTTGATATGCAGGAATTCCTTGGGTCCATGGGCATTCGACTTCGGCCCAAGTACGCCGGTCACCATGAACTGAGTGCTCGGATACGCATCCCCAAGCATCTTCATGAATGGAATGGTTCCGCCCATGCCCATGTGCATAGCGGGCTTGTTGAAATACTTGTTGGAACAGTCCTGCAACGACTGTGCGAGCCACGGCTGCTCGGGTGGGGCGGACCAGCCGGTTTGTGGCGTTTCTAGTTCGAATTGGACTTTGGCCCGTACGGCGGATCGCGTTCGAGGATTGCTTTGATGGTTTCGGCCGCGATTCTAGCATCCAGCGTAGGCGGCAGACGGAAGACGAGCTTGGCCTCGGTGGAGGGGCGTAGCGTGTTGCCAGCATCTTGGATTGCCGGCGCCCCACCGAGACCGACGGTAGCTAAGCTTGGCTGCCATGCATTGGCTACGAGTAGCTCGGCGAGGTCGTCGGTATGCGGTGCTGCGCCCTCGACCCAGGGATATTTGCTAATGATCGATGGTCCAATCGATTGTGCAACCCGAACAAGCTGGCCGCGAACTTCGCTAGGGATATCAACGAATAAGCACTCGTGCAATTTGCCAGTCGCAGCCGATTCGACGCGCTCGAGAAGCTCACGCAAAATACGAAAACTAGATGGGACAATTCCGCCGGCAACGCCGCTGTGCTGTCCTTCTTCGAGGATCTTTACCGAGAGCACGCCGGGCAGCATGCCGCGCAAGGATGTCGTGACCCACAGTTGGTCGTAGTTGCCACACTCGGCATCGAGACAAACGACGAGTTTTGGGTCGCCGATCCGGGGTTTGAGATGCTCTACATAAAATGGCAGGTCGAAACTTCCGCTTTCTTCGCAGCCCTCGATCAGGATCACGCATCTGGGATGCGCTTGGCCTGACCGTTGCAGTGCCGCGATTGCCGTGAGGCTTGCAAAGAATGCATAGCCGTCATCAGCGCCGCCGCGCCCATAGAGCTTGCCGTCGCGCTGGACGGGGAGCCAGGGTTGTAAGCCCGGTTCCCAGCCCTGAAACTCGGGTTGTTTGTCGTAGTGGCCATACAACAACACCGTGTTGCCATGATCCGATGCGGGTGACGCCTCGATTTCTGCAAAGAGCAGCGGTGTGCGGCCGGGCAGTCGAATCACCTCTTGCGTAAACCCAGCAATATCTTGTTGCTCGCTCCACGCGTAGAGCAGGTGGACGGCTTGATCCATGTAGCCGTGTTCTTCCCATTCGGGGTCAAACCCGGGCGACTTGTTCGGGATGCGAATGTACTCATGCAGGGATGCAAGGATACCGTGCTCCCAACGATCTTCGACGAATTCTTCGATGTCGGACACTAACGAAAACCCTTGATGCAGTCATAGCTATGAAACCAGTCGCGGCGGCTCATGGCAATCTCCGGCAAAAGCGGGTACTCAATGCGATTCCCAGGTTTCGCATTATCCGTTTAGCAGCGACGGGTTGGGTGAGACTCGCTGTTAAGGATTCGGTTTCGCGAGTGATTTTTCGCGCTCGCACTTGGCGGTAGCGGGCATACTCGGATAACCCATCGTGCATATCCTCTTCGTAGTTTTCTAGCATTCTGCTGAGGACCCATGCATCTTCGAAACCGCAGCTTAGCGACTCGCGGAAATAGGCTGTTGTTGGATAGCTCGCATGACCCGAATAGACGAGATTTCCTTCAACCCAATGCTGCCGTATGCCGTCGCGCACTGGCCAGGCGATTGGCGTTGCCTGTGTGACTGCGTCCTGAATGGTCGGGTGCCGATCCATCGCCTTAAGCTGACACCCTATCGGGGTCGAAAAAAAGAAATGGGTAGTTGACTGGGTGGAAAATTCCCAAGCGACTTGACGCTCTAGAAGCCAGGTTACGTTGCATTGCGGCGCCAGTTTGGTTCGAGGCATTCTTGCGTGGAAAAAACTGAATTGACCACTTGTCTCGGCTGGCTCCGACGCGGTCATTATGACGAGTTGGTGATGGCGCGCGATCTCATGTAGCGGTGAATCGCATGGTTTTGCCAATTCGGCGTTTAGCATGCCAGCAAGTTCGTGTTGTTCGATATTAATCAGGCGTGCGCCGTAACGGTCTGCATAGAACTTTGCTAATGGCAGCTCAGCCAACAAATAGCCGGATCTCCCCAGGCGGATTTGCTCTCGGTCAGGAATATGTGCGATCTGCTCAAGCGCATCGCCAAGGCCCAGGGCACGAAGAACGCGGGTAGCATTGGCCCCTAATGTGACTGCCGGAAGGTCGGTGGCTGCTCCAGCCACGCTTGTCACGTCGCCGAATCCGGCCTGTGCGCACCGAGTCTAGTGATGGCGCCTCGATGCCGCTTCCCACAACCGCGATCGGGTACATCAGGCCCGTCGCCAGCGGGTGCCTTCGCGAAGATCTTCGAGCTCGATTCCATCGGTAACGAGTTGCTCACGGATCTCGTCGGCACGTGCGAAATCCTTGTTTGCGCGAGCGGCATTTCGCTCTTCGATCAGTCCATCGATGGCACTATCGGTCAACCCGTCGCCGGCTGTACCCTTGAAATGATCCTCGGGATCTCGCGTCAACAGACCGAGAAGCCAGCCGCCGGCCAATAACGCCCTTCGACCGCTTGTGGTTTCGTTGCTGCCCGACCCTTTCTGCAATTCTGCGGCAAGCTGATGCATGGCAGCGAGGGCTTCGGGCGTATTGAGATCATCTGCGAGCGCTTCAACGACTGGCTTCGGGTACTGTTCGACTGGCAGATCCGCGTAATCATTCGCGGTGTCTGCCGTGCTCGTCGGTTTATCACGCAGCGCTTGGTAGAGTGTGTCTAAGCTGTTCTGCGCCTGGTCCAATAGATCTTTGGACCATGCCAGTTGTGAACGATACTGGCCAGACAAGAGCGCATAGCGCAGCACTTCGCCACTGTGTTCGCGGGCGAGCTCGTGAATTGTTTGGACGTTGCCGACGGATTTCGACATCTTCTCCTCCCCCAGCGTCAACATTCCGTTGTGCAGCCAATAGCGAACATAGTCCGGCGAATGATTGGCGCAGCGGCTTTGGGCAGCCTCGTTTTCGTGGTGTGGGAACGTAAGGTCAGAACCGCCGCCGTGAATGTCGATGGTGGTGCCTAAATGTTTCTTGATCATCGCAGAGCATTCAATGTGCCAGCCCGGTCGGCCTTTGCCCCACGGGCTATCCCATCCCGGTAGGTCATCACTGCTCGGTTTCCACAATACGAAGTCTTTTGGATCCCGCTTGTAAGGCGCGATTTCTACCCGAGCGCCGTCCAGCATGTCTTCGAGTGAGCGCCGCGACAGGCCGCCGTACTCTGGGTCGGAGGGCACGTCGAAGAGTACATGCCCCTCGTTCGCATAGGCGTGGCCGCTATCGATGAGTTCTTGAATCATTTCGATGATCTCATCGATGTGATGCGTTGCGCGCGGGGTAATGTCCGGCACGGGCACGCCGAGAGTTTGCATGTCGAGTTCGTAGGCGTCGGTGTAGCGATCCGCTAAATCTTGGATTGGTTCGCCGTTGACAAGCGCCGCGCTATTGATTTTGTCGTCGATGTCGGTGACGTTGCGCGCGTATACGACTTTTTGATAATGCAGGTTCAACAGCCGAACAAGGACGTCAAAGACCACCGCTGGGCGACCATTGCCGATGTGCACAAAGTTGTACACCGTGGGACCACAGACGTAGATCGTCACACGCTTGGGGTCTTGCGGAACGAACTTTTCCTTTTGTCCACTGAGGGTGTTGTGGAAAAAAATATCCATCTTATGTGTCTGGCGCTGGCGATTCGGCGGCGCAGTATACTAAAAAGAGCGGGGTGGCGGACGTTGTTGCGGAACTAGCCTAGGTCCTGTCCCACGGACTAGCCAGCCCCGTAGCGCCGCTCCAAGTATTCGAACACAGCACGCAGCGCCATTGCCTCGCCGCCTTCGGGTCGGGCCGGGCGACCGCGAGTGTTGAATGCCATGATGTCGAAATGCGCCCATTCAATTCCATCGTCGACAAACTTCTGGAGGAATAACGCCGCCGTAATGGCGCCGGCATAGCCCGACGCTGGTGAGTTCACGAGATCGGCTACTTTGCTGTCCAACATATAGCCGTACCCGGCATGCAAAGGCATGCGCCATACAGGATCGTCGACAGCGCTGCCTGCCTGCAGCAGGGCGTTGGCCAGTTCATCATTGTTCGCGAACATGGCGGCAATTTCGGTCCCCACTGCAGAGCGGGCAGAACCGGTCAGCGTCGCGAAATCGAAGATCAATTCCGGCTGCGGATTGTTGGCAAGGGACAGGGCATCACACAATAGCAGGCGGCCTTCGGCGTCCGTATTGTCGATCTCGACGGTTATGCCTTTGTGGGTATGCAGTATGTCGCCGGGACGATATGCATTGCCCGAGATGGCATTCTCCGCGGTTGGGACAAGTAGGCGTAAATGAATAGGTAGCGCTTCAGCCATAATCAGATACGCAAGCCCAATCGCAGTCGCGGCGCCGCCCATGTCTTTTTTCATGGTCCGCATGCCGCCGGCGGGTTTGATGTTGAGCCCGCCACTGTCGAAAGTAACTCCCTTGCCGACCAATGTCAGCTTTGGGTGTGCAGGATCGCCCCACGTGATGTCGATTAAGCGCGGTGGATCGTCTGCGGCCCGACCTACGGCGTGGATTGCGCCGCACTCGTGGTCAAGCAATTCGTCGCCTTCCCAAATAACGCAAGTGGCTTCGAACTGATCGGCTAACGCAGCTGCTTCGGCCGCCAGATGCGACGGTGCCATGTCTGCTGCACCGGTGTTGATCAAGTCTCGCGTGAGATTGACCGCGTCGCATAGATTGACGACTCGCTCTAGCGGAATGCCCTCCGGCATGACGAGTTTTGCGGGGTCGCGTTTTGCCTGCTTGTAGCGTGTGAATTGGTAGCTGCCAAGCCCCCATCCGACGACTTGTACCTCTTCAAGGTGGGTCGAAATTTGATAGTCGCCTGCGGGCAGGCGCAACGGTAGATGCCCCAGGCTCGACAGATCTTGACTCCCGTCCCACCCGCATACGACGACTTCGTCACTACTAGATAACCAAGCGATTTCGCCGCTTTTGGCCGCAAAGCCTTGGCGTTCGATCCAGCTGCGTTCGTCGTCCGCTAGCGAGTCGCGGAAGGATTCGAACCCTTTGGTGGCGATCAACCGGATCTCGATCGGTGCCTGAGATTGCGTGAGAAATACGTCTGTGCTGTTCATCAGATGTTTTTAACACGTATGCCGGCGTTCAGCCCAAGATTGTTCTGCTCGAGGATGCGGTCGGCTCGGTAGCTCGACCTAACCAACGGTCCGGCGGCGACTTCGGTGAATCCAAGGCGCAATCCGATTTGCCGATATTCTGTGAATTCTTCAGGCGTCACCCAGCGCGCCACTGGTAAGTGGTTGGGCGTGGGTCGCAAATACTGGCCCAACGTAAGCACGTCCACCTTTGCCTTGCGCAGATCGTTCATAGCCTGGATGAGTTCGTCGGGGGTTTCGCCTAGGCCGAGCATCAAGCTCGATTTGGTCAAAATGTTATCGTTGTTGGCTTTTGCGTGGGCCAGGACGCCGAGGGTTTGCCCGTATCCAGCGCGCAGGTCTCGAACGTCGTGGGTCAAGCGCTCGACCGTTTCGAGGTTTTGCGCGAACACGTCCAGCCCGGCCGAGATGACACGGTCGACGGCGCTTGTCACGCCTGCAAAGTCCGGCGTTAACGCCTCTACTGCGGTGGTTGGATTGAGTGCTTTGATGGCCCGGATACAATCCGCATAGTGTTGCGCGCCACCGTCGTCGAGGTCATCCCTATCGACCGATGTGAGCACGACATAGCGCAGCTTCATGAGTTTTACTGAGCGTGCCGCATTAGCCGGTTCGTCTGCATCTAGCCAACCCTGTGGATTGCCAGTGTCGACCGCGCAAAATTTGCACGCGCGTGTGCAAACCGCCCCCATCAACATGATCGTGGCTGTGCCATGGCTCCAACACTCGCCAATGTTTGGGCAATGCGATTCTTCGCATACCGTGGCGAGATGATGTGTCTTTACGGTCGCTTTAACGGCTAGGTATTGTTTGCCACTGCCGATGCGCACACGCAGCCACGGCGGTTTACGCGCGGTTGGCAGCGTTGCGGCAGGATTGGTTTTGATGCCGTCCTTGATCGCCGAATACCCCTGCGGGGTTGCGAATTTTTGCCCTGGCTTGATGTCCATTGGATTGCCCATGTCGCTATTGTAGACCCTAGCGACTGCTGTCTTGGAACTGTAGGTTATGCAACGTGTAGTAAAGCCCCTCTTGCGCGATTAACTCGTCGTGGCTGCCGAGTTCCGCGACCTCGCCGTGATCCAACACCATTACCCGATCTGCCTCCTGAATCGTCTGCAAGCGGTGTGCGATGATGATCGACGTCCGCCCAGTGGTGAGTCGATTCAGGGCGTCTTGAATGAGCAGTTCCGTTTCGGTGTCGATGTTGGCGGTCGCTTCGTCGAGCACCAAGATCTCGGGGTCGGCGGCTAGCACGCGTGCGAACGCGAGCAGCTGGCGTTGACCTTGGGAGAGGTTGCCGCCGCGTTCGGTCAACGGCGAGTCGTAACCACGGTCCATGCTTTCGATGAACGTATGCGCGTTTACGGTCTTGGCGGCCTCGATTGCCCGCTCGCGGGTTATCTTGCTATCACCCAAAGCGATGTTGTCGTAGACGCTGCCTGAGAAGATGTGGAAATCCTGCATGACCACACCAACGCGTCGCCGCAAGTCGTGGCTGTGAATGTGGTTCAGGTCGATGCCGTCGAGAAAGATTTGCCCATCGGCATAGTCGTAAAACCGCGATAGCAGGCGAATCAATGTGCTTTTACCCGAACCAGTGGGTCCAACGATCGCGAGCCGCTCGCCCGGTTTAATTGTGAAGGTGACCCCGTGTAGCACCGGCATATCTTCGTCGTAGGCAAAATGTACGTTGTTGAAGCGAACTTCGCCGCGCAATCGATCAGGTAGCGCTATAGGTTTGACCGGCTCGTGAATTTTCTCATCCCAATCGAGCGCTTGGAAAATTCGCTCACCACTCGCCATGGCTCTGAACAGGATATTGGTTTGCTCTCCGAGCACGACCACCGGATGGAACAGCATGGCGATGAATTGGGTAAAGAGCACGACCTCGCCGATTGTCATCTCGAATTCCATGACTTGGCTGGAGCCGAACCAGATGACTACCCCAATTGCCGCGTGCGCGATGCTGTCATTGAATGCCCCGTACATCGTCTCTATGCGGCTCGAGCGTAGCTCGTATTTGCGGTTAGTTCGATTGATCTCGGTATAGCGTGTCAGGTTGTAGTCTTGGCGATCTGATAGTTGTACGACGGCTAACCCGGCAAGATTTTCTTGCATGTTCTGATTGAGCGTAGACAGCGTTTGCCGCACTTGTCGAAAGAGGGTGCGGGTAAGGCGGCGAAAATACATCGTAACTACGGCAAGCAGAGGCAATGCAAGCATCAAAACTAGCGTCAGCTCGACATTGATGGCCATCATTACCGTTAGGGCGACAAAGAACGGTACGAACTCTCCGATCAATGTCCCGAGACCGCGCAGCAATTCAAACAGCGCCTCTATGTCATTGGTCACGCGTGTCATGACGCGTCCAACTGACACCCGGTCGTAGAATGACGACGGCCGAGTCTCCAGATGAGAAAACAGGTCAAGGCGCAAGTCCCGCAAGCCTTTGATGACTGCATCGATGAGCGTCATTCGGTGGGCATGGCCGATGTAGGCCCACGCCACTTGGATAACTCCGTACATTAAACACGCTGCTATGAGCGGGGGTATCCCGAGCCAACCCGACAGCGCGGAGTTCATCTCGATCATGCCGAAGTCAGGCGTGTCAGCGGCCGACTCGCCGCGAATGATGTGGTCGATCGCGACGAGCGAAATGATGATGGGTAGTAGGACGCTCAACGTCGACGCGATGAGCACGAGCACGCTAGAAATCACCAGGGAGGCCCGGTAAGGCTTGAACCATTGTAGGACGCGTCCAAGCAAGTGGACGTTGAGTACTGCGCCGCTGAGGTCGGCATCGAACATCGCGTAGTTGCGTTTTGGGTTTGCTTCGGCCACTAGCTACCCGACCTTATTCTGCTGAGGTCTTCGTCCTCGGCCCCTTCGCGCTGCACCCGCTCGAGTTCTGCGTAATAGCCTTTCAACTCCAGTAATTGTTTGTGCGTGCCTTCTTCAATGATCTTGCCTTCGTCAATAATGATGATGCGGTCAGCGTGGCGCGCAGTGCTTACCCGGTGCGATACGATCAAAGTAGATTGGGTCCGACGCAAGCGTTTGAGTTCAGACAAAATATGTTCTTCGGTCTCGGTGTCCACAGCCGAAAAGCAGTCATCTAGGATCAACACCGGCGCATGCCGGATCAAACCGCGCGCGAGGGTTGCGCGTTGCTTTTGGCCGCCGGATAGGGTGACCCCGCGCTCACCGACGAGGGTATCGAGTTTTTCCGGAAACTCGTCGATCGTGTCTCTTAGGTCGGCGGAACTTGCTGCATTCCAGATTTCGTCTAGTGCGCGATTCGGGTCATCGTAGGTGAGGTTGTCTTTGAGCGGTTCGCCAAACAAAAATGGGTCTTGGGGAACCATCGCAACTTGGGATCGCAGTTGTGACAAAGCAAACGTACGTACCTCTTGGCCATCGATGAACACGGTATCAGGTGCTGGATCAAGCAGACGTACCAGTTGCTTTAGGAGGGTCGTTTTGCCCGATCCGACGCGTCCCATAATCGCGATCGTCTCGCCTTGGCCGACCTCGAAGGACACATTGCTGAGCGCGTCGTTTTGCGCCTCTGGGTAACGGAACGATAGATTGCGAACTTCGATCCGACCCACTATTTCGCGAGGCACGCTAGCCGCCGGTCGGTCGGGTATCTCTGGGCGCAGGTCGAAGACTTCGAACAACCGATTCGAGGCCACGGCCGCTCGCTGGAAAAGATTGATGATAGTGCCTGCTACCCGAAAAGGCTGCACGACCATGTTCACAAACATGAAGAACGCGACAAAGTGACCCACCGGGAGCGTGCCTTCAATCACCTGATAGCCGCCATATCCGAGAATTGTCAGGGAACAAATCGCCGCAAAACTCGGCATGATCGCTGCCATGGCCGAGGTGATGCGGCCCTGCTCATAGAACGCATCGGCATACGCTTGATTGGTTGCACTGAAGCGTTTGATTTCGTTGTCTTCCTGCACCATTGCTTGAATGGTGCGGATGCCCGACAGGTTTTCTTGAACCTGCGTGCCGAGGTCCGACAATCGATCTTGAACGTCTTGGGACGTGACGCCCATTGCCCGGGACGCATACCGCGCGTAAACGAATATGAATGGCATGGGTGGTAACAACAGCAAGGTCAAGATCGGTGAGTAATAGATCATGAAGCTGAAACCGACGATGGTGGAATAGATGAGAATGATGAGAAGTATGGAGCCACCCGAGAACAGACGTTGAATGAGTGCTATGTCGGCAACCGCACGCGTCATCATGTCGCCTATGCTGTAGTGGTTGAAAAAGTCAGAGCCTTGGTACTGCAGCGCGGCATACAATTGCTGACGCAAGTCGAAGGCTACGTTCATGCCGGTTTTGCGTACGCTGTAGCGAGCAAAGGTAATGGCGACATAACGCGCGAGAACGGCGGCAATGATACCGCTAACCGGTCCCGTGACGTCAAAGTTGCCTGCAATCATGCGATTGATCGACACGCCCATCAGAAAAGGCACCATCGCTTCGAGAATGCGCGAGATTCCAAAGGCAAAGATGCCCATGCCAAGGCGGGCTCGGTAGGGTTTAACAAAGCCGCGCAAGCGCCATAACGACGCCAGCATTTGTTTCTTTTTTTGCTGGGGGTGGGCGTCAGACACTAAAAACTGGCGTTATTCGGGACTCTAGGGAATGGAATCGCATCGCGGATATTCTCCATGCCGGTGATGTATTGGACCAGCCGTTCGAAACCCAATCCGAAGCCTGCATGGGGTACCGTGCCGTAGCGGCGCAAATCGCGATACCACCATAGCTCTTCCTTCAAGCCAGGCTGATCAATGCGGCTGTCGAGCACCTCCAAACGCTCTTCGCGCTGGCTGCCGCCGACGATTTCGCCGACGCCGGGCACGAGCACGTCCATGGCAGCGACCGTCTTTTCATCCTCGTTCAAGCGCATGTAGAAGGCCTTTATTTCACGCGGATAATCGGTCACCACCACCGGGCCGCCGACCACTTTTTCGGTGATATAGCGTTCGTGCTCGGATTGCAGATCTGCACCCCATGTAACGGGGAATTCGAAGTCTTCGTTGGCGTCGTCGAGGACCTTGACCGCTTCGGTATACGACATGTGCTGGAATGGGCTTTGCACGACGTTTTGCAACCTCTCGATCACCTCCGGATCGATTCGCTCGGCGAAAAACGCCATATCGTCCGGGCAAGCAGCCAAGACATCTGCGATCACAGATTGCAGAAGGCCTTCGGCTAGCTTCGCGTTGTCTTGCAAGTCTGCGAACGCGATCTCCGGCTCGATCATCCAAAACTCGGCGAGATGGCGGCTGGTGTTTGAATTTTCAGCACGAAAAGTCGGCCCAAACGTATAGACCTTTGACAGCGCACAGGCATAGCTTTCAACGTTGAGCTGCCCCGATACGGTCAAATACGCCTCGGTGCCAAAAAAATCGTCAGCATAGCTTGTCGTCGGGTGATTGACTTGGTCGAGGGTCGATACCCGAAATAGCTCCCCTGCACCTTCACAGTCACTTGCCGTGATGATGGGGGTGTTGACCCAAAAAAAGCCTTCGCGATCAAAGTAGCTGTGAACGGCCTGAGCAAGCGCATGGCGAACGCGCGCAATGGCGCCAAAGGTGTTGGTCCGTGGCCGTAGGTGGGCCACGCTGCGCAAAAACTCGAAGGTGTGGTGTTTCTTGCTAATTGGGTACGACTCTGGATCGTCGACCCAACCGACCACAGTGATGTTGTCGGCTTGAATTTCCCGATCCTGTCCGCGGCCTTCAGATTCGACGAGCGTACCGCTGACAATGACCGCGCAACCGGCTCCAAGATGCTCCACTTCGCTCGCATAGTTTGGCAAGCCTTGGTCGGCGATGGCCTGGATGGTGTCAAAGCAAGATCCGTCGTGCACATGGACAAAGGAGAATCCGCCTTTGGAGGTGCGTCGGGAACGCACCCAGCCGCGGATCGTAACCGCGCTTCCGGGTGGTGTTTCGTGAGCGAGTAGCGATTTGATCGAGGAGGGCATAGCTTGACCGATTAACCCAGAAACGTGGAATAATAATTGAAACGACAATTCTTTGTTGAATTCTACGTTTAAATCTTCGAGGCTTGCCGGGTGTTTTGTGGGGGGAAGTTAATTAGTTCTTGTCCAAAATGCGCAGCGTTTTGAGACCGCACTAGGCGAGGAGAGTAATCCGAGGCAATTTCGGGACAGCAACTAACTAATAGAGAGGTTCAACATGCGGGTAAGTTATGTTGTAGCGGCGATAGTACTGGCCGTTGTAATCATTTTGGCGCTGCAATTCTGGCCAGATGATGCGTCGGTCGAAGCCGAAGTGGTGACCGCACCGGTCGAGGTTGCGCCGCGCCCGGTGGAGCTGAAACCTGCGACCGCAGTCGAGCCCGAATTGGTTGCATCAGACCCCGTGGCTGCGGAGCCCCTGGAGCCGGAACCAGACATCATAGCGGCCCCCGCGCCAGTGCAATTGCCGGATCTGTATGAAAGCGATGAATTTGTACGGGAGGAGGTCACCCTTTGGGGATTGCCGGAGCTTTGGCTGCAATACGATTCGCTCATTGCGCGTTTTGCGGTGCTTGTGGCCAATGCCGCCGATGGCAGTATTCCGCGCAGCCAACTCGGCTTCTTGAGTCCGACGAAACCCTTCAAAGCGCGCAAGCGGGGCGAGCAGTTTTTTGTCGATGAGACGAGCTACGAACGTTTTGACGGGGTGGTCGATATCGTGTTGGGAGTGCCACCAGACTCGTTGGCCGACTTCGTGAACCTGTGCGAGCCACTGATAGACGAAGCACTCGCGCAGATAGGCCGGCGCGATGGCGCACGACATTTGCTCGATGCTGCCCTTGGTCGCATAGGCAGTGTGCCGGTGCTTGGCAGGGAGGTGGAGTTAGTACGACCGGTGGTAGTGTACAAATTCGCCGATCCAGACCTCGAGGCATTGCCCGAGTTGGAAAAACAACTCTTGCGCATGGGGCCGGTGAATGTAGGCCGGCTGCAGCAGTATGCGCAGACGTTCGCGCGTGCGTATGCGGCTAAGAACTGAGCTCTATTTTGCGCAGTTTCGAAAGGTTGGTGTTGATGTTGAATGGGCTGTTCTGCTCGATGTGGGCGATGTCCTCTTCGACGTATTGGCGTTCTTCGTCGAGATAGCGAGACACAGCATCACGCAAATTCTCGGCGGCAATCCAATGGGCGCTATAGGTCGCCTCAGGTAGATACCCACGCGCGACCTTGTGTGAACCTTGCGCGCCCGCCTCCACGTTTTTCAAGCCATGGGCAATAGCGAACTCGATCGCTTGGTAGTAGCACACTTCGAAGTGCAAAAATCGGTGGTCTTCAATGCAGCCCCAATTGCGACCGAATAAAGTATCACCACCGATGAAGTTAAGTGCACCAGCGATATATTGGCCATTGCGCTTCGCCATGATCAGCAACACATCTTGTGCCATAGCGTCGTTGATTTCGGAAAAAAAGCGCCGCGTCAGGTAGGCCGTACCCCACTTGCGTTGCCCGGTATCGGTGTAGAAGCGGTAGAACGCATCCCAGTGCGCCTCGGTGAGATCGCTGCCTGTTACCCACTCGATTTCGATGTCGTTAGCGCACGCCTCGCGACGTTCGCGCTTGAGATTCTTGCGTTTCTTCGACGCAAGGTCCGCTAAGAATTGGTCGAAGTTTTGGTAGTTGCCGTTGTGCCAGTGGAATTGCTGATCCATGCGCTTAAGGAAACCGAGGTCGGCAGCTTGCTGCCACTGAGTTTCTTGCATGAAGGTGATGTGCACAGATGACACGTCGAGTTGCTGCGCGACCTGGATACACGCGCCAAGCAATAGATCAGTGCTTTGTGGATCGTCCGTTCGCGTCAATAACCTCCGTCCGGATGCGGGCGTAAAGGGCACGCTGATTTGCAATTTGGGGTAGTACTTGCCGCCAGCCTGCTGTAGTGCATCCGCCCAGCCATAGTCGAATACATACTCGCCCTGGGAGTGGCTTTTGAGGTACATCGGAACAACACCGACCAGATCATCGTCGTTTTCCACCACAAGGTGGAATGGCTGCCAGCCAGTTTGCGCGCACACGCTTTCACTGGTCTCGAGCGCTTGCAGGAAGGTGTGAGACAAAAAGGGGTTGTAGGCGCCGTAAGCGTTCGCACAGCTATCCCAGGTGTTGGTGTCGATCTCGGCAATATTGTGCAGGATTTTAGCGGTATTTTGGCTCAAGGACGTCCGGCGTAGTGAGTGTGCTTCTGGCACTCGATTGTACGCCTAAAATATGCCCATCTCGATGCCGGCAGCGAGAGCGGTCCCTAGTTCTTCACATTGGCCAAGAATGGCATCGGGTTCGCCACGGCAGATGATTGGATCCTGCACCTGGGTGAATGGGTAGCCGTTGGCAATACGTTCGATTGCGCGCACAGCACCGCGACCGTCATTGCCCGCGCACACGAAGATGCCATAGGGTAATGGATTCAGTTTGCCTTCTACCTCGTAAAAGGTTCGATCGAGGAAGTCCTTGAGCGCTCCGGACATGTAGCCAAAGTTTTCAGGTGTTCCGAGCAGCAGACCATGCGCCCACAAAAGATCGGTGGGACCGGCATCGGCCGCCCGCAGCATTCGGACCTTGACGTTTTCTATATCGGGGTGGGTAGCACCGGCGTACACCGCCCGCGCCATCGATTCAGTGCAACCGGTCTTGCTGTGAAAGACGATCAAAAGGTGTTTCGAATCAGGCATCATGCGTCTTAGTTCTAATGGATGGTTTGATGGAAATAACGCCGGAAGACGTTAAGCGCGCGCAGGCTCGAATTGCTAGTCAAATCGTCGAGACGCCGAGTGCACTGTCACGCACCTTGTCTGCCCAGCTTGGCTGCGAGCTATATATCAAGTTCGAGAATCTACAGTTTACAGCCTCGTTCAAAGAGCGTGGGGCGCTCAATTGCTTGTTGAGTCATCAAGACGAAATTAGCGCGGGCGTCATTGCTATGTCGGCTGGCAACCATGCGCAAGCGTTGGCATACCACGGTCAGGCAATGGGGTTGCCGGTTACGATCGTGATGCCGAGATTCACCCCAAATGCCAAGGTCGAAGCGACCCGGGTGTTCGGTGCCGAAGTCATCTTGCACGGCAATGAATTCGACGAGACCAAAAGCTACACCGAGCAACTTGCCGCCGAACGCGGTTTGTTCCTGGTTCACCCATACGATGATGCCGATGTGATTGCCGGTCAAGGCACGCTGGCGCTCGAATTGTTACGCCAGGTGCCGGATCTGGATGCGGTGGTCGTGCCGGTTGGCGGTGGCGGGCTCATCGCGGGGGTGGGTATCGTGATCAAAGCTGTGCAACCGCAGACCGAGGTGATTGGCGTCCAAATGGACCGATTCCGTGGCGCGTACGACGCGTTCCACGGTGTGTCGAATAGCGCAGACCGATCTTCGACGGTTGCGGAAGGGATCGCCGTTAAGGTACCCGGCGTCTTGACGGGGCAACTGCTCGCGCACTATGTCGATGACATTGTCCTGGTCTCAGAGGAAGCGGTGGAGCAGGCGATTTTCGATCTCCTCGAAGTGGAAAAGACGGTTGCCGAAGGCGCGGGGGCTGCCCCGCTTGCCGCCATCGCAACAGATATGGCGCGGTTTCGCGACAAGCGAGTGGCGATGATTTTGAGCGGCGGCAATATCGACATGATGATCATGTCGTCCGTGTTGCAGCGCGGTTTGGTGCGATCGCACAGGCTGGTACGTCTGCAGGTGGAGATACCTGACAATCCAGGCGCGCTCGCTCAGTTGACGACGCTCTTAGGCGATCTCGACAGCAACATCATGGACATCCAACATCAACGCGCATTTGGCGGCTCTTCGGTGCGAGCAACACTCGTGGACCTGGTGCTGCAGATGCGCGGTGAAGAACAGCACGATACGGTCATGCAATCGCTCACCGCGCACGGTTATGACGTACGCATGTACGAGTAATCGCCGATCTCGCGAGTAATCGCGTGCGTCAACGCATTTGGTTGGCGAGGTCGGCGTAACGATCCAATAGAGGCAAGACCTTGTCAGAGGGTGCGGGCGGCAGGTTGAAAATCAGATGGTCGAAGCCTTGCTCAACACGCCCCTTTAACCCGTCGATATCGGCCGGTGCGCCGAATAGCGCAAGGTCTAGGTCTTTTACTTCACGATTTACTGCACTCATTGATGCTTCAAGGCGTTCCATGTTGCCCGAACCCAGTCCACCGATTGGCATCCAGCCGTCGGCGTAGTCGGCAATCCGGTCGAACACCCATTTCGAGTTTGCCCCAATCCAGATGGGCGGTCCGCCTTGTTGTTTGGGTTTGGGGTATGACCAAAGCGGATCGAAGTCGACGAATTCGCCATGGTATTCGGCGTTTTCGTGTGTCCATATCTCTTTCATCGCCAGGATCTTCTCGCGCATTTCGGCCCAACGTTTTGGATAATTCGCGCCGTGGTTTTCCATCTCCTCGCGATTCCACCCTGCCCCAATTCCTAGGATTACGCGCCCATTGGATATCGTATCCAACGACGCAACCTCTTTGGCCAACGTAATTGGGTCGCGCTCGATGACCAAGCAGATACCCGTTCCTAGCTTAATCCGCTCGGTGACGGCCGCGCACGCGCCTAGCGCGACGAATGGGTCGTGCGAGCGCCAATACATGTCTGGAAGATCACCGCCGCCTGGAAAGGGCGTCGCGCGCGATGCGGGGATGTGGGTGTGCTCGGGAAAGAACAGGCTGTCGAGGCCGCGCTCTTCCACTGCTCGGGCCAGTTCTACTGGCCCGATGGCATAGTCGGTGGGGAACATTGTGACGCCGAATTGTTGTTGTTCGCTGAAAGCCATTGATTGTCCTTATGTCAGTTGCGTCTGACGTTTGCGTGTTCAAGCGGTGCTTCGCTACTTCTAGCGTAAGTATAGTACGTACCAGGGCCGTGGTAAGCGTCTAAGGAGGGTGTCGCAAAAGACCCTCTTTAGAGCACTTTTCCCACTCCGCTGCGCTCCGCCCTTGCACATCCATGTGCTCTTTTGGCCCAGAAGCGACCACTTGGCAGCGGTCGCTTCTGCTTGGCCATCCTCCTGGTCATAAGGACGCCAGAGCTTAGAGGCTGTTTTACAACAGCCTCTAAGAGCGGGCTATAGCGCACTTCCGTAGTATTGGTTATAAAAATTTGTTTTAATAAATCGAAATAGAATAGTCAGCCTATTACTTATTTGCACAAATCGACGTATGTTTAAACCTACGTTGTAACTTTGTGTAACAAAACGGTTGACTCAAAACCGGTCATACAAAACAATGAAGAAGGCCTCAGCGTTTAAGTATAGTTCTAAAAGTTGGGGATAACGGCTGCCAACGAACAGTAGAGCGTTCGACAAGTGGCTTGAGCAATCGGAACGCAAATAAGTTTTATAACGCAGTGCGGAGACCGTAAGTATGCCGATGATGACTGGATTAATAGGTTGTATACTAGTTGTCCTCGCCATTGTTCATGCGTTTATTCCTAACCATCTGCTTATGGTATTTATGTATGGTGCCGGTGCCGTTGTTGCATTCGGTACCTTGAAGCGCAACATCGGCGTCCATGCCGCTCGTGGTCTAGCGATTGCAACGACCGCCTTGATGTTTTTCTATTTTGCCGGCTTCTTTCAATTGTCTCTGAAGTTCAATGCACATTGGTATCACAGCGGTGGGGCATTGGATGGGATTAGCATGTTGTTCTCGGCGTTTGCAATGATCGCCGTATTGTCTGAATACAGTTGTTTACTGAAAGCAGAATGCAAAGAGCGCTTGGAACAAAAGCGTCGAGCCTTCTTCAGCGTTCCTCACGACATCGATCGTACAATTACTTAACCTTTTTCGTTTTCCCTTTCGTCCCCCCGTCTCTCTTATTCAAATTGGGCAATTTTTCAAATTGTCGCCTGATCGGCTAGATTTTCGTTGCCGACGTGTCAACTGTCTGCTCGCTGCTACGTTCTATGGGGCAACGAATGTAGTAACTAGGAGCGCGTTATGTCTCGCATGCCTCGACCAATAAGCCCGGTGCCCTTGCAGGCACATGATTTTCCATCCGACCGGACCCACAGAGTCTCGTTGCTAAACATGCTATTCGCCCTGATCATGTTGGGCATCATCCTGTTCGGTCAAGGCTGCGGGGGTGGCGGTGGAAGTAGCGCTGCGGCCGGGCCGGTGGCACAGACGCCCGCACCCGAGACCGGTGAGCTCTTCATCGCCATTACCGATGCGGCGGGCGACTTTGCAAAGTACGAAGTCGATGTTCTGCAATTGACGCTAGAGCGCGCCAATGGCGACACGGTAGACACGTTGCCGCTGTCCACGCGAATAGATTTTACCGAGTTGACCCAAGCAACAGAGTTCTTGTCGGTAGCCACCGTGCCAGTTGGCAATTACGAATCGGCCTCGGTCCGCTTAGATTTCAGCAATGCCGACATATGGGTGCAAACGGACACTGAAGATGCACAAGCCATGGCGGTTGACGATGCAGGTAACCCATTAGGTGAACTGGAAGTTCGTTTGCAGTTGACGACCTCCGATGTCATCCGCATCCGCCGGGGTATCCCCGCGGCGTTCAGTCTCGACTTCGATCTCGACGCTTCTAACGACGTTGACCTTGAGGTTAGTCCGCCGGTTGTGACGGTTGATCCGTTCTTGCTTGCGACACCCGAACTCGAAATGGATCGTGAGCATCGCGTTCGTGGTGCGTTGCAAGCCGTCGACGAAACTGCAAGCAAGTTTTCTTTGCGAGTTAGACCGTTTCGGCATCGCAGCGGTGAATTTGGCGAGCTAACCGTCATGGTGGACGACGACACGCAATACGAAGTGGATGGCGAAGGCTATACCGGCGAGTCTGGACTTGCTGCACTGGCTGAGTTGGGCGAGGGTTCCGACGCAAACATCCCCGTCATTTCCAACGGCGCAATTTCATCGGCTGGGTTGACTGCAAGCATTGTGCTTGCTGGCTCGTCGGTATCGTGGAGTGACCACAACGCCGTGAGCGGCGTAGTTGCCGCGCGCGAGGGGAATCTTCTAACTGTACGCGGCGCGCATGTGCAACGCGCAGATGCTGCTCGTGATTTTCGGGTGGGTCATACGGTCCTGCTCGGGGATGGCACCACTGTCACCGCGCCTGGTGTCGATAACGCGATGCTGTCCATACAAAGCATCTCGGTTGGCCAACGCATCGTTGCCTGGGGTGAATTTAGTGATGATGGGATGCTTGACGCAAGCCAGGGCAGGGTACGCATGCAGATGAATCAGCTGACGGCGGAAGTCGTGCAAGCCGCGCCGCTCGCAGTCGATCTATTCCATCTCAATGGACGTCGTCAGCAAGCCTACGACTTCAGGGGTACGGGGATCGATCCAGAGCATGATGCGGATCCGGACTTCTATGAAATTGACACTGGCGTGTTGGATATCGCGTTTGCCGAAGGTGATCTCATTCGGGTGCGCGGCCTTGTGAGTGAGTTTGGTGCCGCACCAGCGGACTATCTTGCCCGTACGACGATAGATGTTGCGACGGACAATCGCGCCGCTCATCTGCAGATCGGATGGTCAGACGGCACCACCATGCCGTTCGTCAGTATTGCACCGGCGCGAATCGATGTTGACCTCAGTGAAGCACGCAAACTGTTAAAGCTGCGCGGTGTGCCGCGTGGGTTCTTGGAGGACCTCGCCACGGTGGCATTGGTCGCACCGGACGATGATCGTGGCGTCTATGCAGTCAAGGTTCGCGGCGAAGGTGAGATGCGTGCCTATCGAAGTTTTGCGGGTTTGCTCGAGGAATTGATAAGCCAGCTCGATTCTGGGCGAATCCTCCATCGCATCGGTACAACGGGTAGGTACAATACCGTGACTCACGAACTCACAACGGGACGCGCAAGCTTTGTTTTTACGGCACCGGAGGTGGACTAGATTTTCCATACCGCCCCTAAACGGCAGCCGACAATCACCATCTCACGATGGGGATTTGTTGTTTGAGAACCCTCAGCGTGCCGGGCTCGTGCATCGCGTGGAACATCGCTGTGACCGACGATGTCGTGAAGCGTTGTTCCATGAAAGAGGTGGTCATGGGTAGTGCGGGCGAGCTAAATACGTTCTTGGCGAGTGTAGAAAAGAGAGCTTATGCAATGGCAATGGTAGCGTTGAGAAATCCGGATGATGCATTGGATATTGTGCAGGGTGTCATGCTGGCTCTGGCCAGTAAGTATGCACAAAAACCGGCAGACGAGTGGCGCCCGTTGTTCTACCGGATTTTGCGCAATCGGATCACCGACTTTCACCGCAGTAGTAATGTACGCAATCGCGTGATGGGTTGGATGAGCCACGGTAGTGAGGATGATGGGGTCGAGGACCCTATTGAGAACGTGCCTGGAGCTATTCAAGACACGCCCGAGCATAGGCTGCGCATGAACGGCGCGCGCGACGATATTGTGGATGCGGTTGCTGAATTGCCACCACGCCAGCAAGAGGTATTCTTGTTACGGGTGTGGGAAGGATTGGATGTGAAGGCAACGGCCGTGGCCATGGGTTGCTCCCAGGGCAGTGTGAAAACACATTACTCGAGAGCCATACACGCTCTGCGAGATGTACTGCAGGATTATCAACATGAATAACGAAGACCAGTTGAATATTGACAAGCTACGAGTAGATTTGCGACTGTACGAAAACGAATTGGCGGCCGAGGTAGGAGAGCGATCGCTGGCGGCACGGCGTGAAGCCGTGGCCGTTGCAGATGCGAACAGTGTTCGTTCCCGGTCGAGCTGGCTTAGTTGGCGAGCTTGGGCCGCTACGGGTGCATTAGCATCTGCGGTCTTAGTGGTTGCTGTGGTATTACAAACACCCGCACTCACTCTCCCGCAGGGGGACGAAGTAGAATTGGCAGCAGCGCAAGAAATTGAGTTGTTGGAAGAGTTAGAATTCGTAGCGTGGATGGTTGCATTTGAAAATGAAGACTTACCGACTTCTGGTTAGACAGTTATTGATCATGGGTTGTTCCTTGTTGTCATTTCCTACCGCTGCGACCACCGCAGAGGCTGACCAGTCAGCGGACATGTCGTTCTTGGAATATCTAGGCATGATGGTCGAAGCGGATGAAAAGGGAGTTTGGCTAGATCCGTTAGATCTGGATAACGACGCCCTTGTTACTGACCCTGTCAAGGATCAGGCTCAGCCCAAAGGCGCACCCGGTAAGGCCGACGGAACCCGCGACCAGCCGCTAGCCCAAGGAGATTCATCATGAAGTATCTGTTGATAGTGTTCTCATTGATATTCAGTTGTGCAACGTACGCCGAGAGTTGGGATTCGCTTTCGGGCACACAACGCCGCGCATTGGCGGATCATGAAGCGGGTTGGGACAAATTACCGCAAGAGCGTCAAAAGACGTTAGTGCTGGGAGCTTCCCGGTGGATCGAAATGGGTGACGATCAGCGTGCTGCGATGCGCGATCGATATTCGCAATGGCAGGGTTTGGATGGCAAGAAGCGCCAACAGTTAATGCAGCGTTGGCAAGATTTTCGTCAGCTGACGCCGCTCCAGCAGCGACGCATGCGCGACGGCCTACGCCAGTTCAAGAAGCTGCCGACAGACAAGCGACGTGCGTTACGGCAACAATTTCAGCGCATGGACAGTAAAGATCGGGCGCGTGCGTTGCAACGCATGAAGCGTAATGCACAACGCGCCCCAAAAAACCGAGCGCCGAGAACCGAGCGCCGATAGATTGCTTCCGAGCTCTGCCTTTCTGAGGTCACGGCTTGCTGCCTTTGGCGGATTGTTAGCCTTGGTCTGGGTCGTCAGTCTGATTGGCTTCGCACACACACCTCTGATCGCAGAGCTTGCTCTGATACCGCGTTCGGTCGCTCATCTGGGCGGCATCGTTACTATGCCATTCGTCCACATGGATTGGCAGCATCTCGTCGCAAATACTATTCCCCTCGCGGTATTTGGTGGGCTCTTGATTGGTAAGCGGGTACGCTATTTCGCCGCGGCGATCGCACTGATCGTCTGTCTGGCAGGTGTCCTGCTTTGGTTATTCGGACGGTCGGGTAGTCATATTGGTGCGAGCGGACTCGTATTCGGCATGCTCGGTATGCTGTTAGCGGATGCTGTTATTGCCAGACGCGTAACTGATGTGCTCATTGGCTTGTTCGTGGTCGCGCTGTTCGGTGGCATGATTTGGGGGGTACTGCCACAGGACACGGGTGTGTCATGGGAGGGGCATCTGTTTGGTTTGGTCGCGGGGGGTGTTACGTCGGTCCTATTCAATCGTCGACGCTTAACTAACTAGTGCTCGTCCAAAATGCGTAGCATTTTGAGACCGCACTAGGCGAGGCCAGGAGTCCGAGGCAAAAACCGTAGGTTTTTGGGAGGTTTCCGTAAGGAAACCGTTGGGAAGAAATGGCAGGGATGCCATTTCTGGACAAGAACTAACTAGACCTTAGCGAAAACCAACGAGGTGTTGATGCCGCCGAAGGCGAAGTTGTTTGACATAACGATGTCACTGTCCAGGCAACGATGGCTGCCCATGATGTAATCGACTTCGCCGCAGGCTTCGTCCACGTCGCCGCGATCGGTCGCCGGGGCGTGTGCATTGATATATTTGACTGCTGTTGCGTCTATGCCGGCATCTTCTAGCGCAAGTTGCATCGCGATACCCATCGTCTGAGTGTCCGGCTGGGTGACGTGGCCGCCATCTGAGTTTGTGCTAAAGCCCAGCATCTCGGCGTGAATTTTCGCGCCGCGGGCGATCGCGTGACTTCGTTCTTCCAAAATGGGTGTGGCAGCACCTTCGCCCACCACCAATCCATCGCGGTCTCTGTCGAACGGTCGCGGTGTGTTGTCTGGCTCGTCGTTTTTCTTAACTTTGAGCAAGCGCCCTGGGTCGACTTCGAGTTCAGTACACAAAGCACCTGCTTCGCCGGTTGGCGTCATCGAAGGGAACCCTGCGAGCAAATACTGCGTTGCACCCGATGCATTGGGTGCGGGGTCCTGCGCACCGGTGAGTGCCGCCCAGGCGGCCTCCTCATCCAAATCGACTACGAAAGTTGCGCTAAATTAATCGGCCATCATCGATTCTCAGGTACGGGATAGGTGTCTATCGCGGCGCGATATTGGTGGCCATTGGCGCCCCTGCATTGCAGACAGTCCATCGAAGTTCCTTTGTCAGTTATGCAGAACCCTTGGGGATTTTTCTTGATTTAGTCGAGGTGATCCGGCACAACACACGCCCCAATCGAAATATCGGAAATTTTCATGAAGGCACAGTACATAATCGCTGGTCTGATCGTAGCCCTCGGGTTGTTTTTGCTTACTAGCAGCTTCGTTGTAGTCAACAGCGGCCATGTCGGCGTTGTGCGAACCCTCGGGGCTGTGCAGCCCGAACCGCTGAAGGAGGGCTTTCATTTCAAGAAGCCGTTCTTGGATCAAGTAGAGGAAATAGACATCCGCCTACGAAAGACCGAAAACCAAGCATCGGCTGCTTCGAAAGATCTGCAGGTGGTGTCGACCAGAGTGGCGGTGCAGTACTCACTCAACGGACCAGTAGTGCCCCTAACGTATCAGAAGATCGGGCGGCGGGAGATCGTTGAAACGACGCTCGTGGATCCCGCGATCATGGAGTCGGTCAAAGCAGTGACTGCAGAATACACGGCAGAACACCTGATCACGCGGCGCGCAGAGGTGAAAAGCCGGATTCAGTCGGCAGTCGAATCGTTTATCAATGAAACATTGGCGCAGAAAGAAGTCGTTGGGGCGCTTAGCATCGCGAACGTGGCAATCACTGACTTCGATTTCTCCGCAGAGTTCAATCACGCGATCGAGGATAAAGTTCGGGCGGAACAGGAAGCGTTGCAGGCAAAGAACGAAAAATTGCGCCGGGTAACGCAAGCGGAAGCTGCGGCGGCTGAGCGTACCCTTGCGGCGGATGCGGAGGCTTATCAGATCGAAGTGGCATCCAAAGCGCGTGCTGATGCAATTCGCCGTGAAGCCGAAGCGCTGAAAGACAATCCGGCTCTCATTCAATTACGGATTGCGGAAAAATGGGATGGGCGCCTGCCACAGGTGTCTGGCGGCAATACGATTCCATTGCTTAACCTTGATGGCCTAGGGGCGCGAGAATAGAAGGAACGCTCAGACGACGGCGTCAATCGCCTGGCGAGCCTAGGATGACTTTGTTTTAATTGGTAATTAAATTGTCATTTACAGACGGGCTATTAAGCTCTAAGTCAGATGGTCCCAAGCATAAGGGGGCCGGGACGATGTTGTTGAGGCTGCCGAAAAAGCAGCAAAAGAAAAAGACCGTCGGACGCGTTGAGAGTTGGTTTCATGGAGTAGAAATCGAATCTCCAGGCGAGTGTTGCGAGGCAATCCACGCGCTTGTTGCCGATCGGTATTTGTCTGGTGAGGCGCCGACGTTACCGGTTGCTGGATGTGATCAACTGGGCAGGTGTGCTTGCAGATACAAGAAGTTCACGGACCGCAGAACCGATCTACGCCGCGAGTCAGACGTTGGTCTGCCAGTCCGAGCACAGCCGCATGACAAACGAGACGGTCTTGGTCGAAGAATCACGTACCAGCAGCCTGTTGAAAAACAAGCGGCAAGGCAAACGTGCGCTTTCTAGCGCGGGTTGGAATTCAAATATTTTCGATTGGCAGTACCTGAACCGGGCGCGGTTATTCGGGCTCGTGGCTGTGGCGTTACTAGCTGCATGTGGGCAGGCAAGCCAAGACGGCCAAGACGGCCAAGACGGCCAAGACGGCCAAGACGGCCAAGACGGGAAGAAAGGCAGGCGGGAACTGTCAGGTCAGGAGGCCGTGCCGCCAAGCGACTTCCTTTTTGTAGGCCGTTCGAGCCCCTGTTGGCTTGAAGTGGGTCTAGCTGTCGATAGAGGAGCAAAATCGTTACGGGTTAACTGTTTCCACATCGACGGTGTCCTGCACATTCACTCGAACCGCTTTGCAAAAATGCCAAGGACGAGCGGCGAAAGTTGGGTCGAGATCGTTAGGCGCGACGCGCAGGTGCGAATCGGACTGGCCGGCAAGATCTATCCTATGGTGGCAATACCCATTGATGATGAGAAGCGCAGGATTGCCATCCTCCATGACCGAGGCTACTGGTACGCCTGGGATGGCATTACGATTTTTGGCTTTGCAGCGCACTAGCTGTCGGCAGCATCGGCGAAATATTCGAGCCTAAGGTAGTCTTCTACCACTAAGTACTACGGAGAGGAGCGTGGATTGGACAATTCAGGATCTTGGTTCACTGGGTGGATGGCGCGTTCGCGGTCATCGTAATCCTGATTTACCTTGCACGGCAGGTCGGAGTAAGTAACCGGCTGGCGCGGGCCGAAGCATGGGGGGGCCCGAGCAGCGACATTAGTTCGGCCAATGCAACATTTGGCGTCGATCCCGTGTTTCGCAAAGCAATGGCGAGGCTATTTGCGGGCGGTGCCGAGCGTTCGGACTTTGACGAGGATGAGGCCATTGTTCTCGACTTGTACTTTGTCATCCTCGCAAATATCTACCAGCAATCGTATCGGGAAGTGCGCGAAGGCGTGCTTGAAGAACAGGCAATAGAAGAATTTGCCGCCCGGTCATTGCTAGGGACAAGGTTCTTTCGCGAAGGCTGGCTTGGTTATCGCAGAAATCTCGATGCTGCTTTTGTCGAATGTTTTGAGGCCAAATTCGACGTCGGCTGAAAGTCAGCTCGAGTTTCTCGCGAAGTGTCTAACAGTGACGGATTGATTGGCAGATGGAGGCGATATCGTGAAACTGTATTCCGATGTGTCCACGTGTGCGCCGAGCCCACGCAGCGTGCGCATCTTCCTTGCGGAAAAAGGAGTTCAAGAAGAAAGCGACTCGGCCTAGCGTTTCTGCGCACTTCCGGCTTACTTCCTTGACAAATCCATGGTAAAGCCCAAGGCTCGTTGTTCGCTGAACGAATGGGAATACGGTTGGGAAATTGCAGTCGTGATTATTTATGGGTCATCGGAGTGTGCCTAGTGGTGCTATTTGCTGCCAGTAGTACGGCGCAAGATTCAACGCAGGGGACTTTGAAGACGGAGACACTAAAGGTCGCGAATCAAGATTGGCGGCCACGCACGCTCGACTATTCTGTCTACCGGCCGAGCCAGTACGATGAATCGCAACCGGTACCGCTCATAATCAATCTGCATGGCGGGGGCGGATCGGAGGCACAACTTGCAGGTTTTGTCGATGCGATAAATGAATTCACTCAATCCGGGACGATCCCACCTGCGATTTGGTCCATGCCTGGCGCGGGTCGCTCGTTTTATATGAATTATCGGGACGGGTCGGCTGATTGGGAAAGCATTCTCATGGAGGAATACCTCCCGCATTTACTCGCCACGCACAATATCGATGCTGATCGCATCTACATAATGGGTATCTCAATGGGCGGTATGGGCGGTTTGCGCCTGGCGTTCAAGTATCCGGATCGATTTGCCGGCGTGGCGGTACTCGAGCCCGCGATTGAAGCCACACTTCGCTGGAAGGATTTGAATCCGCTTGATAGTTTTTATCGCGCTGATCAGTACGAAGAAAAGTTCGGTTCACCGGTGGACGCGGCCTACTGGGAGGCGAACCATCCCATCGCAATAGCGGCCGCTAATCCTGATCGCCTGCGCGGTCTCGCCATCTATTTTGAATGTGGCGATGAAGACATGCTCAACTTGTATCGGGGAGCCGAGTATCTGCACAGGGTCCTTTTTGATTCGGGCGTTCGCCATGAGTTTAGGTTGGTGCGCGGCGCTAACCATATCGGGGCTAAGTTCATGGACTTGCGCTATCGGGATGCCCTGGGATTCATCAGTCGCGAATTTCATCCCATCGATGACCAACTGGATGACCTGTCTGGGCTCCGACAGACCAAAGCCGCAGTTGGCAAAATGGGGCCACCGGTACCGTTGCCACCGCATCGCTAACAAAAACCCATGCGAAATCGCCGTCTGATTACCGATCGGTAGTCGGTTTGTAGAGGAGTATTCACATCATCAAGGCATCACAACTGAGCGTGTTGATTACCAATGACGATGGGGTCGAGGGCTCTGGCATTCACGCTTTAGCACGGGCCGTGGAGGCTGCGGGCTAAGTAGTTGTCGTAGTTGTGCTCGATCACGATGCGTCAGGCACCGGTGCCTCGCTGGGGCGGATATCGCCTGACAATCCCATCCGCCGTACGCGGCGGCTAATCTCGCAGTCGAGCTACTACCGGCAGTGGTAGACGGTCCTGAACGCGGGCTGCTGAATCTTAACGTGCCCGCTGCTCGACGCTCCAACATTCGCGGTATCCGTTGGGCCGGATTGGGTGACATGGGTTCAGTGCGCAGTGCTATCGTCAAAATCGAGACCGATTGGCTCCAGTTCGATTTCGAGGCGACCGACCATCGAGCTGACGAAGATACGGACCTCGCCACCGTTCGGGTCGGCTATGCGGCGATCACATCAATCCATGGTCCGGCGGAAGTTTGGGGACCTCAGGGCGCGGCCGGCGAAGAGTTTGCCGATGGTCACGGCATCCATGGTGCTTCAGCGGGGCACGAGCTGAGGCCATCGAGGTCGTACCTCAAAGATTAGGCGCCCGACAGATATTGTGGTTGCTAGGATGCAAAATTTGGTGATAACAAACTGTTAGCCTATGATCGTGGGTTGACCATTCAATAACATACTATTTGGGGCCCCATGAGCCACGACATAGTCATTCGCGACGGCAACATCGTAGACGGCACCGGCGCACAGCCGTATCAGGCAGACATCGCAATCGATGGCGATCAGATAACCGAGATCGGTAAAGTCGATGGTAAGGGCAAGGAAGAAATCAGTGCGGACGGACTCAACGTCTCGCCCGGATTTGTCGACCTGCACACTCACCTCGATGCACAAATTGGCTGGGACCCACAAGTCACATCTGTTACTTGGCATGGCGTCACGACAGCATTGCTCGGTAACTGTGGGGTTACCTTCGCACCGTGCAAGGAAGCTGACCGCGAATTCCTCGCGGGCATGATGGAAACCGTCGAAGACATTCCCAAACGCGCGATCATGCACGGCTTGCCATGGAACTGGGAGTCCTACGGTAGCTACCTCGACGCACTAGAAGAGCTTGGTCCGTCGATCAATATCTGCGGGTTAGTGGGCCACTGTGCGATCCGTTTCTATGTTATGGGTGAGCGCTCAGTCGAAGAACAAGCTACCGAAGATGAAGTTCGTCAGATCGCCGAGCTTGCAGCGCAGTCGGTTAAAGAAGGTGC
>Ga0115002_10001385_pt1 | contig 33424 bp, 30 predicted proteins | sample ArcticOcean_MG_C_8_FD_89576 | JGI IMG/M metagenome (GOLD analysis project Ga0115002, IMG submission 89576) | Marine microbial communities from western Arctic Ocean - ArcticOcean_MG_CB11_86 | ecosystem: Environmental > Aquatic > Marine > Oceanic | place: Arctic Ocean: Canada Basin | collected... | reverse complement strand
TCCTGGCCAATTTGTTTTATCTTGCCGCCTTCGATGCCTATATCAGCGATAAATTCTTCGGCATGTGTAACGACAGAGCCGTTGCGCAAGATGAGGTCCATGGCCTTGTTTCCTTTCCTTGACGAGTCAAATCTAAATCAAATCCATTTTCAAACAAAGTACGGACCAGGCCGGGCCGGCCGGTCCACAAACCTTCAGGTGGGCGCACCGTCCATCGCCGCCAATTCCTCCCGCATGATCTCAAGCGCCATCTGCAACAGCCGCGCCGATGCCTCACGCGTCATGAACCCGGCATGTGCCGTGAGCGTGACATTGCCCATCGTCAGCAGGGGGTGATCCGGCGGCAAGGGTTCCTCGGCGAATACATCTAGTCCGGCATGGGCGATTTTCTCGTCTTTCAACGCGGCGATCAGCGCTGCCTCGTCGATAACGCCGCCGCGCGCGGTATTGATGAGTATGGCGTTGGGGCGCATCAGGCCGATGCGCCGGGCGTCGATCATGCCGGCGGTTTCGTCGGTGAGAGAAAGATGCAGCGAGAGCACGTCTGAGCGTGCTATCAGTTCGTCGAGCGCGCATTCCTCGCACGGCAGATCGCTCGCCACACCGCTCCGGTTCCAGGCCAATACTTTCATGCCGAGGCCGTGGCCGAGGCGCACCATTTCCCGGCCGATGCCGCCAACGCCGACAACGCCCAGCGTCTTATGCTCAAGCTCCATGGCGTCGAGGGTTTCCCACACTCCGCCTCGGATGGCGCTGTCCATGGCGGTGATGCGCCGCGCCGCAGCAAACATGAGGGCCACGGCATGTTCGGCAACCGTGCGGTTGCCATAGTCACGGATCGTGCGCACGCGAATGCCGAGGCTCGAAGCCGCTTCAACATCGATATAGCTCGACGCGCCGGTTCCCATAAAGACGATCACCTTCAGATCGCCGCACGCCCGCAGGATTTCTTCGTTTATCATGGTGTGGTCGTTGATAGCGCCTTGCACCCCGGCGAGCATGGCAACCGTATCGCCGCCCGGCGGATCGCCGATATTCATCACCAGATCGGGCAGTATGGCGCGCAATTCGGCGCTATAGAGTTGTCCGAGAAATGTCGGGCAATCGATAAATACAGCTTTGCCAGTCATAGGCTATCGAGGGCTTCTTCCAACGGCGTCTTGCCGTCGACGATATCGAAGGTTTTTCCGATGGTATTGTCGCGCAAGAGACAAGCGACAAGCACCTTGGCAACATCCTCGCGGCTAACCGATCCGGCGCCTTCGATCGAGCCAAGGCTGGGTGCAAGTTCCAGCAATTCATGGCTCGGCTCGTCGGTGAGGAAACCCGGGCGGACAATGGTCCAATTCATCAGACTGGTCCGCAGGCGATTGTCGGCCCCAGCCTTGGCGCTGAGATAATGGCGGAGTTTTTCCGGTCCCGATTCCGGATCGTCCGTATTCATCGAGCTCAACATAATAAAGCGCCGGATTTTCTTGCGCTCGCATGTCTCGATCAAGCCTACAGCACCATGAAAATCGACGTCGATGGTTTTCTCTGGCCCGGTTTTTGAGCCCGACCCGGCGACAAAGATACATGCCCGGTTGTCGCCTACCGCGTAACCCAGCGGTTTTTCCAAATCGCCAGCGACGATTTCGGCACCAAGCGCCTCCATCTCATCGCGCTGGTCATAGTTTCGGATCATAGCGCGCGGATTAAACCCAGCCTGTTTGAGCAGTGGCAAAACATGTCGCCCAGTTCGCCCGTTTGCGCCGACTACAAGTACGTTCATCAATTTTTCCGATCTCTACTTTGCGAAGCCCGCCGATTATGCCATGAAATAGCGGCAGATAAGGGAGATCATAATGACGGCGATCACGGATATCCATGCCCGCGAAATCTTGGATAGTAGAGGCAACCCCACGGTCGAAGTGGATGTGGTCCTAAAAAATGGTGTAATGGGCCGGGCGGCGGTGCCGTCGGGCGCCTCCACCGGCGCCCATGAAGCGGTGGAGCGCCGCGACCAGGACCCTGCGCGCTACGGCGGCAGAGGCGTTCTCGGCGCGGTGGCCGCGGTGGACGATGAGATTTTCCCGACCATCGGTGGCATGTCGGCGCATGAGCAAAACCTGATCGATGCCATGCTTGTGGATTTGGACGGCACGCCCAACAAGGCGCGCCTCGGCGCCAATGCCACGCTGGCCGTCAGCCTGGCGGTCGCCAAGGCCGCAGCGGCGGATCTCGGACAGCCGCTCTATCGTTATCTGGGCGGCGTGCACGCACACACACTCCCGGTGCCGATGATGAACATCCTCAATGGCGGCGCCCATGCCGACAACGCCATCGATTTCCAAGAATTCATGATCATGCCGGTAGCGGCGCCGACCTTCGCCGATGCGGTGCGGATGGGGGCGGAAATATTCCACGCCCTCAAGCAGCGCCTATCCGATTCTGGCCTGAGCACCAATGTCGGCGATGAAGGCGGCTTTGCGCCCAATCTCGCGAGCACCGCCGAAGCGCTCGACCTGGTGATGAAAGCGGTCGAAGCGGCGGGTTACCGCGCCGGCGAGGATGTGATGTTGGCGCTCGATGTCGCCGCCAGCGAGTTCTACCGCGACGGCAAATATGAGCTGGCGGGCGAGGGGCGCAGCCTCAGCGCCGATGAGATGATCGCGCTCTACGCGGATCTCGCCGGCAAATATCCCATCGTTTCGATCGAAGACGGACTGGCCGAGGATGATTGGCAAGGCTGGGCTGCCCTGACGGCGGCGCTCGGCGAGCGTGTTCGTCTGGTCGGCGACGATCTCTTCGTCACCAACGTGGCGCGCTTATCGCGTGGCATCGAACAAGGCGTGGCTAATGCCATATTGGTGAAGGTCAACCAGATAGGCACCTTGAGCGAAACCCTGGAAGCGGTCGACATGGCGCACCGCGCCGGCTACGCGGCGGTGATGTCGCACCGCTCCGGCGAGACCGAGGACGTCACAATCGCCGATCTTGCCGTGGCGACAAATTGTGGCCAGATCAAAACCGGCTCGCTCGCCCGTTCCGACCGCACGGCCAAGTACAACCAACTCATCCGCATCGAAGAGGCGTTGGGGCCGAGCGCGGTTTACGCCGGAAACAGCGTGTTGCTAAAGCGGCCGAGTTAGGGCCCTTCAAGCGCTATCGATCACCTCAAAATCATGAGTGACGTCGGCGGTTTTGGCCATCATGGCGGAGGCCGAGCAGTATTTATCGGCTGATAGTGTAATCGCCCGCGCCACTTTATCCGTGCTGAGGCTGCGCCCTGTGACGACGAAATGCATGTGAATTCGGGTAAACACTTTCGGGTCTTCCTCTGCTCGGTCGGCATCGAGTTCGACCACGCAATCTTCGACAATCTGCCGGCCTTTTTCGAGAATTTGCACCACGTCCCAGGCGGCGCAGCCGCCAGTCCCAATCAGCACCAATTCCATGGCGGACGGTCCCGGGCGAACGCCGTCAGGCTCAGGCGCGGTGCCGAAAGGAATTGTGAATCCGCTGCCCGATCTGGCGAGAAAGCTGCGTTTCTCCACCCATTTGATTTCCGCCTTCATGGCTCGCCTCATGCTATTCCATTGACTGTTGGCGGCATTCTATTGGATAGAGTCTACGAAGCGACAACAATTGAAAATCGCGGAGCCAGGCCATGAAGATTACACGCGTCGAGACAATCCGCCTCGATGAATTTACCAATCTCCTGTGGGTGCGACTTCATACCGATGCCGGTGTGATCGGACTGGGCGAGACGTTCTTCGGCGCCCGCGCTGCCGAGGCCTACATCCACGAAACTGCGGCACCGGCCCTGATCGGCCGCGACCCCTTGCAGATCGAGCGCATCGCCCGCGATCTCACGCCCTATATCGGTTTCGCCGGCACCGGCGCCGAGACGCGCGGGCGTTCGGCCATCGATATCGCGCTGTGGGATCTGTGGGGGCGGGTGGCCGAGCAGCCGGTCTATCAGCTTCTCGGCGGCCTCACCCATGACAAGATGCGCATCTACAACACCTGCGCCGGCTACCGTTATGTCCGCTCGCGGCCGAATTGGGGGCTCGATGATTGGGGTACCGGCGGCAATGCCGAGGGCCCCTACGAAGATCTCGACGCCTTCTTAAACGATGCGGGCGCTTTGGCCGAGAGCCTGTTGGCCGAGGGCATCACCGGCATGAAAATTTGGCCGTTCGATTTTGCTGCCAAAGCGTCCGGCGGCTATTACATCTCCAATGCTGACCTCGATACCGCACTCGAGCCGTTTCGCAAAATCCGCGCGGCGGTCGGCGATGAGATGGACATCATGGTCGAGCTGCACTCGCTGTGGCGTTTTCCCGCCGCCATCAAGATTGCCGAGGCGCTCGAGGAATTCGATCCGTTCTGGTTCGAAGACCCAATCCGCATGGACAGCATCGACGCAGTGGCGGAATTTGCCTCAGCGACGAACGTCCCGGTCTGCGCCAGCGAGACCCTCGGCGCGCGCTGGGAGCATCACCGGATCCTCGAAGCCGGTGCCGCCGGCATCATCATGCCGGATCTCACCTGGTGCGGCGGCATCAGCGAGGCCAAGAAGATCGCCAGCCTCGCCGAAACCTTCCACCGCCCCATCGCGCCGCATGACTGCTCAGGCCCGGTCGCATTAATGGCCTGCATCCATCTCTGCCTGAACGTGCCGAATGTACTGATTCAGGAAACCGTGCGCGCTTTTTACACCGGTTGGTACAAGGAACTCGTCACCACCCTGCCCAAAATCGAACATGGTCATGTTTATCCGCCGGAAGGGCCGGGGCTGGGGACGGATATTTTGCCGGCGGTGTTCGAGCGGGCCGATATCCACGTCACGGCAACGGAAGCGGACTGAGCGGCGGCTTACTCTTCGAACCGGTAAACCACCTCATCGAAGCGGTCGCACGGGAAGGTGAAAATGAACTCGAGCGGCGTATCGCCGTCGCACCTACAGGAATGGAGCGCATCGGGCGGTATGTAGATCGCCGTACCGGGGCTGATTTCGCTTTCCAAGCCGTCGATGCGCATCCGCCCTCTGCCGCCGGTGATGTAATAGGTTTCTGCATGGGCGTGACGGTGCCCGATCAACGTTGCACCGGGGGCAATTTCGGCAATGCCCATGGCCACCTCCGCCGTCGGCGTGCGCTCGCCGGAGATCAGCAGTTTCCAGCGCACGTCGCTGCGCGCTTTCAACTCGGCATCGTCCTAACTCTCCCATTGCAGATCGGCCTCACGGCGGATTGTGACTTCAGGCATCACTTGCCTCCCTTCCATACGACTGGTTCGCTCTATGTTATCGGTTAACATGTGCCACAAGCATATAAGTCAGGACCCTTCATGACCGGAAAGAATTTGACGATCGAGGTGCCGTGGTACGAGACGCGCATCGAGAACTGTTCCTATTGCGGCAAGATGATCGCGCGCAGTTATTGGGCCGACGACGATTTTCCCGGCGATAAATTTTGTGAACCACAATGCGTCGACGTGAAACGGCGCGCGTTACAACGGACAGAGTAGGGGAGAGCGGCTGTGATCAAAATTGGCATCGATACCGGCGGCACGTTCACGGATTTGGTCGTGCTCGACGATGAGACCGGGGAAATGCGCACTGTCAAAGTACCCTCGACACCGGAGGAGCCGGCGTTGGCGCCGCTCCAGGCGGTAAATGAATCTGGCGCGCCTCCAGCTGCTGTGGACCGCATCGTGCTCGGCACCACCATCGCCACCAATGCCGGGCTGCAAAAACGCGGCGCCACGGTGCTTTACGTCGGTACCCAGGGTTTCGAGGACGTGCCGATAATCGGGCGCATCGACCGCAAGGAGGCCTACAACCCGGCGTGGCCAAAACCTGATTCCGGCGTCCGCCGCCGCAACGTGTTCGGCATTGCAGAGCGCGTTGATCACAAGGGCAATGTGCTCACACCTCTTGCACAGCCTGAGCTCGCGCGCCTCGGCGATTGGATCGACACCAAGCTCGCCGGCGATCCGGCCGGCGATTGGGCGGTCGCGGTCAATTTGCTGTTCTCATATGTTCATCCCGACCATGAAGCAAAGATCGGCGCCTATCTCGGCGAGCGCTTTTCGGATCTGCCGGTATCGTTGTCGAGCCGCGTGTCGCCGACCTGGCGCGAATATGAGCGCGGCACAACGACCATCGTAGACGCCTCAATCAAACGGCTGATGGCGCAATTCACCGCGCGCCTCTCCGATGATCTTCGCGCGACGGGCGTAACCGCCCCGCTCACGCTGATGAAATCCAACGGCGGGCACGCCGACGCCGCGACCGCCGCCGATGTGCCGGTGCAAGTTTTTCTCTCAGGTCTCGCCGGCGGCGTCATCGCCGGACGGCGCTTTGCCAGGGACCATCTCGAAGGAAATAGCGTAACCCTGGATATGGGCGGCACTAGCGCTGATGTTGGCCTGATCATCGACGGCGAGTTCGGTTCGACAACCGAATATGAGGTCGAATGGGGCGTGCCGGTCAGCGCGCTCTTTATCGATTACACGACGATCGGCGCCGGCGGTGGCTCGATCGCCGATGTCGATTCCGGCGGCTTCCTCCGCGTCGGCCCGAAGAGCGCCGGCGCCGAGCCGGGGCCGGCTTGTTATGGCCGGGGTGGCACCGCACCGACGATCACCGATGCCAATATCGTGCTCGGGCGGCTTGATCCGGATTATTTTCTCGGCGGGCGGATGAAACTCAAACCCGAGTTGGCGCACACTGCCGTTGCCGCGCTGGCCGAGGAATTGGACCTCGGAATTGAAGAGACGGCGCTCGCCATTCTCGACACGGCGGCAGAGAACATGGCCGATGCCATTCGCCTGATGACGGTGGAGCGTGGACTAGACCACCGCGGCTTCGGACTCACGGCGTTCGGCGGGGCCGGCTCGTTGCATGCGTCCGACGTGGCGGCGCGGCTCGATATGGCGCGCGTCGTGGTGCCGCCGCATCCCGGCCTCTGTTCGGCCTTGGGCACGCTCTTAACCAATCAACGGGTGGACCGCGCCCGCACTGTCCTGCACCGCTCCGACACGATTGATCTGGTGCGCCTGACAGAGCAGTTGGGCGAGATTGCCGCTGAGGCGGCGGCCGATCTCAGTCGCGAGGGCCATCAAGGCGAGGCGCGAATTCGCGGCCTCTTGAACATGCGCTATCTCGGCCAGAGCTTCGGCGAAATCATACCGGTGCAACAGATTGACATCGACGCCGATGCCTTTAAACAGGCGGTGCAAGACCTGCACACGCGCCATGAGGAACTCTACGGCTATTCTATGCGCGGCAAGGTGGTCGAAATCACCGAAGTCCGCATCATCGCGCTTGGCGAAGAAGCCGCCGAAGCGTCGTTTACGGCCCCGGCCGGCGGGGATGGCGGGCGTCACGGTACGCGCCAGGTTTATTTTACCGGCGATGGCTTTGTGGAGACGGTTGTATACCGCCGCCCGGGACTGAATGCCGACACACGCATCGATGGGCCGGCTGTGATCGAGGAGATGGATTCGACGACTTTGGTGCATCCCGGCGACGCCGTCGAGATTCAGCCAGACGGCAGCCTGCTGGTGATGGTGCGTGGCGCCGCGGATACGCTTGCCATCTCGAAGGCGCCGGAGCGCGATCCGGTGACGCTGACGATCGTCAACAATGCGCTCAAGAACATCTGCGATGAAATGGCGAGCACCATGGTGCGCACCGCCTATTCGCCGATCTTCAGCGAATCGCGCGACTTCTCCTGCATGTTGTTCGACAGGGATCTGCGTCTGATCGGCCAGGCCGAAATGAATCCGGCGATCATCTGCGCCGGACTCCACACCGTGCCGCATTGTGTCGAAGAACTGGGCGCCGATACATTGTTTCCCGGTGATGTCGTGGTGCACAACGATCCCTACCGCGGCCAGTGTCACATGCCCGAACATTTGCTGATGAAGCCGGTGTTCCTCGACGGCGAATTGATCGGTTATGCCGCCAATATTGCGCATATCGCCGAGATTGGCGGCATGGCGCCGGGCTCGTTCGCCAGCACCGCGACCGAAGTGTTTCAGGAAGGTCTCCGCCTGCCGCCGGTGAAGCTCATGAACCAGGGCGAGTATGTAAAAGATGTGTGGCGCATCGTGATGGCCAATCACCGCACCCCGGATACGACCTGGGGCGATTTCCACGCTATCATGGGATCGCTCACCACGGCGGAGCGGCGGCTTCAGGAGCTCGTCTCGCGCCTCGGTCTGGACGCCTTCGAGCGCATCGGCGATGCGCTGATTCAGCATGCCGAGGAATGGACTCGCGCCGAAATCCGCAAACTGCCGAACGGCGAATATTGTTTCGAGGATTATTTCGAAGACGATGGCGTTGTCGCCAAGCCTTACTATGTGCGCTCGCGGGTCGAAATTATGGATGATGAAATCATCATCGACCTGTCCGGCTCCGACGCCCAGGCGCTCGGCCCCATTAATGTCACCTACGTCGCTACTGCGGCGGCCGGATGCACGGCGGTCCTGCAAGCCATTGGCGCGCGCGATGTTCCGCTCAACAAGGGCTGCTTTAAGCCAATCAAGGTCGTGGCGCCGCCCGGAACGGTGGTCAACCCGGTGTTCCCGGCGCCGAGCGTCGCCGGCAACACGGAAGGCCAACCGCGTGTTATCTCGGCTATCCAGGGCGCGCTCGCCAAGGCGATCCCGGACCGTGTCGGGGCGGCGGAGGGCGGCACCGCGTGCAATCTTCTGCTTGGCGGCGTCCATCCCGACACCGGCGAATTCTACACCCATTACCAACTCGACGGCGGCGGTTGGGGCGGCGGCAAACAGCGCGACGGCAACAGTGCGCAATGTATTGCTCATGGCAGCACCATCCGTGCCACGCCGATCGAGATATTCGAGAGCCGCTTTCCCTTGCGCACGCTGTGCTATGCGCTGAGGGCCGATTCCGGCGGAGCGGGCACTTGGAGAGGCGGCCTCGGCATTCGCCGCGAGTTCGAGGTGATTTGCGACGAGGTGACGGTGAGCACTCTGTTTGATCGCATGTCTAACGGCCCCTATGGCCTGTGGGGCGGCAGTTCAGGGGCGCCGTGCGGCATCTTTGTGTGCCCCGCCGGCGAAGCGGAATACCGCACCGCGGTTGAGCTGTTCGGCACCGTGAGCCCGTCAAAATTCGTCAATATCAGGCTGAAGCGCGGCGACAAAATTCTCGTACTTTCGCCAGGCGGCGGCGGCTACGGCCCGCCGCAAGAACGGGCGGAAGCAGCGCTGAAGCAAGATGTGGAGGACGGTTTTGTCTCCGCCGAAGGCCTGCAAGCTTATGGCCGAGATGAGAACTTCTTATTGACACGGTCGAATCGCCTGTGATTCGTTGGCGCTATGAACCCTGTGATTCGCGAGATTCGCAAACGCGCCCGGTACCTTATCGTACCGCTCTTCGGTTCGTTGACGCTCGTGTACCTCATTTATTACGGCGTCCAGGGCGACCATGGATTGCTTGCATGGATACAACGCGGACAAGATGTCGTGGTGGCGGAACAGAAACTCGCCATCGAGCGTGTGCACCGCGACGCGCTGGCTCACCGGGTGGCCCTATTGCGCCCAGAAAGTCTCGATCTCGATCTCCTGGATGAGCGTGCGCGCGCGGTTCTCAATTTGGTTAAGCCGGGCGAGGTCATCCTTCTGGAAACGCCGACCGGCGGTTAATTCTCGCCCCGGCGGGGCCCCAATTTAAATACTTGTCTTGGCAACTAATTTAGCCGTCCCACTCTTGCCAGCGGGTTCAACGGAAGGTAGCTTGATGCCCTCATTGAGCCGCGAAATGTATGCGCGGATAGCTGCGCAGGAGAACCCATGGCTGGCCCAAAAAAGAAGGCTAAAAGCGCAAAAGCGGACAAAGCACGCGCCGCCATGCCGTCCCCCTCGCGAGAAAGCCTAGAGACCTATTACCGGGAAATGCTGACGATCCGCCGATTCGAGGAAAAGGCGGGCCAAATGTACGGCATGGGCCTGATTGGCGGCTTTTGCCACCTTTATATCGGACAGGAAGCGGTGGTTACCGGCATGCAGCATGCCTTGGAGCCCGGCGATACGGTCATTACGGGTTATCGTTGTCACGCCCATATGCTGGCGGCGGGAGTTGATCCCAAATCCGTCATGGCAGAGCTCACCGGGCGCACCGCGGGCGTCTCCCGGGGCAAGGGCGGCTCGATGCATATGTTCACCCCCGATCGCGGGTTTTACGGTGGCCACGGGATCGTCGGCGCGCAGGTACCGCTTGGCGCAGGCTTCGGGTTCGCCCATAAATATCGCGGCAACGACCGTGTGTCGGTGACCTATTTCGGCGATGGCGCGGCCAATCAGGGGCAGGTGTTCGAAGCCTTCAATATGGCGGCGCTGTGGAAGTTGCCGGTCATATTCGTGATCGAAAACAATCAATATGCGATGGGCACCTCGGTCGCCCGCTCGACGGCGGTTCAGGAATTGTATCAGCGCGGTGAAGCTTTCGGCATTCCAGGGAATCAGGCGGACGGCATGGATGTAGTGGCCGTCCAATCAGCGGCAGAGGCAGCCGTGACGAAGTGCCGCGCCGGCGATGGCCCGGCTTTACTGGAAATGATGACCTATCGCTATCGCGGTCATTCCATGTCTGACCCGGCCAAATACCGCACCCGGGAAGAAGTCTCAAAAATGCGCCAGGAGCGCGACCCGATTGAGAATGTGCGTGAGCAAATGATCGCAGCGGGCTTCGCCGATGACGACGCGCTTAAAGAAGTCGACCGCGACGTCAAAGCTAAGATCAATGACGCCGCCGAATTTGCTCAAGATAACCCGCAACCAGACAGTACCGAATTGCACACCGACATCCTGGCGACGGCGTGAGCGGGAGGGCAGGGGAACATGGTTGAGTTAACCGTCCGCGAAGCGCTCAGGGATGCCATGGCCGAGGAAATGCGCGCCGATGGCGACGTGTTCCTGATGGGCGAGGAAGTGGCAGAATATCAGGGTGCTTACAAGGTAAGCCAGGGCCTTTTGGAGGAATTCGGCACGCGCCGGGTGATCGACACACCGATCACCGAGGCCGGGTTCACTGGCATCGGCGTTGGCGCGGCGATGGCCGGCTTGAAGCCGATTGTCGAATTTATGACCTTCAATTTCGCCATGCAGGCGATTGATCAGATTGTCAATTCCGCCGCCAAGACGAGCTACATGTCGGGCGGTCTGGTCAACGTACCGATCGTTTTTCGCGGCCCCAACGGCGCGGCTTCACGGGTGGCGGCGCAACATTCGCAATGCTACGCGAGTTGGTATGCCCATGTACCCGGATTGAAAGTCGTCGCGCCGTTCTCGGCAGGCGATGCCAAGGGTCTGTTGGAATCGGCCATCCGCGATCCCAATCCAGTTATATTTTTGGAAAACGAAATTCTCTACGGTCAGAGCTTCGAGATTCCGGATAGCGCGGATCATACCGTGCCGATCGGCAGCGCCAACGTGGTGCGTCCCGGGCGCGATGTGACGATCGCTACTTTTTCGATCATGGTCGGCAAGGCGTTGGCGGCGGCTGAAACGCTCGCCGGCGAAGGCATCGATGCCGAAATCATCGATCTCCGTACTATTCGCCCGCTCGACGAAGATTGCATCGTCGCCTCCGTCGAAAAAACCAACCGCCTGATCACCGTGGAAGAAGGCTGGACGATGGCCGGAATCGGCGCGGAAATCTCGGCCATGATAATGCAGCGCGCATTCGATTATCTCGATGCGCCGGTGACCCGTATCGGCGGCAGCGACGTGCCGCTGCCCTATGCCGCGAATTTAGAAACAGAGGCCTTGCCGCAAGTCGATGACATCGCCCAAGCGGCGAGAGACATTTGCAGTTAAATTTTATCGAACCGCCCAAACGGACACTGAAAGAAACGTCAAGGAGACCCACCACATGCCGATAAACGTGCTTATGCCGGCGCTGTCGCCCACCATGACCGAAGGCAACGTTGCTAGCTGGATGAAGAAGGAGGGGGATAAGATTTCCGCCGGCGATCTTCTTTGTGAAATCGAAACCGACAAGGCGACGATGGAAATCGAAGCCATCGATGATGGCGTGCTGGGTAAGATCGTGACCCCGGACGGTACGGAAAACGTGCCGGTCAATGCGGTCATCGGCATTATCTTGGAAGAGGGCGAGGACGCTGCGGTGCTCGACGGACTGGAAATCCCAGCCGCAGCAGCGGCGCCGGCTGAAATCGCCGTGCCAGCTCCGATCGCTCCAGTAGCCGCGGTGGCTCCTGTGGCGCAAGCGGTCGCGGCTCAAACAGATCCGGCGATTCAGGCACCTCCGGTGGCTCAAGCAGCCCCGGTAGCCCGTTCCGAAGGGCGGATATTTGCCTCGCCTCTGGCGCGCCGGATGGCGACGCAATCTGGTCTCGACCTCGCGGTAATTGCCGGTTCGGGCCCCAAGGGGCGGATCGTCAAAGCCGATATCGAGGCAGCCCTGTCCGGCGCAGCTCCAGCTGCGCTGGCGACCGTTCCAGCGTCCGCACCTCAACCCACCGCTCCTTTGGCTGCCATCGGGCCTTACGAAGACATTCAGACCAGCAAGATGCGCAAGATCATCGCCCAGCGCCTGCAAGAGGCGAAGCAGACGGTGCCACATTTCTATCTAACCATCGATTGCGAAATCGATGAACTGCTCAAGGTGCGGAAGGAACTGAATGGCCGCTCGGACGCCTATAAGATCTCGGTCAATGATTTTGTCGTGCGCGCCTCGGCGCTCGCTCTCAGGAAGGTACCAGAGTGCAACGCGTCTTGGATCGATGGCGGATTGAGGCAGTATTCGGGCGTCGATATCTCGGTCGCTGTCGCCATCGACGATGGCTTGGTGACGCCCATCCTTCGCAACGCTGACCACAAAGGTTTAAGCGCGCTGTCGGAAGAAATGAAAGAACTTGCGGCGCGCGCCCGGGCCAAGCCCATGGGTCTGATGCCGGAAGAATATCAAGGCGGCACGTTTAGCATCTCCAATCTCGGCATGTTCGGCATCAAGGAATTCGCGGCGATCATCAATCCGCCGCAATCTATGATCCTGGCCGTCGGGGCGGGAGAACAGCGCCCGGTGGTGAAAGAAGGCGCGCTGGCCATCGCCACCATGATGTCGTGCACGCTTTCGGTCGATCACCGGGTGGTCGACGGCGCCGCCGGCGCAAAATTCCTCGGCGCTTTCAAGGGCCTCATCGAGGACCCGCTGACCATGCTGCTTTAGAATTTGTTGATCCGCAGCGGAGGACATCATGGCTGAGAAATCATTCGACGTCGTCATTTTAGGCGGCGGGCCGGGCGGCTATGTCGCCGCCATTCGGGCTGCCCAGCTGGGCTTGAAGACGGCGGTCGTGGAGCGCGAGCATCTCGGCGGCATCTGCCTCAATTGGGGCTGCATCCCGACCAAGGCATTGCTGCGCGTTTCGGAAGTCCGCCACACCTTGGATCGGCTCGACGAATTCGGCCTCTCCTGCGGCGAGATAAGTTTCGACATCTCAAAGATCGTCAAACGCTCACGCCAGATTGCCGGGCAGCTTTCCAAAGGCGTAGAATTTCTCCTCAAAAAACACAAAGTCACTGTCATCATGGGTGACGGGCGGCTCGCCGGCGGCGGTAAATTGACAGTCTCCAAGGACGGCAAGGAAATCGCTCAACTCGCCGCCAAGCACATAATCATCGCCACCGGCGCGCGGGCGCGTGAGCTGCCCGGCCTCGAAGCCGATGGCGAGTTGGTTTGGACCTATAAGGAAGCGATGGTGCCAAAGGCGATGCCCAAGAGCCTTCTCGTGGTCGGCTCTGGTGCCATCGGCATGGAGTTCGCCAGCTTTTATTCCGATTTGGGCGCTGAGGTCACGGTGGTGGAAGTCTTGCCGCGAGTTCTTCCGGTCGAGGATGAGGAAATTTCTGCCTTTGCGGAGAAGCAATTCAAGAAGCAGGGGATGACGATTTTCACCGGCGCGACCGTGCAGTCGCTGAAGAAAAAGGGCAAGAACGCCGTCAGCGCCACCATCAAAACGGCCGATGGAAAGACTGAGAAGCGTGACTTCGGGCGCGCCATCCTCGCCGTCGGCATTGTCGGCAATGTCGAAAATATCGGCCTTGAGGAATGCGGCGTGCAGGTCGATCGCGGCCATATCAAAACCGGCCCCTGGATGGAGACGGATGCGCCTGGCATCTATGCCATTGGTGATGTCACCAGCTCCCCATGGCTGGCGCATAAGGCGATGCATGAAGGCGTGCTTTGTATCGAGAAAATCGCCGGCATCGAAGGGGTGCATCCGCTTAATGTCAGCAATGTGCCGGGCTGCACCTATTGCCGCCCGCAAATTGCGTCGGTTGGCCTTAGCGAAACAGCGGCACTCGAAAAGGGCCACGAGGTCCGCGTCGGGCGCTTCCCCTTCATGGGCAACGGCAAGGCAATTGCGCTCGGCGAAGCTGAGGGCATGGTCAAGACCGTGTTCGACGCCAAAACCGGGGAATTGCTCGGCGCACATATGATCGGTGCGGAAGTCACCGAGTTAATCCAGGGTTATACAATTGCCAAGACAATGGAATGTACCGAAGCGGATCTGATGCAAACCATCTTCCCGCATCCGACGCTATCTGAAATGATGCATGAATCGGTCCTTGACGCCTATGACCGTGTGCTCCACATCTAAAAGGCAAATCTCTTAAGGCATTTACGATGGCAGATTCGATTGTGACACCGATCAAGGAGCGCTCCAGTCGCGCGCCCAAGCCACCTTGGCTACGGGTCAAGGCACCCAATTCGCCGGAATATCACGCGACGCGCAAGCTCATGCGATCGCACAAGCTAAATACCGTCTGCGAAGAAGCAGCCTGCCCAAACATCGGCCAGTGCTGGTCGCAAGGTCATGCCACAGTGATGATCCTTGGTTCGGTTTGCACGCGTGCCTGCGCTTTTTGCAATATCGCCACCGGGCGCCCCGATCAACTCGACCCGCATGAGCCGGAAGAATTGGCGCGTGCCGTCGAAAGCTTGGGGCTCACCCATATGGTGATCACGTCGGTTGACCGCGACGATCTGGCGGACGGTGGCGCCGGGCAGTTCGTGCGTTGTATCGAACGCCTGCGCGAGACCACGCCGGACACGACCATCGAAGTTCTGACACCGGATTTCCGCAACAAGGACGGCGCGCTCGACGCCGTCATCGCGGCGAAGCCGGATGTTTTCAATCATAATCTTGAAACCGTGCCGCGGCTCTATACCGAAGTTCGCCCTGGCGCGCGCTATTTTCACTCTTTGCGCCTGCTCGACCAGGCAAAGGTCCTAGACCCGACCATGTTCACCAAATCGGGAATCATGGTCGGTCTCGGCGAAGAGCGCCGCGAAGTTCTTCAGGTGATGGACGATTTGCGCTCGGCGAATGTCGATTTCATCACCATCGGCCAATATTTGCAGCCGACGCCGCGCCATCACGAAGTGATGCGCTTCGTCACGCCAGACGAGTTTAAGGAATATGAGCGCTTGGCCTATGCCAAGGGCTTTCTCATGGTTTCGGCCACGCCGCTAACCCGCTCGTCTTATTTTGCCGGCGATGATTTTGCGAAGTTGCGGGCCAATCGACAGGCCCAGTTTGCCAAACGGGGTGCGCCCGCTTCGGAGGCGTAAGCGCCAACATGCCGAAGCATGAGGAACAACGCGTTCTTCGCCATTCACCGCAACAAATGTTCGACATTGTCGCGGATGTTGAGCGTTATCCCGAGTTTCTGCCCTGGTGCTTGGGTACACGGATCACGAAGCGCGACGGCGACACCTTAGATGCGGATATGCTCATCGGCTTCCGCATGTTTCGTGAGCGTTTCGGCTCGCATGTTGAGCTTGATCGGGCAAACAGCGAGATCAATGTCCGCTACACGCACGGGCCGTTTCGCTATCTGGTCAATTGTTGGCGGTTTACACCCCATGCCGAAGGCTGTGAAATAGATTTTTCCGTTGATTTCGAATTTCGCTCACGCCTGCTGCAAAAGATCATGGGCTCACTTTTTACCGAAGCCGTTCACCGCATGGTCCGCGCTTTCGACGCTCGGGCGGGCGAAATTTATGGACCTGCTGCTGCCGCGCCGCAGGATGAACCAACCGTTCCAGCCGAATAACTTTGTGTGATCAGGCCAAGGCCGTTTCGGCTTTGATGGCCGCCAGAGCCATATCGAGCGCGGTTTCAACCGTAGCCCACCGCACCGCGTCGCGGTCACCTTCATACACATGCCGTTCGTGCCGTGTTACGCCACCCTTCCGAGTGCAGGAAAGATGCACCAGCCCGACCGGTTTTTCCGCCGTCCCGCCGCCCGGGCCGGCGACGCCAGTTACCGCGACGGCGAGTTGAGCGCGGGAATGTTCGAGCGCGCCCTCGGCCATGGCGCGGCTGACTTCTTCGCTCACCGCGCCGACGCGCAGGATGAGTTCCGCCGGCACGCCGAGCATTTCCGATTTGGCCTCATTCGAATAGGTGACAAAGCCGCGCTCGACGACGTCGGAAGAACCCGCCACCGTGGTGAGGCATCCGGCGATGAGTCCGCCGGTGCAGGATTCCGCCGTAGCGATCTTGATCTTGTTGTCGCGGCAGGCGGCCAGGAGCTGTTCGGACCTTTCGGTGAGGGAAGGGGAGAGGCTCATATGTTTGTTAGAATCCAGATGTTCCACAATATGATGGCGGCAATCGCGCCCGCCAATAGATCGTCGAACATAACGCCGAAGCCGCCTTTTATCCGTCTGTCGGCCCAGCCGATGGGCCAAGGCTTGAAGATGTCGGCGAGGCGGAATAGTGCGAAACCGATGGCGTAAAGTACGATATCCGCCGGCACCAACAGCAGCGCCAGCCATTGACCGGCAACTTCGTCGATGACGATCGGGCCGGCATCGTGACTTGCCGTTCGTATGCTATAGCGGTGTGCGGCCCAGATCCCGATGACCAAAACGACGGCGATGGCCACACCAAGCCCGATGATTCCCAAATAGTGGCTCAGCAAGTAGGCGAAAGGCAGGGCTGCCAGCGACCCCACTGTTCCCGGTGCCACTGGACTGAGGCCGGCGCCGAACCATGTGGCGAGTAGATTCGCCGGGTGCCACGAAGCCGGGCGTTGCGGTTCAGTTTGTGTCATCGAGACTGCCACTCGTTGCGATGCGAAGCGTGACCACGGCTTGGGCCGCAATGCCTTCCTCACGCCCGGTGAATCCGAGTTTTTCGGTGGTCGTCGCTTTGAGGTTGACGGAAGAATGCGGCAGTCCAAGAAGCGATGCCAAATGAGTCCGCATCGCCACACGATGGTCTTTTAATTTCGGCCGTTCGCAAATCAAAGTGATATCGACATGGTCCAGGGCGCCGCGCCGCGCCGCTAGGAGGTCAAGCGCGTGGGCAACGAAAATATCCGATTTCGCATCGCGCCACCTTTCTTCGCTGGGCGGAAAATGAACGCCGATATCGCCTTCCCCCAAAGCGCCCAATATGGCGTCAACCAAGGCATGAAGCGCCACGTCGCCATCCGAATGGCTCATAACACCGCGCTCGAACGGCACTCGGACGCCGCATAGCATGAGATGATCTCCAGCCTCTGCAAATCGATGAACATCGTATCCCATGCCGACTTTCACCTGCACGGGCTGGGCGGTGGCGGCAGCACCGTTCTGCAAGATAAGCTCGGCACGCGTCATATCGGACTCCGTGGTGATCTTAATATTCTCTTCGCTGCCCTCCACCAGGGCAATGTTGAGGCCATATATCTCTGCCACTGCCGCGTCGTCAGTAGCGTCTCGGCCTTGAGCGGCACGATGTGCCGCAAGAATATTTTCAAAGCGGAAACCTTGCGGTGTTTGCGCCCGCCAAAGGCCGGCGCGTGCGACATCCTGGTCGATCAGATTATCGTGCGCCGTCGCGAGTTTGATACTGTCACTAATCGGCAGGGCAGCGATGGCGCCGATATGGTCTTTGAGCGCATCCATGGTGCGGGTGATGACAGCGTCGTCGATCAGCGGCCTCGCTCCGTCATGAATAAGCACCGCGCGCGGCGCGTCTTGCGCCAAGCTTTCCAAACCCAGGCGCACCGAATCCTGCCGCGTTTCACCGCCGTTTGTCGGCGCTAGAAGTACGCCGTCGCACCCAGAATCGAGTCCGGATATCGCCGTCCGATACAGCGTTTCATCGTCGGGGTGGATGACCGTGCGGACGGCGTCAATCGCCGCATGGTTTGCGAATGCCCGGATAGTGTGGAAAAGCACAGGATGCCCGGCAAGTTCGCGATATTGCTTCGGAAGAGGCCCGCCGACCCGATGGCCGCGGCCTGCAGCAACGATAAGCGCAACGGTGCGCGGCATGGCCCCTCATTCGCAATAGCAAAAATCAAACCTATCGTTTTGATCAGCGATTCGCCACTGTTGCTGCCGCGCAACCTGATCAATGAAGGGAGAAACTGATGGCTGGCAAAACCGTTCGAGAGAATTGGCAGTTCACGTTGGAAGTGGCGGCAAAGCAGCTTGAGGGCAACCGATGTCCGGAGGGCAAGCCCTATGAAGTGGTGATGCGGCACGGCACCATGCATGTCGGCCTCTACGCGCCGCGCGGCAGCGATCCGCAACAACCGCATGTGCAGGACGAAGTTTATTTCGTGATGCGCGGGCAAGGTCAATTCCTGTGCGGAGACGTGCAAAAAGCATTTGGGTCCTGCGATATGTTATTTGTACCGGCCGGTCTCGAACACCGCTTCGTCGACTTCACGGATGATTTGGCAGTGTGGGTCGTGTTCTATGGTCCAGAAGGCGGAGAAAACGAGTGAATAAATATCGGTAAGTATCAGAAAGTAAAATATAAACTAAAAATTAATATTAGTTCCATGTGAAACAATTGACCCGTCAAAAATTGCCCATATTTTGTGCATATTGAGTTATGTTTAAATAATGACCACATTGACTCCGCTGCAGATAGGCCCACTTTGCATCGCCGATCCGGTCTTGCTCGCGCCCATGTCGGGCGTGACCGACATGCCGTTTCGCCGTCTTGTTAAGAGCTTTGGTGTCGGACTGGTGGTATCGGAAATGATTGCCAGCCGAGAAATGCTGCATGATTCGCGACGCACTAGGGAATTACTCAGGCGCTCCGACGATGAAAAGCCGATTGCCGTGCAACTCGCCGGCTGTGAAGCGGATGTCATGGCGGAAGCGGCGAAAATAAATGAGCAAGAGGGTGTTGCTCTAATCGACATTAACATGGGCTGCCCGGCCAAAAAGGTGGTGAACGGCCATGCCGGCTCCGCCCTGATGCGCGACGAAACGCTTGCCGGGAGCATTCTGCAAGCCGTGGTCGACGCCGTGAACGTTCCGGTCACCCTCAAAATGCGCACCGGCTGGGATGATAACAACCGCAATGCTCCGCATCTGGCAAAAATCGCCGAAGAGTGCGGTATCCAGATGATCTCGGTTCACGGCCGCACGCGCTGCCAACTCTATCGCGGCCAGGCGGATTGGGATTTCATCGCCGAGGTTAAAGCTGCCGTGCGCATTCCGGTGGTGGGAAACGGTGATGTCGTTGTTGAAGAAGACGCAGAAACATTGCTCAGGCGGTCTGGCGCCGACGGGGTCATGATTGGTCGGGGCGCCTACGGGAGACCGTGGTTTCTCTCACAAGTTGCGCATTACCTCCGCCATGGCCGAAAAATTCCGGCGCCGCCGCTCGAGGCACAATGTGCCGTGCTATTGCGCCATTACGAGGGGCTGTTATCACATTACGGTCGGGCCGTCGGCGTTCGCGTCGCACGCAAACACATCGCTTGGTATTGCAAAGATTTACCCGGCGAGAGCGAATTTCGCGCCCGCGTCAATCGCATGGATAACGCTTCCTCTGTCATCCACGAGATAAAAAATTTCTACTTGTCGCTCGTAGATCGCGTGGCGGCATGAGCGACGTATTGCGATGAGCAGCGCAATGCTAAGCGAGAGAAGGGTCGGTGACACGGCCGGATCTCTTGAAGCGGCCATTCTAGATGCCCTCCCTCTGGCGGTATTGCTGATCGGTCGGGACGGTGTGGTTCTGCACGCCAATCCGGCAGCTGAAGAGCTGTTTGGCACCAGCGCCGCGGTGCTGGTGAAGGTCGGGCTTAGCGGCATTGTCTCGCCTTTCAGCAGCCTCATCGCGATGGTCGAACAGGTACGCCAGAATGCGCACACTATGTTTGAACATGGCGTCGAATTGGATTTGCCACGGGCCGGGGGCCCACGTCTGGTGGACGTCCGTGTCGCACCTTTTGCGCAGGCGCCCGATTTTGTTGTCCTTTCGCTCGCCATGCGTACCTTCGCCGAACAGTTGGGCCGCCAGTTTCAACAGCGCGATGCCGGCCGATCCAATGCCGCTATGGCGGCCACATTGGCGCATGAAGTGCGAAATCCGTTGTCCGGCATCCGCGGCGCAGCGCAGTTGCTTGAGAGTGGCGCAAGCGAAGAGGACAAATCGTTGGCGCGGATGATCTGCGATGAGAGCGACCGGATTGCTGCCCTGATCGATCGCATGGAGATATTTGGCGATGAATCCATTCCACGTAACACGGCGGCGCTGAACGTTCATGAAGTGCTCGATCATGTACAACTCGTCGCCAAATCCGGGTTCGCCGGCCAGGTCGAAATCAAAACGGAATACGATCCCTCGCTGCCACTGATAGCCGGCAGCCGCGATGAATTGGTTCAAGCCTTTCTCAATCTTTTTAAGAACGCCGCCGAGGCCTTGCCGGCGCGCGGCGGCGTTATAACCATCAAGACGCGCTATGAGCATGGGCTTCACGTTCGTGGCGGCGGGCGCCTACGTGTGCAGCTGCCTATTGCCATAAGGGTAGAGGACAATGGCGCCGGCATCTCCGAAGGTATGCGCGATTGTCTGTTCGAGCCCTTCGTGTCGAGCAAACCGGACGGCGCTGGCCTTGGCCTGGCTTTGGTGGCAAAAATTGTCGCAGACCATGGCGGAGTGGTGGACGTCGAGAGCAAGCGCGGCAACACAGTCTTTCGTATCCTACTGCCCGCTGCCGAGGCGGGGAGCGCTGCGTGATAAACGCTTCGCAGGGCGAGCGCCACGCAACCATTCTGGTGGCCGATGACGACCGTTCCATACGTACCGTCCTACATCAGGCAATGGCCCGGCTCGGCCACCAGGTGCAGGTGACCGGCAATGTCACAACGCTATGGAATTGGGTGGAGCAGGGGGACGGAGACTTGCTTATTACCGACGTCATGTTTCCGGATGGTGACGCCCTGGATATTCTACCGCGCATCCGAAAGTCACGCCCCGACATGCCGGTCATCGTCATGAGCGCGCGCAATACGCTGCAAACCGCTGTTCGCGCGACGGAGCGCGGCGCCTTCGATTATTTGCCCAAGCCGTTTGATTTGAACGAGGTCGCCCGCGCCGTGCGGCGTGGCTTAGCCACAACCGCCAGTAAGAATGGCGAAGCCATTGTCCAAAATGACGAAAGTGAATTTGACGAAGGGTTACCATTGATCGGCCGCGCGCCAGCGATGCAGGAAATTTATCGAACGCTGGCCCGCCTGATGAGCACCGATTTGACGGTTATGATCGTTGGCGAATCCGGCACCGGCAAGGAACTGGTGGCGCGTGCCTTGCACGAATATGGCAAGCGCCGCGCCGGGCCCTTCGTGCCGATCAATATGGCTGCAATTCCCCGCGAATTGATTGAGAGCGAGCTGTTCGGTCATGAAAAGGGCGCGTTCACCGGCGCAGTTGCGCGCAAGGAGGGGAGATTTGAGCAAGCCGACGGTGGCACCCTGTTCCTCGACGAAGTCGGTGACATGCCGCTGGATGCACAAACTCGCCTCTTGAGAGTGCTACAAGAAGGCGAGTTCATTTCCGTTGGCGGCATCAAGCCGCTTCATACCAATGTACGGATTATCGCCGCGACCCATCGAAATCTTCGGCAAATGGTTGCCCAAGGATTATTTCGCGAGGATTTGTATTTCCGCTTGAATGTGGTGCCGATACGCCTGCCGCCGTTGCGCGAGCGCAAAGACGATATTGCCTTGTTGATGCGCCACTTTCTTGTTCGAGCGATGAATGAGGAGCTGCCGGGAAAAAGCCTATCACCGGCCGCTATGCAGCGCCTGAAAATGTATGACTGGCCAGGCAACGTCCGCGAGTTGGAGAACTTGGCCCGGCGCCTTTCAGTTTTGCATTATGAAGAGATTATCGAGCTCGACGCCATTGAGAAGGAACTGGCGGAAAGCACATCAAGTCAGTTTAGCGCAGAATCGGAAGATGCGGTGGGGTCAGCGAAGGCGCCGGGTGACGATAACTTGGGCTTGGCTGTTGAGCGTCAATTGAGCGAATATTTTGCCGCCCATGAGGGTGCATTACCGCCCGAAGGTTTGTATGGCCGCGTGCTGCGGGAAATCGAACGCCCGCTGCTCACCGTCTCCCTGGTGGCGACCGGCGGAAATCAATTGAAGGCGGCAAAAATGCTGGGCATAAATCGCAACACATTGCGCAAGAAAATTCGCGACCTCAACATTCAGGTGATTCGCAGCGGCAGGCAGGACATTGACGGAACTGAATAATCAGCAGGTGGATTCGCCGTCCGAGCCGGAGCAGACCGGGGCACCGGCGCAGTTGCGCCAGCGCTTTGGCCGCTGGTCCCGCGCCGTCGGATTGCCGCGCAAACTCGCCATCGCTGTGGCGGTGGCGGCCATCGCCTCAGGCATCGCCACTTACGGCGCGATGTCCGGCGCCGCGCCGTTTGGCTCCGACCCGAAAAATGTCCTGATACTGCTTAATATAGATCTGGTGCTGCTTCTCATATTGGGCGCAATTGTTGCGGTGCGCTTGGTGCGTTTATGGCTTGAGCGTAGACGTGGTTCCGCCGGCTCCAAATTACATACACGTTTGGTCGGCTTGTTCAGTCTGGTTTCGGTAACACCGGCCATTGTGGTGGCCGTGTTCTCCGTTCTATTTCTGAACTTCGGTCTGCAGGCGTGGTTTTCGCGGCAAGTTTCGACTGCCCTGGATCAGTCGCTTGTCGTTGCTGAAGCCTACATGGAGGAACATCAGGAGGCCATAGAGGGACATGCCCTGGCGATGGCCAACGATCTCAATAGTCAAGCGCCATTTCTCGTTCAAAACCCAGGCCGACTTAGCCAACTGGTCAACCGCTTGTCTGAGCTGCGCTCGCTTTCGGACGCGACGGTACTTACCCGCAACGGCCGCATCTTGGCTCGTAGCGGGCTCAGTTTCGCTCTCGAATTGGACCGCATTCCGGAGCCCCTCATGCTGCGCGCCGCGGCCGGTGAAGTTGTAATTTTGACGAGCGCTCCGGATGAGCGGGTGCGCGCTCTGGTCCGGCTTGTCGCCTTCGTGGACGCCTATCTCTATGTCGGCCGGTATATCGAGAGCAGCGTGCTGAGCCATGTGCGGCGCGTCCAGGGCGCGGTCGGTCAATACAAGCAGTTGGAACGCCGCCAATCGGGATTTCAGATTACCTTCGTGTTGATTTTTGTGGTGGTGGCGCTCTTGGTTTTGCTCGCCTCCATTTGGGTCGGATTAGCATTTTCGAACCAGCTTGTGCGGCCGATAAGCAGTTTAATTTCGGCGGCCGAACGGGTGCGTGCGGGTGATTTGTCGGCGCGCGTCGCGGAGGGTGACGATGGCGATGAAATTGGCAGTTTGAGTAGAGCTTTTAATCGCATGACCAGGCAGCTTGCTGAGCAGCGCGAGGAACTCGTCGAAGCCAACAGGCAGTTGGACGAACGGCGTCAGTTTACCGAGGCCGTTTTAGGCGGCGTCTCGGCCGGTGTTATTGGTTTGGACGCGGATGGCGTGGTTACTCTTCCCAACCGCTCTGCACTCAGTCTTCTCGATTCAAGTGCTGATGTTTTGATCGGGCGGTCGGTGGAAGAGACTGCTCCCGAAATGATGCATCTTGTGCAGGAGGCTCGCGCTCGTCCCGATCGGTTGATCGAGGAGCAGATTGAGCTCGATCGCGGCGGCCGAAAGCGAACGCTTCTGGTGCGAATCGTGGCGGAGAAAGTGGAAGGAAACATCGTCGGCTATGTTGTAACGTTCGATGACATCACGACGCTGGTTGCAGCTCAGCGGACGGCGGCCTGGGCGGATGTGGCACGGCGCATCGCCCATGAAATCAAAAACCCGCTAACGCCCATTCAGTTATCGGCGGAACGCCTCAAGAAAAAGTACTTGAAAGAAATTTCGTCCGAGCCTGAAGTTTTTGCGGCCTGCACGGACACCATCGTCCGCCAAGTCGGAGATATTCGCCAGATGGTGGATGAATTCTCGGCCTTCGCGCGGATGCCAACTCCAGTAATGCAGCCGGAAAATTTGGAACAAATCGTTCAGCAAGCAGTATTGCTGCAGCGCGTTGCCCATCCGGGCATAGAGTTTGTACTCGGCCTACCGAACGATGCGGTGACCATGGATTGCGATTCTCGCCAGCTCGGCCAATGCCTGACCAACTTGCTTCAGAATGCGGCAGAGGCGATTGAAGGTCGGGAAGAGAACGCACCCGGCGTGGGCGAGAAAGGAAAAATCATCGTCAAAATGCGTGCGGAAAACGGCGAGAAAGTCATCGAAATTGAAGACAACGGACCGGGTTTACCGATCGAGAATCGAGAACGCCTCACGGAGCCCTATGTCACAACGCGCGCGCGCGGCACCGGTCTTGGTCTGGCAATTGTTAGCAAGATCATGGAGGATCACCTCGGCGAGTTTAATTTGTCCGACCGTTCAAGCGGCGGCGCGCTCGCGGTACTGAGGTTCCCCGCCGTAACACCCGGCGCGTTAAACGATGGCGCCAGAAAAATAAATGCCGGGGCTTAGAGAAATGTCGCACGACATCCTCATCGTTGATGACGAAAAAGACATCCGCCTGCTGGTCGCGGGAATATTGGAAGATGAGGGCTATCATCCACGCGTGGCGGGCGATAGCGCAGCTGCACTGGCGATGCTGGAGGCCAGCCCGCCACCGGCTCTGGTGATGTTAGATATCTGGTTGCAGGGCAGCGACCTGGATGGGATGGAGTTGCTCAAGCTATTGAGCCGCAAACACCCGGAGCTCCCAGTTATTATGATAAGCGGGCACGGCAATATTGAGACCGCCGTATCGGCCATAAAATTGGGCGCCTATGACTTTCTTGAGAAGCCGTTCAAATCGGATCGCCTGTTGCTGCAAGTTACCCGTGCGCTTGAAGCGGCGGAATTGCGGCGTGAGAATACAGAGCTAAAACTGCGCGTCGGGCCGACTCCCAACTTGATCGGCGAATCATCCGCCGTGACCAACCTGCAGGCTGCAGTGATGAAAATTGCGCCGACCGGAAGCCGGATCTTGATTTCGGGCCCGGCGGGTTCCGGCAAGGAAGTCATTGCTCGGCTGATCCACGAAAATTCTTATCGCAAGAGCGGGCCGTTCGTCGTCGTCAACTCGGCGATGATGCGGCCTGATAGCCTCGAGATGGAATTGTTCGGCACCGAACAGGGGTATCCAGATACCAATAGCGCGCGGCGGATAGGAACCTTTGAGCGCGCTCATGGCGGCACATTATTTTTTGACGAAGTTGCTGATATGCCGCTGGAAACTCAGGGCAAAATGGTGCGTGTGATTCAGGAACAAATGTTTGAACGTGTCGGCGGCAGCGCCAGTGTTGAAGTGGATGTGCGCGTGATCGCGGCAAGCAACAGAAATCTTGCCGAGGAAATAAAGGCCAAGCGATTTCGCGAAGATCTATTCTACCGTTTGAACGTAGTGCCGATTGCGATCCCGGCATTGCAGGATCGCCGCGAGGACATTCCTGAATTGGCGCGCCACTTCATGCAGCGCGCGGCTGAATCTTCTGGGCTGCCGCCGCGTGACATTACGGACGACGCTATGGCCGTGCTGCAATCCTGCGAGTGGCCTGGCAATGTGCGGCAATTGCGAAACGTCATCGAATGGCTGTTGATTATGTCGCCTGGCACGTCTAAGGACGTCGTTACAGCAGCGATGCTGCCGCCAGAACTAGGTGCTGCGGCAACTAAAGTGACGAGCAGCCAACAGACCGGCGAAATCATGGCGCTGTCCTTACGGGAGGCGCGAGAAGTATTCGAGCGCGAATATTTGGCGATGCAGCTCAGCCGCTTTGGCGGCAATATTTCCCGTACCGCTCAGTTTGTCGGGATGGAGAGGTCCGCGCTTCACCGCAAACTAAAAGGTCTGAAGGTGACCGATTCAGAACGGTCGCGTGACAGGCCGCGTGTTGGCGAGGAGTTGAATCGACCATGATCATCGAACGGAGCATTGTGGCGTGAGGGTAATCGTCTGTGGCGCCGGACAGGTCGGCTCAAGCATCGCGCGGCAGCTTGCGGGCGAAGCCAATGATGTGACCGTGATCGATAATGATCCGGTGATCCTGCAGAAGCTCTCTGACAGCGCCGAGGTCCGCTGCCTGGTCGGTGGCGCCTCGCTGCCCGATGTGCTGGATGAGGCGGGCGCGAAGAATGCCGATATGGTGATTGCTGTGACCTATTCGGACGAAGTCAATATGGTCGCCTGCCAAGTCGCGCATTCCATATTCGGTGTACCGGAAAAGATCGCGCGAATACGCCATCAGAGTTACTTGCTACCGGCATGGGCCGATCTCTACAGCCCCGACCACTTGCCGATTGATCTGATTATTTCGCCCGAAATCGAGGTGGCCCACGCCATTGAACGGCGACTCCAAGTGCCGGGCGCTCTCGACATGTTGCCTTTCTGCGATGGCCGGCTTCGCGTTATTGCCGTGCGCTGCCAGGAGGGCTGTCCGATCGTCAACACGCCGCTTAGGCAGCTGACCGAAATTTTTCCGGACCTCAATATTGTCGTTCTTGGCATCATGCGCGGCGATAAATTGATCGTCCCACGCGGCGACGACCAAATGCTGGTCAGTGATGAAGTGTATTTCGTTGCCGACACGGAGCATGTCGATCGCTCAATGGCGGTGTTTGGGCATGAGGAAAAAACGGCGCGCCGCATGGTTATTGTTGGCGGCGGAAGTATTGGCCTTTTTCTGGCGCGCGATTTGGAAGAAGCGCATCCCGAGCTAAATCTTAAGATCATCGAAGTGAACGCCAAGCGCGCGCGTTATTTGGCGGAGAATTTATCCGGCACCACCGTCATACATGGCGATGCGTTGGACAGCGATATTCTGACGGAAGTGAATATCGCCATGGCAGAAGCCGTCATCGCTGTGTCGAATGACGACGAAGTAAACATCCTCGCCTCCCTTCTTGCCAAAAGGGCAGGTTGCCAGCGCGCCATTACCCTGGTCAACAGTTCGAATTATTCGCCAATCATGGGCACGCTTGGGGTGGATGTCGCGGTCAGCCCGCGCGAGTCGACGGTATCCACTATTTTGCAAAGAATTCGGCGCGGGCGAATATTGGGCATTCAATCAATTCGCGACGGATTGGCGGAGATCGTCGAAGCCGAAGCTCTGGAAACTTCGCCCTTGGTCGGCAAGCCGCTGAATGAGATTAAGTTGCCGAATGGCATCCTAATCGGCGCCATTTTGCGCGACGAGCAGGTCATCATTCCGCGCGGCGACACCGTCATCGCCGCGCATGATCGCGTCGTGGTGTTCGCAGCCGCTTCGGCGGTGCGAAAGCTCGAAAAATTGTTTGCCGTCAGTCTCGAGTTTTTTTGAGGATACGAAACGCAGATGTCGAGAGTAGCTTATGTCAACGGCCAGTATGTTCCGCATGCGGAGGCGCAAATCCATATTGAAGACCGTGGCTACCAATTTGCCGACGGTGTTTACGAAGTTGCAGCAATTTTCCGAAGCCGGATAATTGATGAAGACGGGCATCTTGTGCGTCTGAAGCGCTCGCTCGATGAACTGCAAATGCCCATGCCCATGCCGGACGGGCCGTTCGCCGCGGTTTGCCGCGAGACTCTTCGCCGCAATCGCGTGCGAGACGGAATAATCTACATCCAGGTATCGCGCGGCGTTTCGCGCCGCGATCACCCATTTCCCGAGAATGTGAGACCCGCGCTGGTGATGACCGCGCGAGCGGTTAACTGGCCAGTCAACGCAGACGAAGATTCCGGCGCTGAGGTCGTCAGTGTTGCAGATATCCGGTGGCTGCGCCGCGATGTGAAGTCGATATCCCTGTTGCCCAATGTCCTCGCCAAACAAGAAGCGCGCGAGAAGGGCGCCTACGAAGCTTGGTTAATTGACCCGGACGGGTTTGTAACCGAGGGGTCCTCAACCAATGCATGGATTGTCGACGGCGACGGCAAGATCGTAACCCGCCAGCTGGATAACAATATTCTGGGCGGTATAACCCGTGCGACCATCCTCGACATTGCGCGCGAGCACGGCATGGTGGTCGTCGAGCGCCCGTTTTCTCTGGCGGAGGCGCTGACGGCGCCGGAGGCGTTCTTAAGCAGTACGACGTCGTTCGTGCGTGGAATCATCGGGATCGACGGAAGTGTGATCGGTGAGGGTGTGCCCGGACCGGTTACCCGCCGCCTGCGCACCCTTTATCTTGATTATTGCCGGGGCACAGGCTCGAACGCATAATTGCTGCGCCGGCACAGCGTACGCTCAGGATGGCCGGTTGGCCGTTTATACTGCCCAAATTGGCCGCTGAAGCGGCTTCCGCAGCTTATTTTGAGCCATTGAGGGCCGAGCAACGCCGGTTAGCTCCGGATAATGTTACTTCTTGGTGCTGCCAATAATTTGTCGCTGCGGCGTAAACACCCATATAGTTATCGAATATGATAGGAACTGCGGCGCGCCATCAAATTATGGCCGCCGTTTTGGCCCGGCAGAAAGGTCCGGGCCGTAATAAAGGCAGAAAAGAAGCGGGGAATAAGCCATGCCTAGTGACAAATCCCAAAATCTTCAGGACGTGTTCCTAAATCACGTACGCAAAGTCAAAATGCCGGTCACCATTTTTCTGGTGAGTGGCGTAAAGCTGCAAGGCGTGATCACCTGGTTCGATAATTTTTGTGTCCTGTTGCGACGAGATAACCATTCGCAACTGGTCTATAAGCACGCCATATCGACGGTGATGCCCGGTCAACCGATTCAGCTCTTCGATTCCGGCGAGGAGGAAAATGAGCAGGATGATTAGGGACGCTGCCAATTTCCTCTGACGGTGCGAACTCAGGAAGCACGGTTACGCCGATAATCGCGTGCGTCATTCATCCGGATATGCCGCTGAGAAGACGGCGAAATGGTATCCGCAACGGCGGGCAACCGACGGTTAACAATTTTGCCGCTGCCCGCGATTGTGAAGCTAGGCTCGAGGAAGCCGTTGGCCTCGCCGGTGCTATTGGCCTAGAGATCGTCTATCGCGCCGTTGTTCCGATACCGCGCACCCGCCCGGCAACTTTGTTCGGCTCCGGTAAAGTCGAGCAGATCGGCGAAAGGGTGGGCACGCATCAAGCTGCGGTCGTCATTGTCGATGGCGCGCTCAGCCCGGTGCAGCAGCGTAACCTTGAGCGCGCTTGGGATTGCAAGGTCATAGACCGAACGGCCCTGATTCTTGAAATATTTGGCGCACGGGCGCGTACGCGAGAAGGTAAATTTCAAGTCGAACTGGCGGCGCTTTCGTACCAGCGTAGCCGCCTGGTCCGATCTTGGACCCATCTGGAGCGCCAACGCGGCGGGTTCGGATTTCTTGGTGGCCCAGGCGAGACCCAGATCGAATCCGACAGACGCCAACTTCGGGATCGCATCGCCCGGTTGAAGCGTGAGTTGAATGATGTTGCGCGGACTAGGTCTCTGCACCGCGCTGCGCGTCACCGTGTGCCACATCCTGTGGTTGCCCTGGTGGGCTATACCAACGCCGGGAAATCAACCCTATTCAACCAATTGACCGGTGCGGATGTCGACGTAAAGGACCAAGTGTTCGCAACTCTCGATCCCACCATGCGCGGTTTGACGTTGCCGTCGCGACGCCGGGTGATTCTGTCCGATACCGTTGGCTTCGTCTCGGACCTTCCGCACGATCTGGTGGCCGCGTTCCGCGCAACTTTGGAAGAGGTCAGCGAAGCCAATCTCATTCTCCATGTCCGCGATATTTCGCACGTCGAAACCGCGCAACAACGGCGCGATGTCCACACCGTTCTCGCCGAACTGGGCCTCGAAGCGAAAGTTAAAGCCGGGCTCGTCGAAGTTCACAATAAATTGGATTTGCTCGACAAGAATGTGCGCAATCAACTCGCTGCAGCGGCCGAACAGAGCAGTTCATGCGTGGCCATCTCCGCACTTCACGGGGAGGGGCTTGAGCCCCTCTTGAGCATGATTGACCGGGAATTATCGGCTGAAAGAGAGATCGTGACCCCCAAGATTGATCTGTCGGACGGCGCGACTATTGCTTGGCTCTACCGCCATGGCGAAGTGCTGAACAGATCCGACGATGATTCGTATGCTCATTTCCGGGTCAGCCTCACGCCGGCTGACACAGAACGCTTGGGTCGGCTCCGCAGAACAGGCTCGAAGAACCAAAATTAGACCTAATTTCAATAGTTTACCCGGCATTGTAGCTATCCGGTTGACAGGGCAAGGCTTGGGTCCCTATATAACGCCTAGCACTCATCGGCGTGGAGTGCTAATAACCGCGCCGAGAGTTTGGCGCAATTTGAATCCGAGGCTCTCGCCTCGCAGACATGGGTGGGAGATACACCATGAATATCAGACCGTTACAAGATCGTGTCCTGGTTCGCCGTATCGATGTGGACGAGAAAACAGCGGGTGGAATCATTATTCCCGATTCCGCTCAGGAAAAGCCGGCAGAAGGCGAAGTGCTCGCCGTCGGGCCCGGTGGGCGGGACGAAGATGGAAAAATCCATTCTTTGGATGTGTCCAAGGGCGACCGTGTCTTATTCGGCAAATTCGGTGGCACCGAAGTCAAACTTGATGGTGAGGAACTTCTCATCATGAAGGAATCCGACATCATGGGAATCATCAAGTAAGGCAGGCGTAAGACTATGGCTAAAAAGGACATCCGGTTCTCCGATGACGCACGCGCGAAGATGTTGCGCGGAGCGGACAAGCTGGCAGATGCGGTTCGGGTGACACTTGGCCCCAAGGGCCGCAATGTCATTTTTGAGCGTGGCGAAGGTATGCCGCGCAGTACCAAAGATGGCGTGAGTGTTGCCAAGGAAATTGAACTTTCCGATCGCTTCGAAAATCTGGGAGCTCAGATGATCCGGACTGTTGCAGCCCGCACGGGGGAGGTCGCTGGAGACGGCACCACCACGGCGACGCTTCTCGCGCACCAATTGTTGCGCGAAGGCTTGAAGGGCGTCACCGCCGGACTGAACCCCATGGATGTGAAGCGTGGCATCGAATTGGCGGTTCGGGCGGCCATCGCCGATATCGCAAAACGGGCGAAATCGGTATCGACGCATGATGAGATAGCCAATGTCGCGCGCATCGCCGCCAATAGCGATCAAATGGTCGGTGAGATGATTTCTGCCGCCATGAAAGAGGTGGGTCAAGACGGGGTTATCACCGTTGAGGAAAGCACGGCGTTCGAAAGCGAACTTGAGATCGTCGATGGCATGCGCTTCGACAAGGGATTTTTGTCGCCCTATTTCATGACCAATCAGGAGAAGATGATCGCCGATCTGCGAGATCCGTACATCCTGCTGCACGACAGCAAAATCTCCAATCTTGTCGGTATGATAAATATATTGGAACAGGTCGTGAAGGCTGGCCGGCCGCTGTTGATTATCGCCGAGGATGTTGAGGGCGAGGCCCTGAGCAGTCTGGTGATAAACAAGTTGCGCGGCGGATTGAACGTTGTAGCCGTTAAGGCACCCTTATTCGGTGATCGCAAGCGGGCCATTCTCGAGGATATTGCCATCCAAACCGGCGGCGTACTGGTCAACGAAGATGAAGGCAACAAGCTTGAAAATCTCACACTCGATGATCTCGGGCAGGCGTCGCGGATTGAAGTGAGCCGGATCGAGACCATGATCATTGAAGGCAAAGGCAGTAAGCGCAGCATCGATGCGCGCTGCCGGCAGCTGCGCAATATGCTTGCCGCTGAAGATTCAGAATATGAACAGGAGCGCATTCAGGAGCGCCTTGCCAAACTCGTCGGCGGTGTCGCTGTATTGAAAATTGGCGGTGGCAGTGAAATCGAGGTGAAGGAACGCAAGGACCTCATGGACGACGCGTTGAACGCAACCCGTTGTGCGGTTGAAGAGGGCATCGTTCCAGGCGGCGGCGTGGCACTCCTCAATGCCCAGCGCGCCCTGGCTAGATTGAAGGGTGCAAACGAAGGGCAACAGTTCGGTATTTCGGTGGTGCGCAACAGTTTGTCGGTTGCCGCCAAAGCGATTGTTAACAATGCCGGTGATAATGGTGAACTGGTCGTGGGCAAGTTATTGGAAGGCAAGCCATCCAATCGCGGCTACGACGCCCAGAACAGTAAATATTGCGACATGATGCGTGCTGGAATTATTGATTCCGCCAAAGTGGTGCGGACCGCTTTGGAAGACGCGGCTTCTGTCGCCGGTCTGATGATTACCGCCGAAGCGATGATTGTCGAAATTCCCGAGCAACTTCCGCTTCCCGACCTTCCCGAAGGCGCCGACGCCATGCATGGCAATATGCCTGGTGGCGGCATGGGCGGCATGGGCGGCATGGGCGGCATGGGCGGCATGGGCGGCATGGGCGGCATGGGCGGCATGGGAATGTAACGCCCGCCAAACTTACGCTTGAGCATAATCCAAATTTAGGACCGGCATCGTTTGATGCCGGTCCTTTATTTTTTGTGCCGGGGCCGTGTCGCGATTTTCGCTTAGCGGGGAGAGAAGTCGCTTAGCTCTCTTCGGTCTTAACCCGTTGCCAAAATCGTTCGAGTTCTTCCAGCGACATTTGCTCAGGCTTTAAATTTTCGCCGGCAACCAATGCCTCAAGATGGCGGAACCGTTTTTCGAACTTTGCGTTTGCCTGCCTCAACGCATTCTCGGCGTCGATTCCCATGTGCCGTACAAGATTGACACAGGCAAACAGCAGGTCGCCGCATTCGATGCTGAGATTCTCATTATTTCCACCGTTCGAGTTTCCATTGTCTGATCTCGCTTCCTCGACTTCGGCCAGTTCTTCCGCAATTTTCTCGACGACCGGCGCGGTATCCTGCCAATCGAATCCCAGACGTGCGGCGCGCTTCTGTAATTTTTCCGCGCGCATGAGGGCGGGGAGGGCCAAAGCGACGCCGTCAAGCGCACTTGCCGGCGTATTTCTTTCCTCCGCCTGCATCGAGCGCTCATTTGCCTTTTGCGTTTCCCAGGCCAAGCTTTGGTGAGTTGCATCGCTGATTTTTGTATCGGCGAACACATGCGGGTGCCGGCGGATCATTTTATCTGAGATGCCGGCCGCAACGTCGTCGAAATTGAATGCGTCGGCTTCGCGCGCCATCTCGGCGTGATAAACCAC
>Ga0115002_10001382_pt1 | contig 33461 bp, 31 predicted proteins | sample ArcticOcean_MG_C_8_FD_89576 | JGI IMG/M metagenome (GOLD analysis project Ga0115002, IMG submission 89576) | Marine microbial communities from western Arctic Ocean - ArcticOcean_MG_CB11_86 | ecosystem: Environmental > Aquatic > Marine > Oceanic | place: Arctic Ocean: Canada Basin | collected... | reverse complement strand
TTACAGAAAAGATGTTGCACAATCGATTTGTGAAAGCCAGGCCTCGTCCTTATCTCGTGGCTTACCAGTACCAAGATCTATAACCTGATACCAGGGGCATTGTGTCTGTGAGCAATAGCTGAAAACACTCCCATGGTAGTCCATAGGTAGTCTCATTTAACTGAGATCAATAAAGATGAGGAGTTTTAAGAGAGGTTTTCATGCAAGTATTTGATAAATAACAATAAATTGGTAGCTATGGGTGGACTTGAACCACCGACCCCAGCATTATGAATGCTGTGCTCTAACCAGCTGAGCTACATAGCCAAAAAGGACGAGAATTCTCTAAGCTGGGGTTTCGTTTGTCAAGAAACCCCTTATGGATGCAGAGTTCGTCGTTGCTGGCGCGACCAGCGGGCCCGGCGCTGGCATTTTGCTCAATCTGGCGAGCCAGGGACGGGCCGTCGTCGGCATCGGTCGCGATGCACGCGCTATCCAAACGCTGCGTTCCTTTCTAAGCAAAAGGGGCTGGCCTGCCCGCCTGATTCGCCACGATCTTTCGCTGGATGTTTCGTCCCTGCGCATCGACGTCGCAGTCGCTCGGGCACCCGTGCTCATCAACTGCACAGGCGCGCCAACCCTCGCTAACTGCCTGTCCGTGATGCCCGCGCTGCAACAAATCATTCAAATCGGTTCGACGCGGGTCTTTTCGGTTCACGCAGATCCCAGTCGCGAGATGATTGCCACTCTGGAGCGCACCGCACACAGGTGCGGGATTCCGGCAACAGTGCTGCATCCAACACTCATCTATGGCGACCTGAAAGAAGACGGCGTGTCGCGTCTCGCGCGCACCATTGGGCGCCTGCCCGTCCTGCCATTGCCAGATGGCGGGCGGGCTCTCGTTCAGCCAGTCTTTATCGACGATGTGATTCGCTCGGTCTTCGCATGCCTCAATACCCCGCTCACCGCAGGCAAATCACTCGTCATCGCAGGCGGTGAGGCTCTCGCGTATCGTAATTTCGTCGCTCAAATCGGACAAGCCGCAGGCAGTCCAACACACATCGTGGGCGTTCCCCGCGCCCTTCTGGCGCTTGCCGGGGCCATCGCTCGCGCCATTCCCGGATTACCCAACGTCAACGGCGCGCAGGTCCTGCGCATGACCGAAGATCGCTCCTTTGATACCGCTGACAGCCGCGAACTGCTCGGTTTCAAACCCGTTTCCTTCGTACAGGGTCTAAGTCTGTGTGGCGACCGGGATCACACGTTGACGCGGCTCGCAGCATTGAATCTGCGGGTTACGCCCACATGGCACCCAAGCGGTCAGTAAAACAAGCAACCTTCGACAGCCATACAACCAGCCGGGGAAGAGGCATGACAGCAAACGTGATCGAAGGTGACAAGCGCGCCGATGTCGCACGGATGAAGCGCATGGCGAGCGGGCTCTTCGGGCTCGTCACTGTCATCTATCTCGTCGCCTCGGTCGCCGCAGAGCGGCTGCCGGACATCATCGCGATCGGCTATGTGCTGGCCTTCGCCGAGGCCGCGATGATCGGTGCGCTCGCAGACTGGTTTGCCGTCACTGCGCTCTTTCGACATCCACTTGGCATTCCCATTCCGCACACGGCCATCATCCCCCGGCGCAAGGACGCCATCGCTCAGCAGTTCGGTCACTTTGTGCAATCGAACTTCCTGACGGCGGACGTCATCAGCGAAAAAGTTCGAACCATGCAACTCAGCCGCCGCGTCGCCGACTGGCTGCTCACGGACGACCACAGCCAGATGGTTGCCGAGCAGATAACGTCTGCCGTCGCCTCAGCAGTCACGACCATGGACGATGATCAGATTCAGGCAATGATCGCGCGCAACGTTGAAGCCAAGATCCGTGATACATCGTGGTCGCCCCTCATCGGCGATCTCCTGTCCTTCATTACGAGCGGCAGGCGCCAGCAGGATGTGCTCGACGTTGCAGTGAATCTCGGTCTCTTCCTGCTGGAAGATTCGAGCGAAATGCTAAAGGAGAAGGTCGGGAAAGAAACGCCGTGGTGGTTTCCCGACAGCGTCGACAGCGCGATCTACAACAAGATTGTTCGCAGCGTCTCGAAAATGCTCTACGACATGCAGATGGACGTGCTGCACCCGGTCAGAAAGCGCGTTCTCGCGATGATGGATGAGTTGCTGGACAAGATGAAGAACTCGTCGGACTTCCTGGATAAGGAACAGCGGATCAAAGACGAACTGCTCGCCCAGCCCGCGTTCATCGACTTCACAAGCTCACTGTGGACTGACATTAAGGCATCCATCATGAAACAGGCGGACGACCCGCACGGTGGTCTGACCCGCGCGATCGCGCAGTCGGCACGGGGGTTTGCGATGAGCATCCACAACGACCCTGAACTCGCGGGCCGCATCGACGCCCGGGCCGACGACGCAGCGCGCTACCTGATCGACCGATATGGGACTGATGTTGCCGATCTCATCAGCAACACAATCGAGAAGTGGGACACTGATGCCACGGCCGACCGTATTGAGGCCCAGGTCGGTCGTGACCTGCAGTTCATTCGCATCAACGGAACGGTCGTCGGGGGTCTCGCTGGCCTCGTGATCCACGCATTGCACCACGTCGCCGTAACGATAGATGGATAGACCGCGGTGGGGCTCGGGCTAGCTCGCGGTGCAGGGATGTACCGCTATTCTCTGCGGGCTTTTCTATGCAAGAAAGTGCGCGAGATGCATGCAAACCAGCTCCCAGGAATTGTCAGGATGATAATTTTGGGACAAAAACGAGCTAGCGGCCCTTCCAGTCCGGCGTCCTCTTCTCCGCGAACGCCAGCGGACCTTCCCGCGCGTCCTCACTGAATTGGCGTTTTCGCTCAGAGTCGTAACTTGTATAAAACGCCTGCGGAAGCGGATGGTCTAGGCCCTTCATCGTTGCTTCCTTGGTCGCACGAACCGCGAGCGGCGCGCATCGTTTGATATCACTGATCCAGCCGTCAACGGTCGACCGAAGGTCCGCTAAAGGTACCACTTCATTAATGAGTCCAAGCTCATAGGCACGTGCGGCAGTCATGTGTCTGCCAGTCAGCATGAAGCCCATCGCCGGCTTGAGGCCGATCAGGCGTGGCAGTCGATGGACGCCCGCTGCCCCAGCAATCAAGCCCCGGCGGGGTTCGGGCAAACCCATCTCCACATGATCTGCAGCTACGATGATATCGCAGGACATGGCAAGCTCCAGCCCCCCGCCCAGCGCATAGCCGTTGACCATCGCGATCACGGGCTTGGGAAAGTGCCAGCGTTCATACAGCCCCTTCACCTCCTGCCCTTGTGCGGCCCACTTCGCTCGCTGTTCCGGGCTCGCGTCACGCTCGACCGATCGATGTTTCAGGTCTGCGCCTGCGCAGAACGCACGTTCGCCCGTGCCCGTGAGGACCGCGATCCATATGTCATCGTTGCGCTCGACCTCGTCAAAGTGTTGGGACAACTCCCAACGAATCTGAGGGTTAAGCGAGTTCATTGCCTCTGGACGATCAAGCGTTATCCACGCGACCTTGTCGACAATCTCAAACTTCGTCACTTCAGTTGCGATCACAGTGCGTCCTTCTTATACACATTCATTCACATGCGTTTTATACATTGAACCGGAAATGGATGACGTCACCATCCTGCACGCGATATTCCTTGCCCTCAAGCCGCCAGCGCCCCACCTCTTTTGCGCCCTGCTCACCTGAGTTGGTAATGAAGTCGTCGTAGCCAACAACCTCGGCACGGATGAAGCCGTGCTCAAAGTCCGTGTGGATCACACCGGCCGCCGCGGGTGCGGTCGCCGCCAGCGGAATCGTCCATGCCCGCACTTCCTTCGGTCCGGCGGTAAAGAAGGTGTGCAGGCCCAACAGTTTGTATCCGGCGCGAATAACCCGGTCAAGGCCCGGCTCGTCCATGCCCATGTCGGCCAAAAAATCCCGGCGCTCAGCGCCGTCCAGCTCCGCAATTTCTGCCTCCAGCTTGTTGCAGATCACCACAACTTCTGCGCCATCACGCTCGGCGATCTCATTGACAGCACCCAGCAGCGGGTTGTCCTCAAAGCCACTCTCGTCAACATTGGCGATGTACATCACCGGCTTCATCGTCAGCAGATGCAGGTGATGTACCAGCACTCGCTCATCGTCAGTCAGTTCAAAGGTGCGGGCCGGCTGCAGCTCATTCATGTGCGCCGCGAGCTTCTGATAAAGATCCGACTCGGCGATCGCCTCCTTGTCACCACTCTTGGCCACCCGACCCACCCGGTTGATCGCTTTGTCTACTGTTTCCATGTCGGCGAGCGTCAACTCGGTGTCGATCACTTCGATATCGCGGGCCGGATCAATCGAGTTGGAAACGTGGATAACGTTCTCATCGACAAAGCAGCGCACAACGTGCGCAATCGCGTCGGTCTCGCGAATGTTCGCCAGGAACTGGTTGCCCAGGCCCTCGCCCCTGGATGCGCCCGCGACCAAACCGGCAATGTCCACAAACTCCATGCTGGTCGGAACGATCTGCGCCGGTTCGACGATGGCAGCCAAAGCGTCAAGCCGCATGTCGGGCATGGGCACGATGCCCGAATTGGGTTCTATCGTGCAAAACGGGAAGTTCTCGGCACCAACGGCCGCTTCGGTCAAGGCATTGAAGAGCGTTGATTTACCAACGTTCGGCAAGCCGACAATGCCACATTTAAACCCCATCACTCCTCCAGTTTGAAGTTGTGCAACTGATTCATCGCGCGCTGCCAATCACCATTGATGCCTGCTGGCAGTGCGTCGACGGCCGCGTCAATGCAGGCCTCGATGTTGTCGCGATCGACCTTCGGCGTCTTGCTCAACACATGTCCCTTGACCGCCTGTTTGTCACCCGGATGACCGACACCGATGCGCAAACGGCAGAACGACTGATCACTCGCAAGGGCCGCGGTGATGCTGCGCAACCCGTTGTGACCCGCCAAGCCGCCGCCCTGCTTGAAGCGCACGACACCAATCGGGAAGTCGATCTCGTCATGCGCAACCAGGATCTCGGCTGCCGGGATCTTGTAATACGACGCGACCGCACCGACCGAACGCCCACTCTCGTTCATATAGGTGTCCGGAATCAGCACGCGCAGGTCGACGCCGGCAAACTGAACGTCTGCTAGGCGACCGTGGAACTTTTTCTCCTTACGGAGTTGGCCACCAAGGCGCTCGACAAACCAGATGCCCGCGTTGTGGCGCGTGTCAGCGTACTGGGCACCGGGGTTACCGATGCCAACGATGAGACGCGTTACCGGCATGACTGATGCTGCACCTTCAGTGCCTGTCGACTCCAATTATTAGGCGTCTTCACCTTCGGCGGCATCATCGTCTTTGCTCTCGGATTCAGCAGCAGGCGCTTCGTCTTCCGTTTCTGCCCGCGATATGGTCACAGAAACGAGCGCCTGGTCGTGTTCGGGACCTTGCTGCAATACCGTGATGACGAGGCCATCCGCCAGCGTCAAATCCGTCATGTGCACCGAGTCGCCGAGATGCATCTCGGTCAGGTCGACCTCAATGAACTCGGGCAGATCGCTGGGCAGGCACGTGATTTCAACGCTCGACAAGAGGTGGTGGATTGCACCGCCTTCCCGTTTGACGCCGATGCAGTTTTCCTCGTTGAGAAAGTGCAATGGCACCTCAACAGTGATGGTCTGGTCCATGCGCACCCGCAGAAAGTCCGCATGCAGGATGCGGTTCTTGGCCGGATGCCGCTGCACCGCCTTCAGGATGGCGGCTTCGTCGACGCCCGGCAGCTTGAGCGTGATGACGTGCGACGCGAACGCCTCATTCTCAAGCGCCTTGTGGATATCCTTGTGGGCGATGGTGAGCGACACGGCGCCGCCGCCCGCCCCGTATATAACTGCTGGCACGAGATCTGCTATTCGACGCAGGCGGCGGCTCGCACCTTTCCCCACGTCCTCTCGCAGCTCGGCTGTCAGCACAAATTCTTCAGCCATGGACCTACTCTCCAGTTACAAGATTCAGGGCAATCGCGACCATTGCCCGTTAGAAAAGCGAGGGTTGAACCCGCTTGTTGAAGAGCACGCTGAGCGACTCCTCGTTATTGACCCGCCGAATTGACTCGGCCAGCTCATCAGCAATGCTGAGTTGGCGGATCTTGCCGCTGGCACTGGCGTCAGTATTCAGCGGAATGGTGTCGGTCACCACCAGCTCGTCGAGCGTGGAACCGTTGATGTTGGAAATCGCCTTGCCGGAGAGCACGGCATGGGTTGCATAGGCAACCACCCGCCGCGCGCCGTTTTCTTTGAGTGCGGCGGCGGCTGCGCACAAGGTGCCGGCAGTGTCGACCATGTCATCGACCAGCAGGCAGTCTCGGCCGTCGACATCGCCGATGATGTGCATGACTTCAGACGCATTGGCTTGCGGGCGGCGCTTGTCGATAATCGCGAGGTCTGCGTCATTCAGTTGTTTGGCGATAGCACGCGCCCTGACGACACCCCCGACATCGGGCGACACAATCATCAGGTTGTCATATTCCTGGCGTTCAATGTCGACCATAAAGACGGGCGTCGCGTAGATGTTGTCCACCGGGATGTCGAAAAAACCCTGGATCTGGTCAGCGTGCAGGTCGATAGTGAGCACCCGGTCAATGCCGGCGCCGCTCAGCATGTCGGCGACGACCTTGGCGGTGATCGGAACCCGCGCCGAGCGCACGCGTCGGTCTTGTCGGGCATAGCCGAAGTACGGCATCACCGCAGTGATGCGCTGGGCCGAGGCGCGTTGCAAGCAATCGGCAAGCACGATCAGTTCCATCAGGTTGTCGTTGGTCGGCGCGCACGTTGGCTGGACCACAAACACGTCCTTGCCCCGCACGTTCTCGTGAATCTCGACCGCCACTTCGCCATCGCTGAAACAATCGACCTTGGCCTTGCCGAGTTCAATGCGCAGACGATCAACGACCCGACTTGCGAGTTCCGGGTGTGCGTTCCCCGCAAAAATCTTGAGTTCGGCCACGATAGCCTCGCTATGTTTGAGGATTGCCGGACTTGAAATTGGCTGGGGTGGCAGGACTCGAACCTACGCATGCAAGGATCAAAACCTTGTGCCTTACCAACTTGGCTACACCCCAATTTTCGACTGCGTCAACTGCGGATCAGTGCAGCGTCTACGGGAGACTGGTCGAGGCCGTTAGCCAAATGCCATGACCAATCACCCGGCGCCCCGCTCATTATCCTTACTATTGCTGCTGCATCCTGATCGGGGTCAAGCGCAAGAAAAACGCACGACCCCGTGCCGCTCATTCTAGCAAGCCCATACTGGCTTAACCAAGAAATGGCCGACTCGACCTCTGGATACAGCGACCGGACTACGGCTTCGCAGTCATTCTGCAACGGCCCCGGCTCAAGAAAGCGCGCTATTGTGATCGGCGCGCCAGAACGTGTCAATTGTGGATGCGAAAAGACCGTCTGGGTCGAGACCGCGCAGTTGGGATAGACCACGAGATACCTGGCGGCAGGCAGATCAAGCGGTGTCAGTATTTCACCAACACCCTCTGCCCAGGCGTTCCGGCCGTGCACGAAGACCGGTACGTCGGCGCCAAGTTGCCTGCCAAGCGCGGCGAGTTCGTCGCGCGGCAACGCCAACTGCCAAAGGGCGTTCAGGCCGAGCAACACGGTTGCCGCGTCCGAGCTGCCGCCGCCCAGCCCGGCGCCGGCCGGGATGTTCTTTTCGAGGTGGATCGATGCACCCGCGCGCGTTCCCGTCTCGGCTTGTAGCAGCGCTGCCGCACGATACGCCAGATTGTCCTGTCCTGCCATGTCACCGGACATGCAGATTTCACCGGACGCAAGTGTCTCAAGGTTGAGCGAATCGGCAAGGTCAATGAGCCGAAAGACGGTTTGCAGGTCATGGTAACCGTCCTCGCGGCGCCCGAGTATTCTCAGAAAGAGGTTGATCTTGGCAGGGGCGGGCAGTGTCAAAGCCATTGCCATTCCTTAACGATCACGCGCAATCTGATGCGCCCATGTTCCAAAGTCAGCTTATCCGGAGGGCGGGACTCGCCCCCTGATACTTGAGAGCCTGGTATCGGAGCGTCTGGTATCGGAAAAGACGAGCCGGAAAAACGCACAACCCAGTCAGCCTGGCGCAGCGTTTGATCCTCCCAAAGGGCCGGATGTGCCGGGTCGGCGCGTCCGGTCAACCAGTAGCGCAGGGGCGTGACCGGCAAGGTCAGGCCAAGCTCCTGTTCAACAAGCTGGTCGGCCGACTCGGCGTATCGGTCTGCCTCCCGACCCGAGGACAACGTGACACCACCGGCATCCCCGTGCAACCGCGCGATGCCAATCCCGAGCGTACTCAGCAAACGGATGTCGTAACGGTCGCCGGACTGCCGCCACACCACCTGAAAAGTTGAGTTCTGCTCGGGCGAGCGCAGCGCAACCTTGGCGCGAAGGTGCCAGCGCATGTTGGGGTCCGCGCCGCCAGATGACGGTGCAAACTGGTGTGCACAACCACTCACCAGGGCACTGAAGAGCGCCACAATGAGGAGAACTCGCAGACATCTGCGGGCACGCGACGCGCGAGTCCGGCACATGCGTGTCGCTACCGGGTCAGGCGATCCAAGACCGCTTTCAGCTTCACACTGTCAGGCGCAAGCTCGAGCGCCTGGTCCCACACAGCGCGAGCCTCATCTTTGCGGTCCGCCATCCACAGCACCTCGCCAAGGTGACCGGCAACCTCATCATTAGGGAAGAGTTCAAGCGCACGACGCAGGTGAACGAGCGCTTCCTCATAATTTCGCAGTCGAAACTGGACCCATCCCATGCTGTCGATAAAGGCGGCTTCGCCCGGCCGCAGTGCCAGCGCTCGCTCGATGAGCGCCAGCGCTTCTTCATGTCTGTCTGTTTGATCCGTCAGCGTGTAACCCAACGCATTCATCGCGTCCGCATTGTTGGGCTGCAGTTCTATGATGCGCTTCAGATCTCGCTCCAAAATGGACAGGTCGCCAATCTTCTCCCCAGTAATGGCACGCGAGTAAAGGAGCGGTATGTTGTCGGGATCCCGGTCGATGAATTCGTCTATCAAGGCCAGCGCTTCCTGACTCATGCCACGCTCGTTTAGCAACTCCGCCTCAACCAGGACGATCTGGTCGTTGGCACCCGGGTACTCTTTGCGCAGATTCGCGAGTTGTTGACGCGCCTCGTCCAACCGCCCCTGATCGACCATCAGGGCCGCAATGCGTGCGCTCGCCAGTATGAACGTTGGCCCGGGTGCGACCCGGGAGTACTCGCTGATCGCACGCTGCGTGTCGGCTTCGCGCTCGGCGATGCCGCCGAGATAGTAATGGGCCTGATCCGTGCGCTTGCCGTACCGCACCATTCGCGACAGATAGTCAGCCGCCACATTATCTTTTTCCTGCGCGAGCCCAATCAATGCCAGCGCAAACAGAACGTCGCCATCGTCGGCATTGGTCTCTAGCACGACGAGATACTGGGCCCGGGCATCGTCCAGGCGTTCGATCTGGTAAAGGAAGCGGGCGTAGGCGAGTCGCAACCGCTTGTCATCCGTCGTCTCGTCGACCGCGGCTCCCAACAGGTCCGTGGCCTCCTCTGTGCGCTCAAGGCCCATCAGAATATCGACCTTCAGAATGATCGCATTCGTGGTGGTCTCGGCCGCGATCATCTCGTCAACCAGCACCAGCGCGTCTTCATAACGCTCGTTCATCTCCAGGAGAAGGGCTTTGGCGAACTTCAACTGAACGTCGCCCGGATAGTCTTCGAGCAAGCCGCCAATCGTCGTCAGCAGCAACTCCCGTTCGGCCTCGTCCATGCCGATCGCGCGATAGGCAAAAGCTTCAAAATTAGCGAGCCCGCCAAGCCGGCGGATAGCTTCCATGTGGCGCACAGAGGTGACGAGGTCACCTTCCTGCTGCGTTACGAAAACGGCGATCTGTCGGGCGGCCAGGCTGTCTGGCTCAATCTCGACCCACAGCTTGGCCATCGGTCCCAGCGCTTCACTGTCGCGAAGGTGAAAAGCGAGGCGGGTTGCGCGCGCGACGACGCCCGGGTCCCGGGTTGCATTCGCCTGTTCCACGAACCGTCTCAGGGCTTCGACCAGATGCGCACGGTCTTCGAGCAGGTTGCCCCGATCGGCAGCGACCTCTGCCGCCAGCAGTTCAAAGAACGTCGCTTCACCGAACGGCCGAACCGGATACTCAGGCGGCGGTACCGGCTTCGCCCGGCCCGTTGCAGGTACTGCCGTTTGCGCCTCGGGCTGGGTCGCGTCCGTTTGCTGCGGGTCGGTCCCAACACTCGCGCAGCCGGTGAGTACCAACCCCAATAACAACACGCGCAAGCCGTGCCAAATCCACCGGTCGACCGGAACCGACCTGCGAACATTCACGAAGATAAATTCACGAAACAAACGTAAAATGGCGAACTCCAGGGGTGACGGGCTGAGATCGATGCGGTTCCCGGCCCGGTGTGCGGTCTGGCCACGCATCTGTTAATGCACGTATCTGTTTTTAGAAGGTGGTGGCTTGGTGTGCTCATACAATCGGGTCCGCGTATTCTACGTTTAGCCGGACTGTGAGTACACGTTGCCATTTTCCCGCACGCACTAACAAGTGTGACCGGTTCACTTCGCGAGCGCGCGGGCCCGTAAACCACACCCCGTCCACCTTTGTGTTACCTGACAAGGGATTACGACCCTGGAAAGGGGATACCGCGACGGGATGAAGACCCGAAAAGGCAGCGCTGCATTACCAAAATACGCATTTCATTTCATCGCCCGAAATAACCACATGCTCCCATCGGCCACGCCATGACCACGGACTTCCTGATCGTGGGACTCAACCACAACACCGCGCCGGTTGACCTGCGCGAACGGGTAGCCTTTGGCCCGGACCAGCTTGAGGCCGCCCTGCCGAAAGCGCGCGATGTGTCGGGCCTCGCCGAAGTTGCCATTCTGTCCACCTGCAACCGCACCGAGCTTTACGCCATTGGGACCGGCAGCGAAACCCGCAATCTGACTGACTGGCTGTGCGCCTATCACGCGCTGCCAAAATCGGACCTGTTGCGGTCGATTTACGAACACCACGGCCGCGCCGCCATCGCACATCTGATGCGAGTTGCCGCCGGCCTTGACTCGATGATACTCGGCGAACCGCAAATATTCGGGCAACTGAAGGATGCGTTCGCGATCGCTCAGAATCACGGAACGGTCGGACCCGGACTGCACCGGCTGTCCCAGAGCACGTTTCGAACCGTGAAGAAGGTTCGAACCGACACAGCCATCGGGGAGAACCCGGTCTCGGTTGCGTCGACCGGCGTCACACTAGCAGGTCAATTGTTCGACGACGTTGCGGGCTGTCGTGCGTTGCTGATCGGCGCCGGTGAAACCATCGAGCTTGTTGCGCGCCACCTCATCAATGCCGGCCTGACCGAGATCGTGGTCTGCAACCGAACACTTGGCAACGCGACCGCGCTTGTCGCCAGACTTGCGCGCAACGGGGTCAACGTGATCGCCGCTGCGTTGAGCGACATCCCCGACTATCTCGAGCAAGCGGACATCGTCATCGCATCGACCGGCAGCGATTTGCCGATCGTCGGCAAAGGGACGGTCGAACGAGTTCTCAAGATACGGAGACACCGGCCGATTTTCATGCTCGACCTGGCGGTGCCCCGGGACATCGAACCCGAAGTTCAGGTGTTGCCAGACGTGTACCTTTACACCGTCGACGACCTGCAGGAAATCATGTCCGAGAACCTTGCCGGTCGCCGCACCGCCGCGCGCGAGGCCGAGGTTATGATCGAACTCGCCGTCGACGGCTTCCTGCGAAACCAGGAAGAGCGCAACAACGTCGATGCCCTGGTCGCCTATCGCAGTGCCCACCACCGACTGCGCGACGAGGTACTCGCGCGCGCTCAACAGCGCATCGAACGCGGTGACGACCCGCGTGACGTGCTCGATCAGCTTGCTAACCAACTCATCAACCGCGTGATGCACCTGCCGATGATGGCGATAAAGAACGCGAGCGCCGCCGATGACCAACAGCAACTCGCCAACATCCGCTCGATATTCAAGCTGGACGACACCCAATGAACCCCTCGCTCCAGGCCAAGCTCGAACAACTCCTGGAACGCCACGAGGAACTCGGCAGTCTCCTCAGCGAGAGCGAGGTCATCTCGGACCAGACGCGCTATGTCGCCTATTCGCGCGAGTATGCCGATCTGGAGCCGGTCGTCGCCGCCTATCGCACACTGGACACCGCGCAGACCGGCATCGCCGAGGCAACCGCGATGCTCCACGACCCTGATGAAGAAATGCGCGAATTGGCGGCGGACGAAGTTGCGGAGTTGAACCAGGAAGCAAGCCAGCTATCTGCAACGCTCGATCGGCTGTTGGTGCCGACCGACCCCAACGACACCCACAACGTCTTTCTTGAGATCCGTGCCGGAACCGGTGGTGATGAAGCAGCGCTCTTCGCAGGCGATCTCCTGAAAATGTACGCCAAGTACGCCGAGACCCGGGGTTGGAAGACAGAAGTCATGAACAAGCGCCACGGCGAGGTTGGCGGCTTCAAAGAAGTGATCACACGCATCGCGGGCAAGGACGTCTTCGGACACCTCAAGTTCGAGTCCGGAACTCACCGCGTGCAGCGGGTCCCCGAAACCGAATCCCAGGGACGTATCCACACCTCCGCCTGCACGGTCGCGGTCATGCCCGAGGTCGAAGCGCTCGAAGCGATCGAGATTCGCAAGGAAGATCTGCGCGTCGACACGTTTCGCGCCTCCGGGGCAGGCGGCCAACACATCAACAAGACCGACTCGGCCATCCGGCTAACTCATCTGCCGACCGGTCTCGTGGTCGAATGCCAGGACGAACGTTCCCAGCACAAGAACAAGGCCCGGGCGATGTCACTCCTGCAGGCGCGCCTGCAAGATCAGGCGCAGCGCGAACTAGACCAGGAGCAGGCGGAAACCCGACGCAATCTCGTCGGAAGCGGCGACCGGTCCGAGAAAATCCGCACCTATAACTATCCCGAAGGGCGAGTCACGGACCATCGCATCAACCTGACTTTACACAAGCTGCAGAAAGTGATCGGGGGCGAACTGAACGAAATCGTCGACTCGCTGATACAGGAGCACCAGGCGGACCAGTTGGCGTCGATGGGCCGTCAGACCTGACCGGTTAATGACCGCACACCCGCCATCCTGGCGCACGAGCATCGACACGACACTCAAGGACGCAGCGACCGCGCTCACGGTCAGCGAGTCACCAAGGCTCGACACCGAACTGCTGTTAGCAGAGGTACTCGGCAAATCCCGAACCTGGCTGTACGCCCATTCCCATGAAATGCCCGCGCCAGATGCGATCCGGCGATTTACCGAGCTCATACGCCGACGCGCGTCCGGCGAACCCGTCGCCTACCTCACGGGCAACCGCGCCTTCTGGAAGCACTCGTTCCGGGTCACCCCAGACGTCTTGATTCCGCGCCCAGAGACCGAGTGTCTGATCGAATTGGTTCTCGCGAACACATCCCCCGGTCCTGCGCTCGCACTTGACCTCGGAACTGGTAGTGGTGCCATCGCGATATCGCTGGCGGCCGAACGTCCCGACTGGCAAGTCATCGGCACCGATCTGTCGAACGCTGCGCTCGAATTGGCAGCGGACAACGCGCGGCTGAATGAAGTTGCCGTCCACGGCTGGGCTCGGGGCATTTGGACCCGGTCCATGAGACCCGCCAGCGTCAACCTTATCGTCGCGAATCCGCCGTACATCGCTGCGGGCGACCCGCACCTCGACGCGCTCCGCTTTGAGCCCCAGGGCGCTTTGCTGGCAGGCGCAGACGGCCTCGCCGATCTGTCTGAGATTATCCGTGACGCAGCAAGGGTACTCACGCGGGGCGGTTCCCTCTTCCTTGAACACGGCCACGACCAACAGCCGATGGTGCTCAACATGATGCGCAGCGCAGGTTTCAACGACGCGGAAGGCATGAATGACTACAATGGAACGCCGCGGGCAGCGTTTGGAGAGTTGCATCCATGAATGATGATCAGTTGCTGCGATACAGCCGGCAAATCATGTTGCCCGAAATCGAGATCCGTGGGCAGCAGGCCCTGCTCGACGCCCGGGTCCTGATCATTGGCATGGGCGGACTCGGCTGCCCCGTCGCGATGTACCTGGCGGCGGCGGGCTGTGGTGACTTGACGCTGGTCGATGACGACGTGGTGGAACTGTCTAACCTGCAACGACAGATCGCGCACACAACCGTCGACATCGGCAACACCAAGGTGGCGTCGGTGGCCGCGACGATCAGGGCACTCAATCCGGACGTGATCGTTAGCGAGATTGGGTCGCGACTCTCGGGCGACGGACTCACAACCGCCATTTCCCGCGCGACGATCGTTGTCGACTGCACCGACAACTTTGACATCCGCTTCGCCATCAATGACGCCTGCGTCGCGACCGCGACGCCGCTGGTCTCGGGTGCGGCGATCCGCCTGGAGGGCCAGGTGATGGTGTACGACCCAGAGGTCGAGTCGTGCCCCTGCTATCGGTGCCTGTATCAGAGCGCAGCGGGGTTGCCACTCAACTGCGCTGAAAATGGCGTCGCTGCGCCAGTCGTTGGAATGATTGGCAGCATCCAGGCGAACGAAGCGCTGAAAGTAATCGCCAATGTCGGCGAAACGCTGGCTGGCTATCTGCTCGTGGTCGATGCCAAGCACATGGATGTGCGTAAGCTGAAACTGCCGCGGAACCCGACATGCTCGACGTGCGGCGCTGGCTAGTTCCTGTCCAAATTGTCATCCGTGATAATTCCTGGACGGCGGCTTGCAAGCAAACCTCGCACTTCCTTGCCAAAAATGGCGCTGAATCCCTGCAGCGCACGCAACTTTTCCCGCGGCCTGCCAGAAAGAATCCTGGTTCAGATCAGGCGCTGAAGTCGCCCTTTGCCTGCTGATCCGCGTGATAGGACGAGCGCACCATCGGCCCCGACGCTACCCGGGCGAAGCCCAGCGCGCGGGCGGTCTCTGCCAGCCCTGCAAATTCGTCCGGATGAACGAACCGTGCGACCGCAAGATGTTGCTTGCTCGGTTGCAGGTACTGGCCAAGGGTTATCATGTCAACATCATGCGCTCGCAGGTCCGACATGACGGTTTCAACTTCGGCGATCGTCTCGCCTAGCCCCAACATGAGACCGCTCTTGGTCGGCACCGACGGCGCCCGGGCCTTGTACGCTTTCAACAGCCCCAACGAATGCTCATAGTTCGCACCGGGCCTCACCTGCCGATATAGCCTGGGAACCGATTCAAGATTGTGATTAAAGACATCGGGTGGCTCCACACCAAGTTTGTCGATGGCCATGTCCATGCGTCCCCGAAAGTCCGGCACCAACACTTCGAGTTGCGTGGTCGGACAGGCCACGCGAATCGCACGAATACAAGCAGCAAAGTGGCCGGCGCCGCTGTCCGGCAGATCATCCCGGTCCACAGACGTGACAACAACGTAGCGCAAGCCCATCTCGCGGATGGCTCCCGCCAGTTGCGCCGGTTCCCCCGCATCCAGCGGATTCGGGCGGCCGTGGGACACGTCGCAAAACGGGCAACGGCGGGTACAGATCTCACCCATGATCATGAATGTCGCCGTGCCGCTGCCAAAGCATTCTGGCAAATTCGGACAGCTCGCTTGTTCACAGACAGTAGCGAGACCGCGTGCGCGAACAATGCCGCGAATTCGCGCAATCTCCGGCGATGCGGGCACCCGAACACGAATCCAGTCTGGCTTCTTCGGCAGTTTCTCCGTCGGAATAACCTTGACCGGTATCCGCGCGACCTTGTCTTTGCCGCGCAGTTTTTTGCCCATTTCCAATCGATTCTTGTCAACCATCGGCTCGCTCCAAGCCCAGGCGCCGGGTCAGCGCGCTGGTCACCACCCCTGCTACCTCATCCATCGGCAGGTCGGTTGTTGGGTCCATCATCTGTTGCAGGCTCGTCACCGCGAGGTCCGGGTATCCACAGGGATCGATTCGGGCAAACGCGCCAAGGTCGGGATTAACGTTGAGCGCAAGGCCGTGATACGTGCATCGCCGACGAACCCGCAAGCCGAGGGCCGCGATCTTGGCATCACCGACATACACGCCCGGGGCGCCCTTCCGGCGACTGGCCGCAATGCCCCAGTGGCCAAGCGCATCAATGAGTGCAGATTCGATCAGGCGAACCAGTCGACTGACCCCGAGGTCAAGGCGCCTGAGGTCAAGGAGCAGATACGCAATCAGTTGCCCCGGGCCGTGATAGGTCACCTGGCCGCCGCGGTCGCTGCGAACCACCGGTATGTTGCCCGTGTCATGCAAGTGGTTTTCCCGCCCGGCCTGGCCCAGTGTGTAGACAGGCGGATGCTGCAGCAGCCAAATTTCATCGATTGTGACCGATGTGCGCGCATCGGTGAAGCGCCGCATCTGCTGCCAGCTTGACTCATAGTCGGCAATACCCAGACAACGAACCCGGACCGACCGGGTCTGATTATTCGCTTGGGCGGCGCACGCGGTCATCTCGTTTATCCGGTGATTCATCGGTTCAGGCTGAGAAACCAGCGATAACCCGCCTGGTTGGGAGCACTCGGCAACTGCGTCATTTGCGTTACAACTGCGTCACTCACGTTAAAGGACGAGTCGGACTCCCGGACATGCTTTGAGCTCCACGAACATTCGCTGCACGTGATCCGCACTCATCGCCCAGAAAAGCACGGTAATCGCCTGATAGTTGCCCTTGCGCGATGCGCGCTCGCGGACCTTGTCCGCGCACAAACTGCTGTCATATTTCAGCATGACATCAAGTATCTGCGTCGTGAACTCGGGTGTTGCATCCCCGATTACCTTGATGGGGTAATCGCACGGGAACTGGATTGTGGGTGCATCCATGGCGATCACTACGGGGTGGCATGCCCGCTGACCTTACCAGATATTTTTAGGCAGGCAACGGGGCCGCGCGTCACCGGTAGGGGTGCGCGTCACGCAACAAGTGGGTCGCCGCCAAATAACTGCAGGAAAAAGAGCGCCAGGGTGTCCCACATGCGCGAGAAAAAACCGGCCTCGCCAACGCTCGCGAGCGCGACCAATTGCGCCTCATAGACCAACTCGGCGTCGAGTTTGACTGACAAATGACCTAGCTCAGCGCCTTTCTCGAACGGCGCTTTGAGCACGCTGTCGGTCTTGATCTCTGCGTTCAGCGAGTCTCGCGTGCCACGAGGAATAGTGATGATGACAGGTGCCTGGAGCCCTAGCGCAAGGGACTCATCGGCACCCAGCCAGACCCGCACACGCTTGAGCGTTTCCTCTGCCTCGTACAGACGATGGGTTTTAAAGTACCGGAAGCCATAAGTAATCAGTTTCTGGCTCTCGGCGGCCCTTGCCTCCTGGCTGGACGCACCCATCACAACCGCGATCAACCGCATGCCGTCGCGCTCAGCCGACGACACGAGACAATACCCCGCCGCTTCAGTGTGCCCGGTCTTGACCCCATCCACAGTCTTGTCACGCCACAGGAGCGCGTTCCTGTTCATCTGGCGAACGGCGTTGTAAGTGAAGTACTTCTCGGAATAGAGCGCATAGTGTTCCGGGTAGTCCCGAATCAGCGCCATCGTAAGCGTCGCGAGGTCGCGCGCGGTGGTGAAATGATCCTCGTCCGGCAAGCCGGTCACATTCATGAAGTGCGTGTCGCTCATACCGAGGCGCCGTGCCATCTGATTCATCACTTCGACGAACCCTTCCTCACTGCCCGCAATATGTTCGGCAAGCGCAACACTCGCATCATTGCCGGACTGCACGACCACGCCGCGAAGCAGGTCTTCAACCTGCACGCGCGTGCCCTCGCGAATAAACATGCGCGATCCTTCCATGCGCCATGCCTTAACGCTCACGTCGACCTCTTCGTCCAGGCTCACGCTGCCGCGCTTGATTTCACCGGCGACGATGTAGCTGGTCATTATTTTGCTCAGTGACGCCGGCGGCAAACGCTGTCCCGAATTGTGATCCGCGATCACCTTGTGGCTATGCGCATCGATCAGCAGATAGCCCTTTGCGGCAAGCTGAGGCGGACTCGGAATAATGACGTCAATCGCGCGCGCGACCGGTAACCATGACATCATGATCAGCAGGAGTGCACACAGCCGTACTCTTTTCCCGGTTACCCCGGAAAAAGCGGGCGAAGGAATAACATGGCGACGACGCGCATCGCGACCGGCCTGACCCGCAACTTTAGTATTGGCGACGATCTTTACTCCCAGATAATGATCAATTGAGCGTTTCATACCCGTCCAGTGCTCCTCTGGGCGCAGATCATTTGTGCAAACAGGCACCAAAAGCGACCGCTAGTCGCACCGATCCTGCGTGCCCAGGCACGGACTCGGTACTTTACCGGATTACCTTAGCCGAAAATGGGCCCGCGGTCGGAATCACGATCCCCGGCGCGTGAGCGGTCTGACATCCGGCGCCCGACACGCTTGTCCAGACCTCTTGCCCGGCACTCTTGTCCCGCGCTCTCAATTGACGGTCACAGCGATCGCCTTTCCCATCGCATTGTCCAACAGGAGATCGGCAATCGCCTCCCGCTGATCCACATCGACAAGCGGCCCGATCCATACCTTGTGCAACACAGCTTCCGCCGACTCGCTCTCAAGTACCCGCACCGCCACATCAATTTGCATCCCTCGGAGCAGCCCCGCAATTCTGCGCAACCGGGTTTTCGCGCCTTGCGCCTGGCCGAACACCCCGGCTTGAAGATAGTGCTGCGGCGCGTCTGTCCCTGTCGCCGCATCGTCATCCAGCGCGATAACGAGGACCGCCGCGGTACCACGCTCGGCATAACCCAATGCCTTCGCGGCCGCGTAGGACAAATCGATAAGGCGGTCGTCGACAAAGGGGCCCCGGTCATTAACGCGCAGATCGATCTTGCGGCCGTTGTCCAGATTGACCACCCGCACTCGCGTCGGCAACGGCAAAGACTTGTGAGCAGCACTCACCTGGTACATGTCATAAGTTTCACCATTAGCGGTCAGCCGGCCGTGGAATTTCTTGCCGTACCAGGAAGCAACACCCAGTTCCTGATATCCGGCTGCCGTCGGCAGCACCTGATAGACCTCTCCAAAGACTTCATAACTGCCCGGCGGCAACTTCGATTTCGCGCCATCGCCCACAGCACCGGGGTGCGTGGACACGCAACCGGACAGCGCGCAGACCAGCAGCCACGTTACGAGAAAAGGATGCAGATAGAGTGAGTACTTCATGGAACGAACTTGCCGATGCGGTGGAGGAAAGCCCGCCGTGTGCGGACTCGGAACATATGAGCGGGACGGGACGTGTTAGCGGCGACCAGTCAATCCAGCCGGGAGCGTGACTAAGGTGAACTTGTCCGAAGCTCCTGACTCAGTTGGAACACGGCCATTGCATACATATGACTGTGGTTGTAACGGGTAATAACGTAGAAGTTGTGCAAACCAATCCAGTATTCGTCGCCTGCACTGCCCTCGAGCTTCATCGCAGTCGCACGCTCACCATCGGCCGGGTCGACGCCCTCTCGATGACGGCCATTCGCATAAAAGCCCTTGCCACGCAGTTCCGCCACCGTCAATTCGGGCTTCAATCCGCGCTTGAAGATTTCATCGTCGCGGCCCGTCCACGTTGCGACGGTGGTGACAGGCGCACCTTTGCGCCAGCCATGGACCGACAGGTAATTCGCCACGCTGCCGATGGCGTCCGTGGTGTTCTTCCAGATGTCGCGCACCCCGTCCCCGTCAAAGTCGACCGCGAAGTCCCGATAGCTGCTGGGAATGAACTGTCCGTAACCCATCGCTCCCGCGTAAGAGCCCTTGAGCGACTCCGGATTCTGCTGCTCCTCTCGCGCAAGTATCATGAATTCCCGGAGTTGTTTACGGAAGAACGTCGAGCGCGGGGGGTAGTCAAAACCAAGGGTCGTCAGGGCGTCGAGCACACGATAATTGCCCATGATCCGCCCGTACATCGTTTCAACCCCGATGACAGCCGCGACCACCTCCGGCGGCACGCCGTATTTCGCTTCCGCGCGGGCGAGCACATCGCGATGCTCAGCCATAAACGCAACACCGCCCTCGATGCGGCGCTTCACGATAAAGATTCGGCGGTACTGCGCCCACGTCAGGCGCTTCTCGGCGGGTCGCGATATCGCGTCGATGATCGATTGCTGGTATTTCGCCCCGGACAGCGTTGCTTTGAGCTCATCCCTGGCAAAACCTTCGCTCGCGACCAGTTCGTCAATGAACGCCAGGACTTCGGGCCGTTCACCATAGTCCGCCTGTGCGCTGACTGCCCCCGGTAACGTCAGCACCAGGACAAGCACACCAATGGTGCTCAAGCAGTCCTGCCGCCGTCGCCGGACCGAAATAGACCCACTCACAAGGTAATCCGTCGATGTGTATGGATTGACATGAGTATTCCAAACCCGGCAAACAAAGTAACGATTGAAGTGCCCCCGTAACTGACAAGTGGCAGTGGCACGCCCACCACCGGCAGGACCCCGCTGACCATACCGATATTGACAAAAACGTACACGAAAAATGTGAAGGTCACACTGCCTGCAAGCAGCCGACCGAACGTGTCCTGTGCCTGCACGGCGATGATCGCGCCGCGCCCGGTAATCAGTATGTAGAGCAGCAACAGGCCAACGACGCCGACGAGCCCGAGTTCCTCTGCAAGCACTGCCATAATGAAATCTGTTTGACTCTCGGGCAGGAAGTCCAGTTGTGATTGGGTTCCTTCAAACAAGCCCTTGCCAAAAAGCCCCCCCGAGCCGATCGCGGTCTTAGCCTGGATGGTGTTCCAACCCGCACCCAGCGGGTCTCGCTCTGGATTGAACATCGTGAGGATTCTCTCGCGCTGATATTCGCGCAGCAAAAACCATAGTGCCGGGCTGGCAAGCAACGCGAGTCCACCGGCGCCAATAAGGTAGCGCCATCCCACGCCGGCCAGAAACACGACCAGCAAACCAGACGCCGCAATCAGCAGTGACGTGCCAAGGTCCGGTTGACGATAGATCAGTATCACCGGAACAAAGATCAGAGCGAGCGCCCAGAAGATGTGCTTGCCCTTCGGCGGCAGATGCCGGTCGTGCAGATACCAGGCGATGAGCAATGGCACCACGAGTTTCATCAACTCAGAGGGTTGGAAGCTCGCAATCCCGGGTATCCGCAGCCAGCGTCTCGAGCCATTGACGTCGGTACCTACCACCGAAACCGCGAGCAGCAGTGCAAGGCCCGCGACAAACAACCATGGCGCACTGCGCAGAAAGACGACCGGGCTAATCTGGGCTATAACAATCATGACGGCGAAGCCGATCCCAACGCGTACCGCCTGGGCAGTCACGGGCCCCGGGTTGGCACCAACGGCAATGTAGAGGATCAACAGTCCATACGCTGAAAGAACCATGAGAAGCAGCACGAGGGGGATGTCGAGATGAAGGCCTGCGCCCTGCCCATCAGGACCTGGGCGAGCAAAGCTGGCTTGCGGCAAGCGTCGAACGAAATCCTGACTCACCTGCCTGCGACCACGGCCTTGAACCCGGTATCAAAACCCAGATGATGGTCCAGAATCTGTCGCGCTACCGGCGCAGCAAACTGGCTGCCACCACCGCCGTTTTCGACGAGAACTGCTAACGCGATCTGCGGATCATCGAGCGGCGCAAACGCGATAAACCATGCATGTTTGCGCTGGCGCTCGGTCAACTCCTCGGCGTCGTACTCCTCCCCTTGACGGATGCCCACGACCTGCGCCGTTCCGGACTTGCCAGCCATGCGATAGGGAACTCCACGTCCGATGTACGCCCACGCGGTGCCGTTCTCACCAAAGCCCATGCTGCCGCGATGGACGACCTTTGCCATGGACCCGATGACGAGTTCCCACACGGCTTCCGGCACTCCGTCGACGTTGCTGACACCCTCACGAGGCAAGACCTCTGCGCCGGTTCGCAGCATCCTCGGCTGGACCACACGCCCGCGATTGGCAAGCGCAGCAACCGCGGTCGCCAACTGCAGCGGCGTAACCAGCATGTCGCCCTGGCCAATGCCAATGTTCACCGTGTCGCCCGGATACCAGGGTTCGCCACGCACTGCCCGTTTCCAGTCCCGGGTCGGCATAAGGCCGCGCCTTGCCTCGGGCAGATCAAGCGACAGATCGCTGCCGAAGCCAAACGGCGTCAGGCCCTCGGCAATCCGATCAATGCCCATGCGTGCAACGAGTTGATAAAAGTAGACATTGCAGGACCGATAGATCGCTTTTTCGAAGTTGACGCGGCCATGACCGCCACGACCGTCCTTCCGCCAGTTCCAGTCACGATAGAGTCGCTGCTGTCCGGGCAGGCGAAAATAGCCCGGATCCTCAATGGTGTACTCCGGCGAAACGGCCCCGGCAATCAGACCGATCAGCCCAATGAAGGGTTTCACCGTCGAGCCGGGCTCATATTGACCCTGTAACGCCCGGTTAAAGAGCGGTACGTCCGGCGAGTCTCGCAGACTCGCATACGCCGCGTGACCGATGCCGGCAACGAAGAGATTGGGATCGTACGACGGTTTGCTAACCATCACCAGGATGCCCCCAGTCTTCGGGTCAATGCCAACCACGGCCCCGCGTCGATCGCCCAACGCGTCGCTCGCCACCTGTTGCAGTTCCGAGTCAACGTGCAGGGTCAGATCGAGCCCCGGCGTAGGTTTGATCTCCTCTAGTGGCGCGCCCATAACCCGACCCCGGGCGTTGGTTTCAACCCGTTGATGACCAACGCCACCAAGCAGCACCGGCTCGTAGTGTCGTTCGACGCCAATCTTGCCAACATGGTCGACCCCTGAGTACGCGACTCTGGTCGCCCGGTCCATTGCCCGCAGGTCCGCCTCATTGATGCGGCGCACCGACCCGACCGCATGCGCCATCAAACTGCCTTTGGGATAGTGACGCACGAGCCGCCCTTCGACTTCGATGCCGCGCAAGACGTGCCGATTCACCGAGAGACTGGCGTTCTCCTCCTCTGTCAGGCCAAAGCGCAGCGGCACCGACTCAAACGGGCGTCGTGATCGGGTGAGACGCTTCCTGAACGCAGCGACTTCGTCATCATCGAGGTCGATGATTTGATCCAGCGCCGCCAGCGTCGCTTCGAGGTCACGCACCCGTTCAATGACAAGGTTGAGATTCTTGCTTGGGACGTTGTCCGCGATCAGATCACCGTTTCGATCGTAAATCAGCCCACGAATAGGCGGGACCGATCGGACCTCGATGCGATTTTTGTCAGACAACGTTGCATACAGATCATGTTGGACGACCTGCAGGTAGACCATCCTCAGCATCAGCAAAAGCGTCAGCACAACAACGACACCAAACGCGATCGCCACGCGCTCATAGTAGATCTGGCTTTCGCCCGAATGATCCTTGAGGGCTAGTGGTTCAGGCAACGATCACTCCCGGTGGTAGGGATGACCCACGTTCAGGCTATGTGCCCGATACAACTGTTCAGCTATCAACACGCGCACCAGGAAATGGGGAAAAGTCAGTGCCGACAACGACCAGCGCCGATCCGCCTGGCTGATCAGATCGTCCGTCATGCCATCCGCGCCGCCGATCAGGATTGCGACAGCGCTTTCCTCACGCTGCCATCGCGCAACTTCTGCTGCGAGCTGTGGCGTACTCATTCCATCACCCCTGACGTCGAGGGCGACCGTGTAGGCAGACGTCGGTATCGCCCGGCGCAGCCGGTCTGCTTCGTCTGCCCGAATTCGCGGTGTATCCACGTTCTTGCCGCGCCTGGCAGCCGCAATTTCGCGCAGGTCCCACGCCAGTTCTCGCGGCATGCGCTTGCGAAATTCGTGCACGCCGTCAACAACCCACGCCGGCGCTCGCGTGCCAATTGCGATGACCTCAAGTCTCAGACTTCCTCCCGACGACTCGCCGGAACGCCCCACAGTCCTTCAAGATCGTAGAACTCCCGCATAGCCGGCAGCATGACGTGCACGATGACATCCGAAAAGTCGATCAACACCCACTCGCCGGTGTCCATACCCTCGACCCCGTAGGGCTTGACACCCTCATCCCGGCAACGCTCGCGCACGTGATCAGTAATCGACTTCACATGTCGATTCGACGTGCCGCTCGCGACAATCATGTAGTCCATGACGTCCGTCGCCTCGCGTACATCGATCGTCACGATATCGACGCCCTTGAGTTCATCGACGGCGTCCTCAACGAGGTCACATAACTTGTCACTTTGCATTGGCAATGGGCTCTGCTCCGGCATGTTGACCATGCGATGTTTCGACAGCATACAGTCCTTTGCTTTCGATATAGCGTATGACGCCCGGTGGCGTCAGGTATTCGATGGACTCACCGCGCCTGACATGCTGACGGATCGCAGTCGCAGAAACCGCCATCTGCGTCGGTGTAAAGCGCAGGAAGTTGCCGTGCGTTACGTCACCCAGCAAATCTGTGTCGTCAACCCAGCGTCCGCGCGTCCATTCGGCAAGCGCAGGCGGCAGGAGCTCCTCAGCGCCCGGTCGTGTCAACACCGCAATATGTGCGAGCGACCTCACCTCACGCCACTTAAACCACTCGGGGAGCGTCAGGAACGAGTCCATGCCCAGCACCAGGATGATGCTGTTCGCCTCCCCGGAATCGCGAATCGATCGCAGCGTGTCGACGGTGTATGAACGCCCGCCGCGACGCACTTCCCGGTCGTCTATCTCAAGACCGGCGTTGTCCCCGATCGCGATGCGCAGCATCGCCAAACGATCTTCCGACGAGCCGCCGGTTGGGTCCCTGTGTGGCGGCGTGTGACTGGGCACAAGGCGCAGTTCGTCAGCACCGAGATACGATTTGACCTCGACAGCCGCTCGCAGATGACCGTGGTGCACGGGGTCAAACGTGCCGCCCAGGAGCCCCAGCCGGGTCATCGCGGACAAGATGACATCACTGGCGAATTTGACCGTCACCGAAGACGATGAATTTCTGCGTCGTCAGCCCTATCAGGCCAACCGGCCCGCGGGCGTGCAGCTTGTTGGTGGAGATGCCGATCTCTGCCCCCAGTCCGTACTCAAATCCATCCGCGAAGCGCGGCGACGCATTGATCATGACCGAGCTTGAGTCCACTTCACGCAGGAAACGGCGACCATTGGTGTAGTTCTCGGTGACAATTGTGTCTGTATGCTGCGAGCCGTACCGGGCAATGTGATCGATCGCCTCATCCACGCCGCCCACGACCCTCACCGCGAGTACGGGTGCGAGATACTCCTCGCCCCAATCCGCCTCGCTCGCGGCATTCGCCGCTGGCACGATGCTGCAGGTCTCCTCACAGCCGCGTAGTTCGACCCCCGCCGTCGCGTACTCTTCAGCAAGGGCAGGTAAGACCTTCCGGGCAACCGCACGCGACACCAGCAGCGTTTCGATGGCGTTGCAGACCGCATAGCGCTGCGTTTTCGCATTGACGGCGATGGAAATCGCCTTTGCCGTGTCTGCGTCGTCGTCGATGTAGACGTGACAGACGCCGTCGAGGTGTTTGATGACCGGAATGCGCGCTTCACTCATAATCCGTTCGATCAGGCCCTTGCCGCCACGCGGGATGATAACGTCGACGTGGTCCTGGAGCGTGATCAATTCACCGACTGCCGCGCGGTCAGCCGTCGCCACCAACTGTATCGCCGTCTCCGGCAGACCGGCGACTTTGAGGCCGCGCCGAATGCAACCGGCGAGATAGGTATTAGAGTGGATGGATTCCGAACCACCCCGCAGGATTGCCGCGTTGCCTGACTTGAGACACAGACTTGCCGCATCAATCGTCACGTTCGGGCGGGACTCATAGATGATGCCTATCACGCCGAGCGGCACGCGCATGTGTCCAACCTGGATCCCGCTCGGCCGGCTCACCATGTCGCTGATCTCGCCGACCGGGTCGGGTAGCGCCGCGACCTGGCTGAGGCCCTCGATCATCGCGTCAATGCGCGCGTCGTTGAGCATTAGTCGGTCAAGCAATGCATCGCTGATCCCACGCTTGCGGGCGTCATCGAGGTCCGCTGCATTGGCAGTCGTGAGGGCATCGCGACCCGCATCAATCACATCGCCGATGGCGCGCAGCGCATGATTCTTGACGCTGGTGTCCGCTCGACTGACATGCCGCGCCGCCGCGCGGGCGTCCTCGCCGAGTCGCAACATGTAGCTTGCAATGTCTTCCATCGTCGCCTGCCGTCTCGGGATGAGAGGTGTCTGAAAAAATGCCTGAGAGCCGTCGTCGACCCCCCCGATGAATCCAATGAATCGATTGACCCGATTGAAGGGTGGCCGTCCGATCGGTGGGAAACCACCCCAGCCGCCTGGGCCGGCACCATCATACCCGATTACCCGGCACTCCCCGACCATGTTGCTTAGCCCTGCGTTCTTCGACCGCGACGCACGCGTCGTCGCCCGCGCGCTCCTCGGCAAGGTCTTGCGGCACCGGGTGGTCGATCCTGAGTTCGGCGAATATTGGCTAGCTGCCCGCATCATCGAAACCGAAGCGTACTACCGCCGCGAGGCAGGCTCACACTCATCGCTCGGCTACACCGACAAGCGGCGCGCACTCTTCATGCCGGCGGGCACCATCTACATGTATTACGCGCACGGGTCTGGCTCACTCAATTTCAGCGCCCGGGGTGCAGGTAACGCGGTGCTCATGAAAAGCGGGCGTCCCTGGTTTGACCCGATCAGTCCCCGCGACCCCTGCCTGTCGATCATGCAGCGATTTAACCCACGGGGTAACCAGGTGCGGGACGAGGGCAAGTTGTGCGCAGGCCAGACGCTACTCTGCCGGGCACTTGGGCTCAAGCTAACCGAGTGGAATCAGCAGACACCGGACCCGGCGCGTTTCTACGTCGCCGATCTCGGCCACCGACCGCCGGCGATCGTACAATGCCGCCGGCTTGGCATTCCAGAGGGGCGGGACGAACACCTGATGTACCGGTTCGTTGACGCGGGCGAGTGCATGCATTGCACATCCAACCCACTGACCCGGCGTGACTGGCGCGAGGGCCACGACTACGTGATGACCCGCCGGCCTTAGGCTTCGCCATCTCGCGCTTGGGAGAGTCCGCTTGCGTGTTGAGCGTCCCGCCGCTGGGAGAGTCCTACCGATGACACTTTTACGGGTCCTTATAGCGCCCGCAGACACGCCTATTCTCGAGGTTGTTCCTGAATCTTCTGGATCAACTTTTCGACCGCATCTACCCGTCGTAGCGGGTCTTTCATCTCGAGCAGACGCTGCTGGAAATCGAGGGGGGAGCGCACGAGTTCCGCGAGACGGCAGCCGACATCGGTCGCTCGCTCATAATCCACTTGCAGGTTGAGTTGGCTGACGTTGTCGTGCTCCATCAGCGCCTTTAGTAATTCAGACAGATGCTGCTGGTGATCCGGCAACGCGACGGCCTCTTCGGTCGCGAGGAACTCCACATCCCCCAGCATCAAACGGTCGGCCTGCTCGTAATGGTCCCTGATGACGAATTTGACCTGCCCTTCGACCAGGATGCTGAGCATGCCGTTGTCGCGCTGATCGAAGTCGACGATCGTGCCGTAGGTTCCCGTGTGCCGAATCGTCGGCAATTGCGACTCCTGATCACGCAGCACATGATCGCCCTCATCGATCAGAACGACGCCAAACCCGGTCTTGTCCTTAACGCACTGCTTGACCATGTCGAGGTAACGGGTTTCAAAGATTTGCAGCGGCAGTCGTCCGCCTGGAAAGAACACGAGGGGCAGGGGAAATAATGGGATCTCGGCCATCAGCTACCCGACCGGACTGGATCAGGATTGCCTGCGGGCGCGCGCAGTGGCACCTGCAAGCGGCGTTCGCCGCGGAAGCAATTCGAAGGCGCTAAATCCGCGCGCAAGATAGGCTCGCAACCCGTTAAAACGGGATGTCGTCCTCAAAACCGTCGTCCGCCGGTGGCGCAGAAAAATCCGGTGCGCTGTTCCCGGCCGACATCTCCCTGACCGGCGAAGACTGGTTTGAAGATTGGTTTGAAGGCTGGCTTGAAGACTCGTTTGAAGGCTGATTTGAAGATCCAGCCCAGTCACCCGTACTGCCGTCCATCTCACCGCGACCGTCAAGCATGGTCATCTCGTCGGCGACTATTTCGGTGGTGTAATGTTTCTGCCCGTCCCGCTCCCATTCACGCGTGCGGAGCGAACCTTCAATATAAACCTTCGATCCCTTCTTCAGGTATTGGCCAGCAATCTCTCCGAGACGCCGGAAGAAAACCAGACGATGCCATTCGGTTCTCGTCTGCTGCTCGCCGGACTCGCGATCGCGCCAACTGTTGGTCGTCGCCAGACTGACGTTGGTCACCGCACCACCACTCGGCATGTATCGAGTCTCCGGGTCACGACCCAGATTGCCGATCAGAATTACCTTATTTACTCCACGCGACATTGCACGCTCCTCGTCAAGTTATCCACGTCGATTGATGCTTCATCGAACCGGTCTGTGTCCACTTTCAGATAGACCGATTCATCATCGTCTGCCCGAACAATATCGACGACACCTTCGATAGATGATAGCGCGTCGTACAACTGATTGGCACCGCGCTGCCCCATACCTGATAGCGCTATCCTGCGGTTCTCGACATTGCCCTGACCCTTCAGGCGATAGAGCAGTAGGAGCCAGATGAACGCGAGACCCGCATTAACGTACAAGAGGTGCGACATCGACCACAGGTCCGTAATCCATCCTCCGAGAGCGCCACCGGCAAATGTCCCGACAAACTGGCAGGTTGCATAGACACCGAGCGCGGTCCCCCTCGCACCGGCCGGCGCGACGCGCGTGACGGTTGCCGGCAATACCACCTCGAGCAGATTGAATGCAAAGAAGAAGACGCCCATACCCAGGTAAAGCATGGGCAACCCATCACCCATTAGAATACCCATCGAGACGATGAAGGCGGCGATCATCGCCAACATGATCGGACGTGCGCTTGCCGGCGTTCGAGCCTTGCGCATGAACGGACCCGCAAGCACGAACGTTGCACCAAGGACGACGAGATACGCCAGCGCGTGATTATCGACGCCGCTCGCGACCAGACGCGCCGGGAAGATCATGAACGTCGCCATCAGCAGGAAATGCAGCGCAAAGATGCTGAAGTTCAGGCGTAACAGCGAAGTGTTTCTGAGCACCTCTAACAGACGACCGACCCGCAGGCTGAGATTCGCATCGACCTGCGGCCGTTCCGGCACTCGCATAAACGCGACCAGCAGCGTACCGACCACGCCCAAGCCAGCGTTGGTCCAAAAGATGCCCGCGAGCCCGTAACGACTGGCAAGGAGGGGGCCAAGCACGAAAGCGAGGCCAAACGAGCCCCCGATACACGCACCAATAATCGCCATCGCGGTCGTCCGTTCCGAGGGCCGGGTCGCATCGGCGGCAAGCGCCATCAAAGTGCCTGAAATAGCACCACAACCCTGGAGCAAACGGCCGACAATGAGCCCGTAGATGTCATCCGAGACCGCGGCAACCACGCTGCCCACGACGAAAATCATCAAACCTCCGATCACCACCGGCCGACGACCAATGCGATCCGACAACATGCCGAGGGGAATCTGAAAGAGGCCCTGGGACAAACCGTAGATGCCGATTGCAACACCGATCAGGGTCACCGTTGCGCCGGAAATCGACCCACCTGAGAGCGGGAGTACCGGCAGGACCATAAACAGCCCGAGCATCCGCACGATGTAGACCAACCCGATGGTGCTCGCGTCGCGAAGTTCCTGGGGAGTCATATCGTGTCCAAATCATTACACATTCAGAAGGGCGGGCGTCCACCGGGGCTACGCCAGCTCGCGTCAAAAGGGCGCAGGTCTTGGCAGACAGTCGCGCCTTTTCGCCAGACAACCGCGCTTCATTAGGCCGCACGCTTGCTTAAGAACGCAGCCGCTTGGTACTCGTCGGCAAGGCACTTCATTCAGCCGCAGGCGCTGCCAACCGAGGCGGGCGATGGATGATAGCAAAGAGCGGTAATCGCGCACACAATTCCCGGCGCTCATCGCACGGTCGGCGGCGTGTTTTCCGACGGCAGGTTGAGCTATCGCCGACACCGGCGATAGCCAAGGTCGCACGACAAGCCTGCTGCGACCAACAACGTCCGCGCCATTGCGGAGAACTAACGGTCCCGAATCTAATCCCAGCCTGTTGTGGACCTTCTTTCCCCGCGGACGCTATCATCTGCGGCTAACTTCGATTCGGTGGCAAGGCTTGAGCAACATTTCGATCCAGGGTGCCCGCACCCACAATCTCAAGAATTTTGATCTTTCCATCCCGCGGGACCAACTCATCGTCATCACCGGTCTCTCCGGCTCGGGCAAGTCATCACTCGCCTTCGATACACTGTATGCGGAGGGTCAGCGGCGCTATGTCGAATCGCTGTCAGCCTACGCGCGGCAGTTCCTATCACTCATGGAAAAGCCTGACGTCGACCACATCGAAGGCTTGTCGCCCGCGATCTCCATCGAACAAAAGTCGACGTCCCACAACCCGCGGTCAACCGTCGGAACTATCACCGAGATCTACGACTATCTTCGTTTGCTGTTTGCCCGGGTTGGCGAGCCGACTTGCCCCGAACACGGCATTCCGCTCGCAGCGCAGTCGATATCGCAGATGGTCGATCAAGTGCTGACCATGGATGAGCAGCGGATCATGCTGATCGCGCCTCTGATCAAGGAGCGTAAGGGCGAACACCTGCATGCCATCAGCGAGTTGCGCGCCCAGGGGTTTGTACGCGCACGCATCGACGGCATCGTCGTCGAACTCGATCAGGCGCCGGAACTCGACAAGAACAAGACACACTCCATTGACGTGGTGATCGACCGGTTGCGTGTCCGCGAAGACAACCGTACGCGCATCGCTGACTCGTTCGAAACGGCCGTCGCGGTCTCTGACGGCGTTGCCGCAGTCGCCATGATGGATGACGAAGACGAACCCGACCTCGTCTTCTCGGCGCGCTTCGCCTGTCCCAGTTGCGGGCATTCGATCCCCGATCTCGAGCCACGCCTCTTCTCGTTCAACAATCCTGCAGGAGCTTGTGCCAAGTGCGATGGACTTGGCCTCAATCAGTTCTTTGATCCCGAGAACCTGATGAAGGATCGCGAACTGTCACTCTCTGAGGGCGCGATTCATGGCTGGGATCGCCGGAACGTTTATTACTATCAAATGCTGACTTCGCTCGCTGAGCACTACCGGTTTGACCTCGACGCGCCCTTTACCTCCCTGACCCCGAAACAACAAAAGGCCGTCCTGTACGGTAGCGGCGAGGAGAAGGTGCGTTTTCGCTATGTGAACGACCGCGGTGACGAATACACGCGGTCACATGCTTTTGAGGGCATCATTCCCAATATGGAGCGGCGATTTCACGAGACCGATTCGCAGATGATCCGTGAGACCTTGTCGCGATATATGTCAACGCAACCGTGTCCCGAATGCGACGGCGTGCGACTCAATCGGGATGCGCGGTCGGTTCTGATCGACGGGAAAAATCTGCCCTCAATCACGGCGCTGTCAATCGGCGACGTGCATGCCTACCTGAGCGATCTGACGCTAACCGGGCAACGGGCCGCGATCGCCGACAAAATTCTCCGTGAGATCATAGCGCGGGTTGGTTTCCTGGTAGACGTGGGTCTCAATTATCTGACGTTGTCCCGCAGCGCAGACACGCTTTCTGGTGGCGAAGCGCAACGCATCCGACTGGCAAGCCAGATTGGCGCCGGACTCGTCGGTGTCATGTACATTCTCGATGAACCATCGATCGGTCTGCATCAGCGCGACAACCAGCGTCTGCTTAACACGCTCATCAACCTGCGCGACAGGGGTAACACAGTAATCATCGTCGAGCACGACGAGGAAGCGATTCGGACGGCCGATCACATCGTCGACGTCGGACCGGGCGCAGGCATCCACGGGGGCGAAGTTGTTGCGAACGGTACCTTGGAGGACATCCTGGGCGCGCCGCAGTCGGTGACCGGCCAGTTCCTGAGTGGCGTACGCCGAATCGAGATTCCCAAAGTACGGGTGCGGCCGACAGACGGCCGCTGGCTGCGGCTCATCGGCACAAGTGGCAACAATCTGTGCGACATCACCTGCGAGATTCCTCTCGGCCTCTTAACCTGTGTGACCGGCGTGTCAGGCTCCGGCAAGTCGACGCTCGTGAACCAGACGCTTTATCCCATTGCCGCCCGCGAATTGAACGGCGCCACCACGATACAGGCGGCACCCTACAAGGAAATCACTGGCCTCGATCAACTCGACAAGGTCGTGGACATCGACCAGAGCCCTATAGGCCGCACGCCACGATCTAATCCCGCGACTTACACGAACATCTTCACGCCCATCCGCGAGCTGTTTGCAGCTACTCAGGAAGCGAGGTCACGTGGCTACAAACCCGGTCGATTCAGCTTTAACGTCAAGGGCGGCCGCTGCGAGGCCTGCCAGGGCGACGGATTGATCAAGGTTGAAATGCATTTCCTGCCAGACGTGTACGTGACGTGCGACGAATGCAAAGGACGGCGGTACAACCGCGAAACACTGGAGGTCAAGTACAAGGGCAAATCGATCCACAACGTCCTTGAGATGACCGTGGAAGATGCCTTTGAGTTCCTGGAAGCCGTGCCGATGGTTGCACGCCGGCTAAAGACCTTGATGGACGTGGGGTTGTCGTACGTATGTTTGGGCCAGAGCGCGACGACGTTGTCGGGCGGCGAAGCGCAGCGCGTGAAACTTGCGCGCGAGTTGTCCAAACGTGACACCGGCAGCACACTCTACATTCTCGATGAGCCGACAACGGGCCTGCATTTTCACGACATTGCCCAGTTGCTGCAGGTTCTTCACCACCTGCGCGACCAGGGCAACACCGTCGTCATCATTGAACATAACCTCGATGTCATAAAGACGGCAGACTGGCTGATTGATCTCGGCCCGGAAGGCGGTGCCGGCGGCGGTAAGATCATCGCAGCCGGCACGCCGGAGGAGGTCGCTACCTGCGCTCAGTCATTCACCGGTCAGTTCTTGAAGGCGACGCTGGGGAAAGGCAGTCGCACGAGAAACGTGGGAAGTGCGGGAAGTGCGGACGCCGAGATCGCAGATGAACAGCCAACGGCGACACGATCCACGAAGGTGCTTCCCAAGCAAGCCAGCACGCAACAAGCAGAAGCAGGAAAGACGAACGCCGCTGCAAAACCGGATAGCTAGTTCCTGTCCCAGAACTCCGTTCTGGGGTTCTGGGGCAGGCACTGGCGTGCGGTGCAGGCTGTCAACGGCCATTAGATTTGACCCCCTATTTGCCCGCTTTCTGTCTTAGTCGATAGCTTTCGCCTCCCAGCATGAAGATTCGTGAGTGGTGAATGATGCGGTCCACGATGAGTACCGCGACGTTGTCGTCGAAGAAGAACTCCGTCCAGCTCGTGAAGTCCTTGTT
>Ga0115002_10001381_pt1 | contig 33462 bp, 33 predicted proteins | sample ArcticOcean_MG_C_8_FD_89576 | JGI IMG/M metagenome (GOLD analysis project Ga0115002, IMG submission 89576) | Marine microbial communities from western Arctic Ocean - ArcticOcean_MG_CB11_86 | ecosystem: Environmental > Aquatic > Marine > Oceanic | place: Arctic Ocean: Canada Basin | collected... | reverse complement strand
GAACAGAAAAGCACTTTTTCTCTCGAGTAAGAAACTTTTTTTGAAGAAAAAGTTAAGTTCGGCGTAGGTGGTGCCGATCAACTGAAGAAGACGGCATCCCTCTCTTCCGGTTTCGAGTGCACCGTGCAAATTTCAACATTCGCTCCTCTCGCTCCTCTGTCTCCAATCCAGCGAGGCGAAGCATCAACGCCAGACGCCGAATCCCACGACCACGGTTCGACGTCGCCGGATTCTTCCATTGGTGGCGTCGGCGCCGCTCTGGGTATCATGCTGCCTCCGGAGGCTCTGCTGCCAGCGATTGGCGCATCGGCCATCATAGAAGGCAATACGACGTCCACCCAGGCCCCCAAACAGCAAGCAGTGGGGTTGCCCGGTAGGCCAGAAGAAGCCGGGGCTGAAGCAATCGACGGTCTGGGTGCAAAGCAGGAACTGACACAAGAAGAGCGCGGGGAAGTGGACCAGCTCAAAGTCCGTGATCGCGAGGTGCGTCAACACGAGCAAGCTCATATGGCCGCAGCGGGTCCATATGCAAGCGGTGGCCCAAGTTTCGAATACACACGGGGCCCTGACGGGAAGCGCTATGCCGTTGGTGGAGAGGTTCAGATCGATACCTCTCGCGAGAGCGAACCCGAAGCGACGATTCGCAAGGCGCAGCAGATCTATCGTGCGGCGCTGGCCCCGGCAGATCCGTCTTCCCAGGATCGCAGTGTCGCGTCGTCGGCGAAGAAAATGGAAATGGCAGCAAGGCAAGAGCTGGCCAAGGAAAACAGCGAACAGCCAGAGGAGACGGGTGCAGCTGGCGGTGAAGCAGCCAGTGCCGCTCACACCCAAGCAAGCGCCCCCTTCGAGCCCTCTCCTCTGCCTGGATCCGGCGCAGCAGCGACATCTGAATCCGTTGGCCTGGGGGGGGGCACCTCAGAACCGACCGTTGGTGCCCTCATCGGTGGTAGCTCAAGTGGCGGCTCGGCGGAAAAATCTGATAACTCAACGGTGGCAAATCTCCTGGATTTGCTCGCCTGAGTCAGGCACCACAATACTGTGTAGCTCCTTGAATTTCGTCCACACAGCGTTCATCATAGGCGGATGATGAAGACGCTGAAGGGCTATGGTTGTTGTGTTGTGATGGTGGGTCTGTTTTTGGCTGAGGCCTCTGCCGGCGATGCGACGGGGCACCCTATCGCCACAGTGGAGATCCGGGGTGTCCGCTACACGCGGGATTTTGTCATCCAACGAGAATTGGTGACACGAACGGGCCGACACTTCGATCCGGCGATCCTGGCAGCTGATCTTCAGCGTCTGGACAACCTCGATATCTTTAGCAGTCTCGATGCGCAGGTGCAGCGTCGTGCAGATGACTCGGTGACGGTTGTTCTGCAAATACGCGAACTGCCCCCCGTTGTTCCCTATATCAACTACGATGTCAACGACCAGGATGGCTGGTCCTTCGGGCCCGCGATCAGATCCGTCAATCTGCTGGGAAGAGACGTCTTCCTCGCGGGTTACGCACTGTTCGGCGGACGCGAGTCCTTTCTCCTCGATCTGAGTCAGCCATGGTGGCGAGGCAACCACCTTTCCTTCGACCTGGATGTGTCGCGCCATATTCGACACAACGAGTTGGATGGTTTCGAAGAGACGACGACCGAGATCACACCACGCATTGGTCTTTGGCTTGGACAACATGGCCGTGTCTCCATGGTTGCCTCCTATATGCGAATCGGCGCTAATCTGCCAGAGGTTCTGTTGTCTGGAGCCAGCAACGATGAGTTGTACCGGTTGGGCGCGAGTGTCGGATACGACTCCCGGGATGTGTGGGGGAATCCTCATCGCGGCTGGCTGAATGAGGTTGAGATCTGGAAGACGGGTGGTCTGCTCCCTGGGGATGGTGACTTCTGGACTCTGCACACGGATATCCGGCGCTTCCAGCCGGTTGGTGAACACACCTTGGTCTGGGCCGGGCTTACAAGCCTGCAGCCCGGGACGATGGGTCGCCAAGTCCCTGGGTACATGGATTACCACCTGGGTGGGGCGAATTCACTGCGAGGGTATGTCGTCGACGATCTCGGTCTCGAGCTGTTCGGTGCGCACCAGATGTTGACGACGATCGAATATCGAATCCCTCTGTTGCAGCCAAGAGAGGTGCGTTTTTTCGGACGATCAGCGGACATGGGTCTGGGTGGTACGTTGTTCGTTGATGGTGGATTGGCGTGGACGACGAGAGACGCATTCGATGTTCAGCGCGCACGATTTGGGCTCGGGACGGGCATTCGAATCCTGCTACCAGCGATCGACATGACGCGCATTGAAGTTGGTTACGGGGAAGATGGCTGGCGTTTGTATCTGGCGACCTTCTCCAAGATGCGGGCCCAGCGTCTGCGTCTACGATAAAAAAATGGCGGCGTCCCAAAGGACGACGCCGTGAACTTGGAGTGGCGGCTCTTGCCTATTTGTGCGAGAACTCGCCGAGAAATTCTCCACAGTTGTCAGCCAACTTTGACAACGCGCGGTTGCGGAGCTGGCGAACACGCTCTCTGGTCACACCGAGGACGTCGCCAATTTCTTCGAGTGTCATGGGCTCATTGTCGCCGAGACCAAAATAACAACGCACGATCTGACCTTCGCGCTCATCGAGCACGAGCAGGCAGCTGCGAATCGCCCGCTTCATCTCATCCTCGTCATGCTCGTCCTGTCGGCCCACATAGATTCCATGAAGCGTGGTCTCTTCACCAGGATATGCGGGTGCATCAAAGGACAAGTCGGGTTGACCGACCTCCAATGCGTTGCGTGTGCGAGACGGGCTGATGTCGACTTGCTCGGACAGTTCCGACGAGGTCGGGGAACGACCGAGTCGCTGAGACAGGATGCCTGCCTGTTTCTCAAGCTTCTGCAGATCATTGATCTGACTCATCGGTGGTATGGTGATTCGGCCCTGCTCGGCCAATGCCTTGAGAATGGCCTGTCGAATCCACCAAACGGCGTAGGTGATGAACTTGAAGCCACGGGTTTCGTCAAAACGCTTCGCGCCCTCCATCAGGCCCACATTGCCCTCGGAAATGAGTTCGGACAGGCTCAAGCCGTAGTCTCGATACTGCCGTGCGACGCTGACGACGAAACGCAGATTACATTCGATGATCTGCTGGCGGGCGTCTTCGTCCCCCGCCTTTGCGCGGGTAAATAGATCAACTTCCTGAGCGCGGCTCAGCGGCTCAGTATTCTTGATCTGTTGCCAGTAAACCTCGACGGAATCTACAACCGGAGTAGCACGGCTGGCCACGATTGCCTCCTGTGCATAGCGGTGATGTCCCTGCCTTGGGACTAACATTAATGTTGACGTTAACGTTAAGGTAGTGATATATAGATTCCACTAAACACCTGCAAGTTCCCATCCATTAGATGCATGGCGACGAAAAAAGATTCATTCGCGGTCCATTTTTGTTGGACGATCGTCACTAACTAATCGAGGGGAGGACGCCGACGTAGGCCCTTTTTTTGGCCCTGGCGGGCCTTGCCATCAAGGCGCCTGGCTACGGCTGCGCGCCCTGGACGGGTGCGGCGACGCGGAGGGGGTGGAGGGCGCAGAGCCTCGGCGAGCATCTTCGCCAACCGTCGCAGGCAATCCTCTCGGTTGCGCAGCTGAGAACGGCTCGCTGACGAGTGCAGTACCAAATGGCCCTCCGATGTGAGCCGTGAGGCAAGTCGGCTGCAAATTCGTCGTCGCTGTTCGTGCGTCAGGCTGGGACTGGCGTGGACGTCGAAACGCACCTGCACCCGTGTGTTGCTCTTGTTGACGTGTTGTCCCCCTGGTCCAGGACTGCGTCCAAAAGAGAACATCAGTTCGCCGAGTGGGATGATGGGGCCGTCGCCAATTGGCAGGCTACCTGGTGAGTTGTTCATCAACTTTCGTATACTTGGCCCTTGGCGGTGTCTTCTGGCGTCGCAGATAGCAGGGATGCGGTCTTCAAACCTCCGCTCCTCCCTCGATAGGCACAAGGAAATTCCTACTTATGGCCTCATACCGAGCGGCCATCGTCGGCTGTGGTTCCATCGGCCACGCCCATATGGATGGTTATCAATTGGTAGACGGCGTAGATGTAGTCGCTATCGTTGACCCTGTTGCTGAGGCGCGAGAACACTACGTCGAGCAGTATCCAGATCTGGGTCTGCAACAGTATGCAACGGTCGAGCAGATGCTGGAACAGGCGAAACCAGATATCGTCAGCGTTTGCACCTGGCACCTTCTGCATCCGGCGCCAACAATTGCAGCGGCCCGCGCCGGAGTTAAAGCAGTGATCTGCGAAAAGCCGATGGCGATCGGCATCGGTGCTGCCGACTGCATGGTCGATGTTTGTGCAGCCTCAGGCACGAAGCTCGTGATCAGTCACCAACGGCGCTTCACACCCGGTTGGGAGCGTGCTCGCGAACTTATCGCTCAGGGTGTGATCGGGACGCCTGAATTTATCACCAATAAGGTGCGCGAAGGACTCACGAATTGGGGTACCCATACGATCGACGGGTCAAGATTCGTGCTCGGAGATCCACGGGCGGAGTGGGTCATGGGTGCCGTCGAGCGGCGCACAGATCGATTCGAACGCGACACGGCGATCGAAGATGCCTGCATGGGGCTCGTGCATTTCGAAGGGGGTGTACAACTATTCATCCAGTCTGATCTGATGGCGGAAGGTGCCACGGCCGGTGGCTTTCAGATACGGGGCAGCGATGGCCAGATGGATGTCACTGAAACAACTGTGCGAATCCTGAATGGTGATGGGTGGCAGGATGCCAAGGTCGATCTCGATGAGGATTACAAAGGAATCGGTGGGAGTACGAATGCGGCGCAGGTGAAGGAGTTGCTCGCCTGGCTCGCTGGGGGGGCGGAGCATCGCGGCGCCGGACACAAGGCCCGTGAGACGGTGGAGGTGATGATGGCTCTCTATGAATCTGCCCGTCGCAACGAAGTGGTGCGTTTGCCGATGGAAGAAAAGGGCTATCCCCTTGAACTGATGATCGGCGAGGGCAAATTACCCGTGACCGAAGAGGGTCGTTACGACATCCGTGCCTTCCTGAGCTGGGAGGGTATCGATCGAGATGACTACCGGCGACTGCGCGACGAAGGGATCGGTCACCATCAAGCGATGCGCCAACTCCATGAGGAAATGTCGTGACGTCACTAACCGAACAATTCCCACAGGCGGGAGTAGCAGATCATGTATAACGTGTCTCATGATGGCGGCAACAAGAAGATCCTGTGGCAGGAAATGCTGCGACACGAGTTTGAGTCTGCCCTCGAGCAACAGCCGATCGTCATCATCCCCGTTGGCTCTGTTGAACAGCACGGCCCTCATTGTCCCATGGACGTCGACATCTCAGCGCCCTTTCACATGGCTGCCGAAGTCGCCCGCCGTGTAGACAATTTTCCGGTGATCGTGGCACCTCCCGTGTGGTCAGGTTTCACGCACTACAACATGGGTTTCGCTGGCACGATCTCGCTGCAGCTGGAGACCTTTCAGGCGTTGATCGCCGACATATGTCGCAGCATTCATGCCAATGGCTTTGAACGCATCATCACTGTGAATGGTCATGGTGGCAACGCCGCGCCATGTCGGGCCGTCAGCTGGAAGCTGGCCGAGGAGGATGTGTTTACGCTGAGCTTCAGTTGGTGGGACATGGTGGAAGATGAACTTCATGCCTGGTCCGCCACAGACGAGGGTGTCGGGCACGGGGGCGAGTGGGAGACGGCGGTACAACTTCATCTGCGTTCGCATCTGATCGACGACTCGCGCCGAGTGAACGATGACAGTCTGACCAATCCATTTGCTCCCCCCTTGGAGTTTGCCACATTCGCCGAGCGTCGTCGTGATACGCGGGACGGAACCGGCGTCATGGGAGATGCTACGGCGGCGACGGCAGAAAAAGGCCAGCGAATCTACGATCTGGCTTGTGAGCGCCTCGAAGATCTGTGCCGCAAGTATCACGAACATCCCGTTCACCACTACCGAGACTTCGGCAGCCACTGCACCTGAGGATTTCGCACCGGGCAACGTCCTTGGGGCGGGGGCCGGTGTCGCGGCCATTCCTGTCAGAACACGAGACGCCCTGCCGGGGTTCCCGACAGGGCGATCTCATTAGACGATTTGTGCCGCTCTCGTGCGCATGCCGTGCGCGTCGAGTGCGTTTGTGCCGGCGGGAGTCGAGGACTTCCGGGGGATTCCGGCGGGGCGAGACTACCTGACTGGATATCAAATAGTCTTCCTTAATACTATCGTCGGTGAAGTAGGAATCTTTAGCGAGAATTTCAGGGCCACGGAAAAATTCCGCCGAAATCGTCCTAAAGACTTGTAAGGAAACGTCTTAGGAATCAACCGTTTTCTTGAATATGGTAAACAGATGTGCTGAAGATGGCACTTTGAGCAGAATACCAAGTACCAGGAATAGAGGGTAAGCAGTCATTGGCATATGCAATGGATAACTTACCAACCCGTGGATGAGGACCGTCGCGACGGCGGCAATCCCGCCTTGGCACCAAAGCAGGTCGGGCCCTCGAAGGGCTCCGCGGACGCCAAAGAACAGCGGCACGAAGACACATCCCGCGAGAGCGATCAAACCAAGTCCACCGGTTTCTGCTGCCACGTGCAGAGGTTCGTTGTGAGCAAAGCGAGGTCGATCAGACTGTTGACCCGGACTGAGACGTTGAAATTCTGCACGCTGCCGCAGCGTCGGTCGTAGTTGCTGATAGGCTGATTCGAAGCCGCCCGGGCCCACGCCAAATGCTGGACTCTGACGTATCATCGACGATGCTGCCACCCACAGCAGCAATCGATGCTGCAATGTGGCGTCACCAGATCGCTTCTCAGCAAGCAACACATCGCCTGTCTGCTGTAATCGATCCGCAACGGATAACTCTTCCTCCGAAGATTGTAGTACGGGGGTGTTGAGTAGGGCCAGCGTCGTGACAAGCCAGGTGCACAGCAGCAGGCCGCCGCGCCGCAGAATCCGCGTCCGCATCTGCCCAGAGAGGCACAGACCGATCCCTGCACTAATCAGGACCAAGGCGCCGACCGCACCCACCCATGCTCCACGACTGCCCGCCAGCAGCAAGGCCGCATAGATGACGGCACAAAGCAACCATCGCCAACCTGATGCGACGCGCAGGTAAGCGACACTGGCGAGAGGCAGAACAAATGCACTGAAGCTACCCAGATGATTTGGATTGGAGAAAACACTCACGATTCTGTCAGGAAACGAATCACTACGTGGCCAGACCTCGATTCCGTAGAGCTGAGACAGAGCAATGCTGCCGATCGTCAGGGAGCCGATACCTATCGCGCGAGCGGCCATCGTCACGGCCGTCACGTCACCTGCCATCCACCACCCCAACCAAATGAGTACCGGCCAACAGGCCTGTGTGCCCAGTCCCAAGGCGGTCGCACTTCCTGAGGCGGCAGAGAGCGACAGGACCAGTGTCCATAGGCCGGCAGACCACAGCATCAACGCCGGTGGCACCAATGGTTGCAGGCCCCGCTGACGCAGGCAGACCAGAATGCCGTGAAGCAGGAGGGATAGAACGAGGCCGGGCAGTACCCACTCTCGCGGCCCTGGCAGCCATTGGTGCGGGCCAGCCAACCAGTGGGCGGGCCACAGGGCAGGCATCACAAGCAACCCCCAGAATGCGAAGGACACGCCCACAGAAACCCCTCTGCGAGGTGCGTCGCCAAGCCCCTTCCGCCACGTGTTCCACGACGTTCTTGGGTTGACTTCCTCCTGACGTGCCCATAGTTTCATTGGCTTCAAACTTCTAGTCCGCCTCTTTCAGGAGCAGTCATCATCGCCAGGGTCAATCGCAAAGAATTTACGGCGAAGCTGAAGCCCGAAGAGATCGATTATAAGCGGCTCGACGTCCTTGCCCGCTTTCTCACGCCGATTGGTAAAATCGAACCGGCGCGACGTACGGGTGCGACGCGCACGCAGCAGGCTCGTATTGTACGTGCTATCAAGCGTGCCCGCTATCTCGGTCTCTTGCCGTATACAATCAACGACGCCCGCTGATCCTCTCGCCTTAGCGACCAGTCATGAGTGAATCCGCCCGCTTGGGCGAACTTGCACTTGGGCTGATCGAGACCCGAGGTCTGGTCGGCATCTTAGAAGCAGCTGATACCGCCGCCAAAGCCGCAAATGTCCAGTTGATGGGCATTGAGCGCATTGGCGGCGGTCTTGTTTCCCTTCGTCTTACAGGTGACGTGGCGGCAGTGCAGGCCGCGGTACGGGCTGCTGCAGCCGCTGCTGAGCAGGTCAGTGAGCTAGTCAGCGCGCACGTGATCCCCGCACCCCACTTGTCCATGGCGTCGCTCTCTTCTCAACCTCCGTCCGTGACCCCTGTGGTTGCAGCCCCGCCGCTTGTCGAGCCCCCCTTGCCGGATTCGGTTGACTCATCCGACCTGGCTCAGATGCCCGTGACACGACTTCGCCAGTTGGCACGGCGCACACCCGGTGTACAATTGCAGGGTCGAGAGGTGTCCCGAGCGAATAAGCAACAACTGGTCGCCGAGCTCTTGCGCGTGCTTGGTCCGAAGGAAGGATAGGTCATGACAGAAGAAAGCGATTCTCACGTGTCCGAAACCAACGTGGACCGCCTCTGGGGAAATCTCAAGAGAGGCCTCCAGGATGGTGCCGAATTGGCCATGAATAAGGCAGAAGAGCTGACGCAGGTGGGCCGAGCCCGTCTCGATGTGGCTGCTGCCAAGACCCGCCTTGGACGCTTGCAGGCTCAACTGGGTGGCCTGGCTTTCTCTCGACTCGAAGCGGGCAATCATCTATCTGATGAAGATACTGAGGTGAGCGCTCTGCGCGATCAGATTCGTCAGGCCACGGCTGAGTTGCAGGATGCCGAGGAGGCTCATTCCGAGGTGCGGCGCAACCCGGCCGATTGATCAGGTCAAAGAACAAAAAACGGGCGCTTCATGCGCCCATCTTCACGTCGTTTAGATCATCAGGTCTGTGTTTAGATCATCAGGCTCTGTGCCGAAGGAAATCCTTAGGGAGTAGCTGTTTCTCACCGGGACACGGTAAGGACGGTTCTACTCCTTTTTAGTTTTCGTCACCTTCTTCACAATTTTCTTCTTCTTCTTCTTCTTCTTGACAGGAACTTTGCCGTCGCTGTCGATGGGTAAGTGATCGTCCTCTTCATCGAAGCTTTCGGGGATGTCTTCCTCGGCGAACATGGCGCTCGCCTCCGCCAGTTCGATGTTCAATTGAGCTTCATAGCGCTCAGATTCTTCGGTCTCAGACAACATTGGCCAATCGAGAAAGAAGTCCTCTACAGCCACCGACAGCAGGTCGCCCTTCAGATAGCGCTCGAAAGTGGACGCGACAATGTGCGTCAGCAGTGGCGGCAATTCAGCATTCTCTTCGTGGCAAACCAGTTCGATCAACTCGTGCAGCAACAGAGTCTCAAAGAGACTCACTTGCTGCACGCCGCCAAAAGATTCCGTGTCGGCGTCCCAGTTGGTCAGGGTCTTGCTCACATCGGGAATGACGTGAATTTCCGAGCCACGCTCGAAGGCGATGACACGTGCATAGGCCACGGGTTGAAGGGTCGTGCTGCGAACATTCTCAAAGGAATGTCCAATCAGTTGCAGGGGCTCTGTGTTGGTCGGATTCAGTCGATCGGATAGGACACGCCCCGCCTGTGCCGGTCGTCCGATGATATAGTCGAGGATGCTGTCTGTGGTTGGCGCCCAGATTTGTGACAGCCGACGTGACCGCGAAGTCGCGATGATTCTTGGGTCTTCCTGAGCTGTCGCTTCGGCAAAACAATCTTCGATGACCTTCCTCTTGTCATCCGGGCCGGCGCCAGATCTGAACTTGAAGGTGCCCAATTTTTGCAGGACCTGCACGCGGTCTCGCGTCTCGGATCCACAGAAGCCGAGCATGGCATTGTAAAATGTCAGATAGCCATCTTCGTCAGTCCAAGTGCGGAAGTCGTTGTGATTGCGCTTGAGCGAATCCATCTTGCCATAGATACCGCGCATGATGTCGGCATAGGCACCTTCAATGCTTGCTGCATCCCTCTGGTCATACAGAATCTTCGGCTGCTGATCCTCATCGAAGACGGCGACTACATCATCGGCCGGAAAGGTACGCCCGGTATACCAAGGTCTGATCGGGGGGGGAATCAAGCGGTGTCTCCGCAAACGACGAAGGGGTCCATGAGGGCTGTACACCCCTCATGATGATGGACTCAGACGAATTTCTCCAAGATACATTTCATATCGAGGCTCAGCAAATCGTTTGCCGCGGCGGGAAGCTTTGGTGAGCCAAGGGTGAAGGCTATGCCTGTCATTTGGCTTGCGGCGGCAGGGGGCGCGACGTTTGATAGTCTCCATGAGCAACAGACGGACAGAGGATTCTTCAACTCGACAAAGTTTGCAGGTGGCGAAGATAGCCGCCATGAGCAAGTTGGCTGCTGGTGTCGCTCACGAGATCAACAATCCCTGTGGTGTACTATTGATGAAATTGAAGTTCCTGTTGTCGATTGCCGAGCAAGAGCACCTCTCTGCGCGTGCCATCGCCACGCTGGAGGTTGCGATACAGCAGACGGAACGAATCGAAACCATCGTCGAGAGTCTCGTCCATTTCAGTCGCCCTCTGCAGGGCATGCCTGGTCCCGTCGATGTGAATGAGGCCATCCAGGCTGCCATCACGCAGTTGCAGTTGCCAGCGACAGTGACCGTGAGACAAAATCTGGCCGATCCGCTTCCAGTCGTCGTGGCTGACCCGGCGCAGATGCAGCAAGTATTTGCACACATCATGGACAATGCCGTGGATGCCATGCCTGATGGTGGACACTTGATGATCCTGAGTCGAAGGGAAGTCGACGATACGGGTCCTGGGATTCCTGTTGATTTCGTTGATCGAATTTTTGACCCCTTTTTCACCACGAAGGCTGTCGGTAGTGGGACGGGCCTCGGCCTAGCGGTCAGCCATGGAATCATCCAGCGTGCCGGCGGCCGCATCGACGTTGAAAGTGAGCGAGGCAAGGGAACCCGCGTGCGAGTGATCGTGCCTGCGAAAGAGCTTTTGATGTCATCTTGCTCGACCTGAAGATGCCAGAGATGGATGGTCTCATCGTCCTGAAACACTTGCAGCAGATCGATCCCGCTGCGCACAAGGTGATGATCACCGCACACCCAACGATCTCGACTGCCGTCGATGCAGTACGTGCAGGGGCCTTCGACTATCTGCCCAAGCCCTTCTCTCCGGATCAACTGTTGATCACCGTTGAGCGGGCGATTGCCCAGAAGCGACTCGAAGAAGAGAATCAGAGGTTGCGGCAGGCCCTTGGCAGTGACATCGAGGTGGATGGTATCGTGACGCAGTCAACATCCATGCTGACAGTGATCGACCTCATCAAACGACTTGCTGATTCTGAACCGAGTGTCGTCATCGAAGGCGAGACCGGTACGGGCAAAGAGTTGGTCGCTCGGGCCCTGCATCAGACCAGTATGCGGGCAGAGGGACCCTTCTTGCCGATCGACTGCGGGGCATTGCCAGATCAATTGCTAGAAAGTGAGTTGTTTGGCTATGAACGGGGTGCCTTTACGGGGGCCCAAACACGACGCGTTGGACTATTCGAGGCGGCCCATGGTGGCACGGTGTTTCTCGACGAGATCAGCAATCTCGGCATAGATCTGCAGGCGAAACTGCTACGCGCACTACAGGAGCGCAGTGTCCGCCGTCTTGGCAGCCAGCAGGCGATGGAGGAAGGTCGGTTCCGGCAGGATCTGTTCTTCCGACTCAATGTGGTGACGATCTCGCTGCCGCCATTGCGTGAACGTGATGCAGATGTGCCGTTGCTGGCAGACCTCTTCCTGGCTCGCCTCAACGAGGCTGGGCCACGCGCGGTGAAGGGCTTTACAGATTCGGCTCGACAAGCCCTGGCGGATTATCCGTGGCCAGGAAATGTCCGCGAGTTGAGCAATTCAGTGGAGTCAGCTTTCAGTCTTTGCCATGGCGAGGTCATCGAAATTGATGATCTACCCCGCCGATTGCGGGATCCACACGGCGTCTCGAAAGTCGATCCCACTGCTTCTCTGGAGCAGGCGCGTGATCAATTCGAGCGAGACTACGTGACGCGCTTGCTTGAGAGGCATGCGGGGAATGTGACTCGAGCCGCGGCGGCTGCCGACATTCACCGATCGACTTTCCAGCGAATCCTGCAGAAACACGCGATCTCAGCTGAGGAATTCCGCTATGCGTCGCAAGATCGCGTCAGTGGCGCGTTTATGCAACACATGTCGTAATCTATTGACAATAATACACTTGAGCGGAAAATGCGATTTATAGATGACGCATCTACGCGCCTATTGCATCGTCACCTGTCGGTAGTCTGCACGACCGACGTTTCCCCCCAAGTGTATATTACGCAGATAGATAGACAGTTCGAGTCCAATCTTTCCCCCACGTGGCACATCGATTGCGGTGTGTGAGTCAAGCCTGCGGTGGTCAATCGACCACCAGGATGAAAACTTGGATCGCCGCCGATGGGGGGAGGGAACCGTTCCCGAGATACGGCCCCGCACCGAGCCGGATCTGCCCCGCATCGTGCGGCGGTCCAGCTATCCTGGAGGCACTGTCTGCAGTGGATGACCCATTCGCTACAGGCAGATGATGGCAAGGAATCTTCGCCGACACCTGCGATTTTCGATGAGACCCCGCGCTATATGATCCCTCCGGTGGCTCTCACCGGAGGGATTATTTGTTTGTCTCCGGCATGCCGGCGAACCTAGGTTTTCCTCATCCTGGTCATCTGAAAATATTGGAGCTCATTCAATGGCATCGCATCGTTTGTCCCGCCAGCAGATTGTCTATCGCCTTGATCCGTCGATTCCCGCTGCCCTCGAAATCGATCCGGGCGACACGGTTGTCTTTGAGACCCACGATGCACGCACCGGCACGATTGTCAGCGATGATGATCTGTTAGATCACCCCCATCCGGTTGGCTCCAATCCGGCGACGGGTCCCGTATTTGTCCGTGGGGCACAGCCCGGAGACGGACTGTGTGTGACGATTGAATCCATCGACCTGGCGGAATCAGGGTTTCTCGCAGTGAAGAAGGGGGAAGGACTCCTGGCGCATCGGGCCGATCACTTTGCGACGCGGATTGTCCCCGTCACCGACGGCGTCGTGCATTTCGGTGATCTGAAATTTCCGGCAAACCCCATGGTCGGCGTCATCGGTACCGCACCCGCAGGGAAGGGAATCTCAACGTCCTTCGCCGGGCCCCATGGTGGCAACATGGACAATCGTTTCATCGCCCAAGGCAGTCGTGTACATCTGCCTGTTGAGGTGGAAGGTGCCGGTTTAGGCATCGGCGACATTCACGCAGCCATGGGCGACGGCGAGATCACCTTCATTGGTCTGGAGATCTGTGCCGAGGTGACGGCGCGGGTCGATCTCGTGAAAGGCGCCGGTACCCGCAGGCCCCTGGTAGAGACCGATCACCATTGGGTGACCACGGGTGAAGGCGACGATCTTGGGGATGCGGCGAGAATGGCGGCCAATGAGATGGTGGATCTGTTGCAGGCGCGTCTCGAACTGAGCTTCGAGGACGCCTACATGCTCATGAGTGCCGTCGTTGATGTGCAGATCTGCCAGTGCTGCGAGCCGGGAGAGTTTCCCGTCACCACACGAGCGGTCGTGTCGAAGGGGATTGTGCCCTGAAATCAGAATTTTCAACGGGTGAGAACAGTGCCAATGTGGGATAACATCTGATCCACATCTGACACCGGGGTCACCCACGACCGTCACCTTCAGCAAAGTTTCCTGTCACCACACGAGCGGTCGTGTCGAAGGGACCTGGTTCCTTAAGTCCAACTAGCGGGTGAAGATCGTCCCGCGTACATATTCGCCTTCCGTGGAGGCGAGGAAGGTGAGTACGTGGGCGACGCCTTTGGGGTCGCCGAGGGACTGGCGTGCCCCCACGACGGCGGCTTCAACATCTTCGCCACGTGACTGCGCACCTTCGGCAACATTCTTCAGTTTGAGTGGCGTCGCAATGCCTCCAGGGCATACCACGTGAATGCGGGAACCAGACGGTCCGAGGTCGTTCTCAAGATTGTATCGCATGCCGTGCACGCCCGCTTTGCTCGCTGCATACGCATAGGAAGAGGAGCCCCCGTGCACGCCGGCGCCCGAGGCGATCAGTAGGACGACGGACTTATCTGCTTGACGCAGCAAGGGGGCCGCGAAACGTGTCGTGAGGTATGTGCCTTTGAGATTCGTATCAAGGGTCGCATCCCAATCGTCTTCGGCCAGATCTTCGATGCCCGCATACGCCCCCCGCAACACACCGGCGCTGCACACAAGGATGTCCACTTGTTCGTCTGTTGTGCCGATTCGTTCGAACGTGGCACGGACCTGATCGGCATCACGAATATCAAGTTCATGAAAACGCGCCTGTCCGCCTTCATCCCGGATCCGGGCCTGTGTCGCTTGTCCGTCCTCCACGTTGGCATCCAGTATGTGCACGATGGCACCCTCAGCGGCGTATTGTTCAGCCGTGGCGCCACCAATGCCAGTGGCGCCGCCCGTAATGACGGCGATTCGATCTTCAAGTCGGTTCATGATGTCTCTTTCTCTTTGCCTGCGTCGATATTCACATCGGCTAACAGGCCGGAAATTCCGGCAGTCAGCCCGCCGTCCACCGCGAGAGTTTGCCCCGTGATCCATGAGGCGTCATCGGATGCCAGGAAAAGGATCGCCGCGGCAATGTCCTCAGCCTCACCCACCCGTCCCAGGGGATACCAGCGTGTGAGTTTCTCAAAGACTTGTGGATTCTCGGCCACGACTCCATCCCAGATGGGTGTGCGGACCGTTCCGGGGCACACGACATTCACTCGCACGCCCCGCGGCCCATACTTGACCGCCATATTCTGTGTCAGATTGATCATCCCTGCCTTGGCGGCAGAGTAGGCTTCCTGGCCTATAGCGGTCAAACCATTCACGGAAGAAACATTGACGATTGCGCCGCTGCCGCGCTCAAGCATCCCTGGCAGCAACTGCCGACTGACGAGATAGACGCTCTTGAGTACGACGGCCATATTGAGATCCCACGTCGATTCGTCGAAGGTTAGCAGGTCGTCACCCTCGGCGATGCCGGCATTGTTGATGAGCAAGTCGATGGCGCCGAACGCATCAAGCGCGCCTTGAGCCATGCTTTCTACCGAGGTCGCGTCGGACACATCGGCGGTCAGGGCAATGGCGTGCCCCCCGTCGTCGGTGATCTGTTGCGCTGTCTCTTGCGCCCGCTCTGCTCGAAGGTCTGCCACCGCGACCTGGGCGCCTTCGCGGGCGAGACGGAAACACGTGGCGCGGCCAATGCCGGAGCCGCCACCGGTCACCAATGCACGTTTGTCTGCAAATCTCATGGAGTCTCCGTCTGTCTGTTTTCGGTTGGTCGCGCCAGCAGATGGCGAACACGTCCAGCTGCCGACTCCAGTCGACTGCGTTCGAGGCGTCCTGTGGTGATGGCGTCGGTGATGATGTCGATCACCCGCTCGACGATGGTTTCCTCATAGCTACCTTGATTTGCCAAAGCGAGCATATCCACGCCTGAATTCAGGGCACCGATGACGGCCTCGGCCAGGCCGTATTGCGCGGTAATTGCCCCCATACCCATGTCGTCGGAGATGACGACACCATCGAAGCCCAACTCATTGCGAAGCAGCTTGTCGATGATTTTGCCCGAGAGCGTGGCGGGTACCTCGTCAAGCTGGGAATTCACAACATGCGCTGTCATCACCGCGTCAACGAGTCCCTGCTCGATCAGTCGGCGGAATGGGATCAGTTCGTCTCGAGACCATGTTTTGGTCACATCCGTGAAACCCACATGCGAGTCTTCGTGGGACGAACCATGACCAGGGAAGTGTTTCAAGCAGGTCAGGATGCCCCGGTCACGATGGGCGCGAACAAAGGCAGCCGCATGCTCGGCCACCCATTCCGGGTCAGCGGAATAGCTGCGCTTCTTGCTGCCAATGACAGGGTTGTCCGGGTTCACATCGACATCGATGCACGGTGCCAGATTCAGATTGATTCCAGCCCTGGCAAGCGTATCAGCGATGCCGGCGGCGGCCTCGTAGGTCTGTTGGGGGTCGCCGGTGCCCAGATCCTGAGCTGACTGCGTCGGGGGGTAGCCGTATTGCTCTTTCAGGCGGCAAACGAGGCCGCCCTCCATGTCGATGGCGATCAGCAGCTGTTGATAGGGCGAGGCTGCATGCAATTGCTGGCACAAGTCGGCAACCTGAGTTGGCGACTCCACATTGCGTGCCAGAGTGAAACCACTTGGCCCATCGACATCGAATAGGACGACACTCCCTACACCTGCGGAAACCGCAGTAGAGACCATGTCCTGGGGTTGCACTGTAAGACCGCGAAAGCCGAGCATCAGCACTTGCAGGATCGACGAGCGCAGTTCGTCATCTGCCTTCAAGCTCAGACCTCCGTCCACAGCTTCTGCACGCAAGTCGCCACGTGACGCCCAAGCAGGGCGCAGCCTTCGGCGCTGAAGTGTACGCCATCTTCCTGCAACAGTTCGTCGCGTCCAGCCGTCTCGATCACGTCGTGCAGATCATCGACGGCTACGCCACGTTTCTGCGCCTCATCTTGTGCGATGGCATTGTAGGCATCCACGTCGGCGCTGAATCGATCGAACCCCTTGCGATCATGGTGCCAGGTTTCATTCACCGGTGTCGTCGTTGCCCAGACAAGAGGGATACCGGTGGCCAACACCGTCTCGAAGATGTAGATGAGATTCTCCCGGTAGGCAGATTCGTCAACCTGCGCTTGATCGGAGTCGAAGGCCTTCTTGATATCGTGTAACCCGCAATTCAGGTGAACGATGTCGCCGAGACCTGTCTCTATCCATTGAGACAGATGAGCCCTGACATTGCCACTATCGCCCCCATTGGCGTCGGGTCCCCAAACACGAGCGACCCCATCCAACGCTGTCTCTACATGTATCTGATATCCCATACGAATGGAATCACCTATGAGGATCGCTGTCTTCATACTCACTTTCGTTGATGAAATTCAAAACGACGATGCTGACCTCTTGTCAGCATCGTCGGTAAGGTGCCATGAAGTGGGGAGTGAACTCAACTGCGTGGCTTCCACTCCTCGTAGTATTCCCAGTTGGTGATCTGAGACAACTCTCGTAGTTCGTCGGTGCGCGTCTGAAGGGCTGAGCGTACCACATCTCCGATGGACAGCATGCCAATAAATTCGCCCTCTCGATCGATCAGCAAGTGTCGCAGGCGCAGACCCAGAAACTTGTCCATCAGTTCGAATGCCGTGTCGGTGTGTGGCGCATAACGCAAGCCGATCGTCATGACCGCGTTTATTTGCGTCGTTGCCGGATCGAAGGTCGGATCGATCGTATTGCGAATGAGATCACGCTCTGTGTAGATACCCACGATGCGTGTTCCCTCCTTGATCAGAATTGATCCCACCTTGCTCTCAACCATTGCCTTGAGAGCATCGACAACGACCGTCTCCTCCGCCACCGAAATTAACTCCCCACCCTTACCCTGGAGGATCTGTTCCGCCGTTTTCACGTCTGTCGCCATAGCTGGCTCCTTGCGTGACGGGTGGTAGTGCGTGGCCACCAGTCGATGTCCACACGTCAGGGAACGATAGGGCTTGTCTGCCCCGTCTCCAACGAAAAGCCTGTACGCCGCAACGAACGTCTGCAGCTGACCGCCTAGCTGCGACGAAAAATGATGAGATTGTGATGGTCACGACGAACCTCGAAAATCCGCTGCAGGGTCTCAGCATAGGCAGTCGTAGCCGCCGGCTGGCCATTGATCTGTTCGATTTCGATCTGCCGCAAGGGCGACAACGTGCGCGTCAGCAGGTGGTCGAGAGGGGCTAGATATTCGGCCAGACGTGGGTCGTCTGCGTCCACGTCGATCTCGAGGACGCGGCCATGGCGTTGTGATGACAGGACCCTCGTTGCCCCTCGATAGACGAGGTGATTGCTTGCAACCCGTCGAGGTAGTCGCGAGCGCAATTCGGGCAGAGCCAAGCCGCACATGGATGCGGGGTCCGTGGCACACATCCAGTACACCGCGTCTTCAGGCAAACCACGCGATAATTGTCGGAAGGCTCGGTGACTCATGAACTGCGGGCCAGGAATCCCACCGAAAAAGTGACCTGCCAGGATTTCGCCCGACAGCTCCATCAGGCGCAGAGAGCGAAAGATTCGAGCCCACCGAAAATCGGCGACTTCACGCAGCAGCAGCTCTCGAAACAGGATCCCATAGCGATCAAGCAATAGTCGCACGCGATCCTTGTTGCGCTCTTCCTCCTCGAGCCGATCTGCGGCCACTTCAGGTTCTGGCAACAGCTGCCAGTTGCCAGGATAAGCCAGCGAGCCACGCCATCTGCCCGTGGGTCGGCGCGATGTGGCACGTGTCAGACGACCAGGTCTGTGTGGCGCTGCTTTCGGTGTATCAGGTGCGGCACCCGCCCCGGCGCCGAATTTCGTTTCGATGCCTCGGCGCAATGCCGACACCGTGTCATTGGTGATCCGTCCCGACCAAACGCCTTGCCACAATTTTTCCACCAAGGGAGGCAGAGACATACCCGTCGCTCGCTGCAGCATCTGAATGTCGTAGCGGCCGAAGGGATCGGGAAACAAGCCAGACACATCATCGACGGGGACGGTAGGTCGGGCCGACTCTGCGTGTTCTGCGGACATTGGCGGGTCGGATGCAGCTTCTTCTGACTCCTCATCGGCGCTGGCCGGCGTTCCAGCGCCGAGTAGATCGATATCTGGCTCGAAGCAGAAAGCGACTCGCTCGCTCCCACAACCTAGCCAACGGAGATTGGATTCCTGCAGGACACCATCCAGCATCGACGTTTGGTAGGTGCGCACGCGCGCCGGAAGAAATTCACCCTCCTATTGAGCGGCGGGAGCACTATAACACAGCAATTGTTCCATTCGTCGTGTCAGCCCCTCAACGTCTTGTTCGGGCCGATGTAAACTGTGAAAAGAGGCGAGGAACAACCCAAGTTGCTCGACTGGCAACGCTTCAAACTGTGGCGACGCGTCGGCGCGGGCCATCCGCAGGAGGGATTCGAAGTTGGCACTGTCACACACTTCATCGTCTTCAACGGCCCCTTCCGTCAGCTCTCCCGAGACGAGTGCCTGCAGATCGGCGAGTTCATCGACGATCTGTATTAACTGGATCTGTTCGATGCCAAGGTTATGGGCCAGACGCTCGCGCGACATGGGGCCATAGTACGCGATCCAGTCAGCGATGAGCTGCGTCAAAGGATCTACGGCCAGATCGTCGTGTTGCGGCGGATCAGGAATCTCAATGTCCACCGTTTCACCATCAAGATTGGTGAGACGGGCCTTCGACCACCACCCAAGCGCTACGGATAGCCGTCCAAGAGCTTGTCGAGCGACGACGGCTGTGTCACTCAGACGAGGGCTGTGTAACTGTAGGAGTCGATCCTCTACATCCAACAATTCGTCGCGATCTGCACCATCGGCGACGGCTGCGTCGACGAGGGCGGCGAATTCTGCCCCTGGCAGAAGCAGGCGTTCATCGACCCAATCGATCAACTCTCTCGCCGATGAGGGGGCATAGCCAGGAGAGCGACGCTGGCGTTTGATTTCGAATGTTTCGATCACTGCGACGGGCACCGTCGGCCGCAGTCCCGGAGTGAATACAACCTCCTTCAGTAGGTCGCTGCGCAACTTGGATGTGGGCGAGCCGCCGAGCGCGTCGTTGCCATACATGTACTCGTTGACCTGGCTGAAGGCGACAGACTGGGCAAATGGACTTGGGCGTGTCGAGCGCACCTGAGTCCATTGGATCTGGCCTGTCTCCATCTGCGTCAGCAGTGACTTGAGTGCGTCAATTTCGAACTCATTCTGCAGGCAGGATCGCCACGATTCGACGAGGATCGGAAAGTCCTCATAGCGCATGACCGCATCCAGCAATTTCTGCGAACGCAGTCGGCTCAACCACAGAGGCATGCGCTCGTTGAATGAGCGTCGTGTCAGTAGCAGCGCACGTTGTGCACATTCGCGAAAACGAGCACCAAAGAACCCGGATGCTTCCAGCCGCAGGCGCAGCAGTTCTTCGAGACGGGCAGAAGGTACCAGTGACAGAATCTCCTCTGCCGTGGCATCTGAGGGAAGTACGAGGAGAATGCAGTCATTGGAAGAGTGCACCTCGAGTCGTGTGCCAAAGCGTTCCTCCCACGCCGCATCCATGGCAAGAGAAAAGGGCCGATTGACGCGCCCACCCCACATGGTGTGCAGGATGACCTGGTTGCCAGCATATCCATCGGGACCGGCGCTGACGAACTCGACCAACAGATGATGTCGATGCGGGAGGGGGGCACACCCGTATGCTCTGTCTGACGCGCCAGGAAGTCGACAAGTTGTCCAGCGGCGACTTCATCCATGCGATGTGCGTGTTGTAGTCGCTGCGGCAGGGCGGGGGTACCGAGTTCTGCATCTGCGATTTCGAGAAACTCGCCAATCGCGCGGGAGAAGTGATAATCGCGATTGGCCCCCTCACCCTTCCAAAAAGGCAGATCGACATTCTTCGGCGCCCCTGGCGTGACGAAGACATCATTGTGGGTGATGTTGCGAATGGTCCAACTCTGGGTGCCAAGTGTGAAAGACTGTCCTTCGGAGGACTCCCAGACGAATTCTTCGTCCAACTCGCCGATCATGGCGTTGGACTCGGCGTGGCGCATGCGGAACAATCCACGATCGGGTATCGTGCCGCCAGACATATAGAGGTCCTGCATGGCCCCCTTGCGCACTTCCACCGTGCCATCGAGTCGGTCGAAGGTGAGTCGTGGACGCAGCTCGTGTATCCGGCTGCCAGCATAACGGCCAGCAAGCATGTCGATGACGAGGTCGAATTGTCGTCGATTCAGATGTCGATAGGGAAAACTCAGGCAGATCTCGTCGTACAGATCATCCACTTCCCAATCTTCGGTTCCTACCATGGAAATGATGATCTGGCACAGGACATCGAGGGCGCCCTCAATCGGCCGAATCGCCTCGATATCATGAGCGTAGAGTCGTTCGGCGAGAACAGCCGCTTCGAGGAAGTCGTGAGAATAGGTCGGAAACAATGTGGCACGACTCACGACACCGACCTGGTGGCCCGCACGCCCCACGCGCTGAATGGCAGAGGAGATAGATGGCGGCGACTGGGCCAGTACCACCTCATCCAGGGCGCCAATGTCTATGCCCATCTCCAAGGAGTTGGTGGCGACAATCGCCTTCAGTTCACCCGCCTTCAGTCGCGTTTCCACGACTTCACGGATCTCACGGGAGAGGGAGCCGTGGTGAGCATAGGCCAGCGGTCGTTCGTGCCCATCATTGAGCATCAAGGTGAGTTTCTCGCACAGCCTGCGGGCGTTGGCAAATACGAGGGTCGAGCGATTGTTGTTGATGATTTCCTTGAAGACCTCCACCAGGGCGGGCCAGACGGAATCATCGTCCTCGGCTTGGTCGATCGCAGTCTGCGGAAAACGCACGCGGACATCATACTCCTTCGACGTCGTCGACTCGACGATCTGCACCTGACGAGGTCGGCGACCCTCACTATCTCGGTGCAGTCCGCCGACGAATTCGGCCATCCGATCGAGGGGGCGAACCGTCGCTGACGGGCGATACGCTGGAAGTCTCCCGACAGCCGCACGAGACGATCGACGGCAGTGATCAGATGCACACCACGCTTGCTACCGACCACGGCATGGATCTCATCGAGTATCACCGACTGCAAGGAGCCCAGCATGCCACGTCCGCCCTTGGAGGACAGGAGCAGGTTGAGGCTCTCCGGCGTCGTAATCAGAATCTCCGGCGGCTGCCGCAGCATGCGCCGCCGGTCTTCTGGTGGTGTGTCTCCGGAACGTGTCATCGGACGGATGACGGGGAAGGGAATCCCGTCGGCTTCGAAGTATTGAGCCAGTTGCTCGAGCGGTGTGAGCAAATTGCGACGAATGTCGTTGTTGAGCGCTCTCAGTGGCGATACATAGAGCACACTCGTGTGGCCTTCAGGCCACTGACCCGTAATGAGCTGGTTGAGAGCCCACAGGAAGGCAGTGAGTGTCTTACCCGATTCGGTTGGCGCGGTGACCAATACGTGTTCATTGGCGGCAATGTGAGGCCATGCCGTGGCCTGCGCGTCGGTGGGTGTGCCAACCTGCTCGCGGAACCAGCGCTGAAGGGTCGGGTGAAATAGCTCGAGGGACAATTCTGTGGCGTCCCCTTCCGCAGCTGGCATCAGTCAGCCTCAGGTCGCGCCGGATTGCCCCAGTGACCATCTGCATCGGCACCAGCAATGAGGACGCCTTTGCCATTCCAGCCGAGATGGGCTCGAACTTCTGTGCGGCAGTAGCGAAGAGTCAATCCGCAGCGGCGACGGTCGGAGCGATTTTCGTTGGAACCGTGCAGGAGCAAATCTGAATGGATGGACATCTCTCCTGCTTTCAGTACCACATCATATGGTTCACCGAAACGATCGACGGCATCGACGGTCTGATTCAGGACATTGTTCTCCGACGAGTCACTCTCGCGATAGGGAAGATGACCGTGGACATGACTGCCAGGGATGAAACGCATGCAGGCGTTTTCGCAATCGGCATCGTCGATGGCGAGCCACACAGTGACGGTTCGCGACGGCGTAATGGGCCAGTAGCTGGCATCCTGATGCCATGATACGGTTTTGCCATCCTGTGGCAGTTTGCAGAAGAAGTGGGAACCCCAACCCACGAAATTCTCACCCAGCAGATCACTCACCGGTTTCGTGATTCGTCGATGACACAACAAATCGTGGACTCGCCCGAAGCGCTGGTGGGCGGAACTGATCGAATACTGGGATTCACCATCTGCCATCACCCGAGCCAGAAGTTCATCGAAATATTCCCGTAGGTCAGCGACTTCTGTTGCATCAAAGACGGGGAGAGGAGACAGGTAACCCAGTCGATTGAATGTGTCTATCTGTCCTGACGTGAGAACGGCCGGGGAGGATACACCACACGGATGGAACGACAGATCTCGATCCATCTGCGTCAGAATCTCATCGGTGATCGCAGTGTAGTGAGTTGGAGTCGGTGACGAATCGTCAGTCATTTGGGCCTCTTCTGGTAGCGGGGCGATGACCAGAACGAAGGGGGGCGCTGGAACCGATGCAAGCAGAGGGAGATTCGGGCCGGTCGACTCGCAGCGCTGATTCCAGGGAGCCACAAGTCCAACTACCGCAAGAAATTCCCACTGTTTGACGATTGCGACTCTGGTGTAGGGGAGAGTTACGAATATCCGCCCGGGTCGCTACGCGTGACAGACGAAATGTTGGCGGCTCTGACACCGGAGCGTCGTCGCTTTTTCAACGAGGTCTATCCTCCGCAGTTCAATCGCTAACCCATTGCATCAAAAGCGATCCGTCCACGACATGTATGCATCCTGCAGAGGGAACAGTCGCTCCATCAGTCGACGTTGGGTGGCTGGAATTCTCGCCTGTCCGCTGAGGATCACGTCACTGGGACGAGCGTATCCGAACAACAGCAGGGTCAATGCCGACTGGTTCATAGACACGACGCTCTCTTGCCCAGAGCCTGACGCTTTGCGTCCTCGTTTGCCGTCGTCCACGGCAAGGTGTCCGGCGCGCCAGCGCAGAATCAGGTCGCCTATATCTGTCTTTAGGAAGATCGCCTGCTTGCGGTCGTGAGAGCCCCAGCGGCGCTCAAGTTCGGGCAGGATGCTGATCATACATTTGCGCAGGTCAATTACCCGCCCCATGGTGCGTTCGTTGCGAGGAAACTGACTGAGCAGGTGAACTCCAAATGAGCGGCAGAAAATGCCAAAGGGTTCATCCGGCGCACAGAGCACTTCGATCTGAGCATGACCACCGCGTTTTGCTCGGCGCCCCAAATAGTTGACGATGGCGGACCAGACCTCCCGGCCTTGTCCACCTACCTCTGAAACGCGGCAGTGGTCGTCGATCCGGTCGCACACAACGTAACCCGATATTTTCTGCTTGCTGTCGACGACGACTCGCACGTCAGCGGGGATCGTCCACCATGTGCCTTTGTGGAAGCCGTCGAACTTCTTCGCGACTCGTACGATCGATCCCGTTCGCTCTGTGTTCTGCCGGTTAAAGAGCCGTGCAATCACAGGCAGATCGTTCTTCGTGAGACGCCGGAGTCGCATGCGCCCACATTCTGCCGCAGGTAGCCGCAGTGATGCAGTCTCAAGGGCAAAGCGGTGTTCGGCCATACAGGTGATATAGTCGAAGCGATGATAGTAGTCCTGGATTCCATGCAGAAGAGAGACACCGAGTTGCTGTCGCTGCATAAGGGAAATCGCCGCGTTCATCACACGTCGTGAGTATCCCAAGCGACGATACTGTTTGTGTGTACCGACGCCAGCAATGCCACCGGTCCGAACACAGGTTGAACCGATGCGTACGTTCAAGCCGATGACGGCGCACCAGGAGAGAGAGGTGCCGTCCTGCTTAGTGGGATCTACCAGTTCGACTCGCCATCCCTCTTTGATTCGCCGTTCTCGGATGCCTAGCCCATCGTCGTGGCGATTCTGTGTCTGCGCCATTTCCAGTCCCGAGAGAGTGAGGTCTGCCTCCCGTTTTTGACGACAGGGGGCAAGGCGACGTTCATAGGATACCGTTGGCGTACGATATCCCCGTGGCCAACGATGATATCTCATGTTCTGGTCGCGCGACACCCGCCGCAGATGTCGATCAACGACACTACCCAAGTCATGGCAGGTTACAAGCTGCACGAAGAGTCAGCATCCCCCGTAGGAAATCGGCTCGCTGGATCCTTCTATTTTTTCTACTACGCAGCCATGGCGGCCTTGTCGCCTTTCCTTGTACTGCACTACGAGCAACTTGGTCTTGATGGTCGTCAGATCGGTCTGCTCGCCGGGATCCCGCCGGCACTGATTCTACTCGGTGCCACTGGTTGGGGTGCCCTGGCCGACGCGAGCCAACAGCATCGGGCCGTGCTGGCTGTCGCTATTGCCGGGACCATCGTTGCCGTCGCCGCTTTGTCCGTGGCGCAGACATTTTCATGGCTCATTGCCATCGTCATTTTCATGGCCCTGATGCAGTCGCCGATCACACCCCTGGTAGACAATTCGGTTCTACATGCGCTTGGTGAACATCGCGACCGCTATGGTCGAATCAGGATCTGGGGAGCCATCGGGTGGGGAGCCTGTGGTCCCATCGCTGGCCATCTGGTCGAACGTTTCGGTCTGTCGGCTTCCTTCTCTACGTATCTGGCGCTCTTCGCAATTTGCTTTTTCATCGCTCTGTTTCTGCCCATTGCCCACGTCCGTGTTCCTGCCTTCTGGTCGGGTCTGCGGGCGCTGGTAGGGGATCGACGCTGGCGACTCTTCCTCTTTCTGGCCTTCGCCAGTGGTGTCGGCCTTTCCGTCGTCCACTACTATCTATTTTTGTATCTGAAGGGCATCGGTACACCTCGGTGGATGATGGGTTATGCCCTGACGATCGGTACGCTCAGTGAAATGCTCGTGTTCTTCTACGGCGAACGTCTTCTGCGTCGCTTTGGTCGTCGACGATTGCTGGTGCTCAGTATGGCTGCAGGTGTAGTACGTGTTGCCGCGTATTCATTCATCGACACGCCTGTGATGGCTCTGTCCGTGCAGATTCTCCACGGTCCCACCTTCGCGCTGCTCTGGGTGGTGGGTGTGTCCTACGCGCATGTCCTGGCGCCCCCCGGTCTGGGAGCTACGGCACAAGGGCAATTTGTCGGTGTCAACTTCGGGCTAGGAGGCGCTGTGGGGGCCATTGTGGGTGGATCTGTGTTTGAACACTTTGGTCTGGCCTTAATGTATCGTGGCGCCGCCATCTGGCTGATCGTGGGTCTGGTCACCTACCTTTTGGCGTATCGCCTCATGATTTACCCGTCCAAGTTGTCCGAACCAACAATGTGAATCGATGACCGACACAGTGAATGAACACGAGATGCGGGTTGTGGCCCTGAAACGCAGTGGCCACCACGCGATCATTCAATGGGTTTATGCCAACGTTGGTGGGGGATATCTCTTCCTCAACCAGTGTCGCCCCGGCGTCAATCCGTTTGATCTGAAGCACATCGCCAAAAAACCAGGGCGTCGATTCGTCTCGAACATCGAGGGGATCACGCCTGAGCAGTCCTGTGCCGGTCAGCATGGGTCAAAGAGTGCCCTCATCTACAACTACGAACATCACTGCCTGGAGGAGATTGCGGCGCCGATCCCCGAGCAGATCAGGCAGAAGTGGGTCGGTGTGTCGGCTCGTCAGACGGATATCCTGGCACTGCGAGATCCCTTCAACAATCTCGCCAGTCTGTTGAAGGTGTACTACTCTGGCACCAAATACAGCGTGCGTCTACTGCACCGCTCCGTCGAATTGTGGAAGCAATACGCCCACGAGGCACTTGGACACACCGATTTTTTGGCGCACAGGCTGACCATCAACTACAACCGCTGGTTTGTTGACGAGACATACAAGATTGAGTTGGCACGTCGCCTCGAGCTCTCAGGAGCTGAGGCTGGACAGCAGGAGGTTGCCAAATGGGGCTCAACGAGTTCCTTCGATGGTACCCGTCTCGATGGCCAAGCGGCACAAATGAAGGTCCTCGAGCGTTGGCAGCATTTTGCCGACGATCCCTTCTATCTGCGGTTGGTACGCGATGAGGAACTCTGGGAACTGTGCGAGATGATTCACGGTTTACCTGCCGGCGTCGAGCGTCTGCGATCGCAGAACTACATCGTGGTTCCCGAAATGCCCGCGACTGCGTGGGTGCCATCCCTGCTGTTGGGGAAGGGCCGCCAACTACGAAATCGCTGGAAACAGTGGCGCGAGGTGACCGCCGCGGACCCATCAGCGACTGACTAACTCGCCTCCGGCTCCTGGTCATACTGACTCAGCACATGGTAGGCGACGACGCCGAGACTCACATGCACATTGAGTGAGGCGCCCTTGCCCAACATGGGCAGGTAGACGGCACCATCACAGGCGGCGAGGGTGCGGTTGGTGACGCCATGGTCCTCGTGGCCCATGACAAGCGCAAGTTTTGCAGGATAATCGCAACGATCAAAACGCTTGGCGTCGGTAGCGATTTCCACGGCGATGGCTTCATAGCCCTCATCGCGGAGATCGCCGAGTGCCGTAGCGGCGTCTTCCACATACTCCCAACGGATTCGACGGTCGCGTCCCCTACCGACCTTCTTGATCAATGGATGGGGTGGGCAGGTTGTGATTCCCGTAAGGATCATACGCCGGACACCTGCCGCATCGGCGATGCGGAAGGCGGACCCTACGTTGATCGGGTCCTGCATGTCCTGCAGCACGAAGACCATGTCGAGACGGTTGGGTGCCTCGATCGTGCGCAGAAACTGATTCAGCGCTTTGCCACGCAGTTGTCGCACAGGGGCTTTAAGTGACCGAGCCCTGGCCGCGAGGTTTGATGATCATTTCCTCGATCACAACCCGTGGCGGCAGGGTGGCAACAAACATCACAGCGTGGGCGATATCCTCTGGCTGTAACATTCGTGCTTTGCGTTCGTCGGTGACCTTCACTGGTCGTTGATCAAGAATCGGCGTGTTGATCTCACCAGGCGAGACGACGCAGGCACGGATGCCGTGTTTGGCCTCTTCGAGATCCACCATCTTGGTGACCACGGACATAGCGTGTTTGGCGGCAGAGTAAGCAACACCGCCCAAGACACTGGGGGCACAGCCGGCCATCGAGGAGACAGCGATGACGACGCCGTCCTGCTGTGTCCGCATGTGAGGTAGTACCGCGTGGATCGTGTTGTAGGCACCGGTGGCGTTGATGTCCATTACCCGATCCCAATCATCTGGCGTCAGCTTCTCCAGGGTACGATCCGAGATATTGATGCCGGCATTGTTGACGAGAATGTCGATACGGCCAAACTCGCCAATCGTATCATCGACGATCTGCTGCATGCGCTCACGGTCGGTGACGTCCCCCGCCGCTGCACGAGCATGGTCGCCAGCTGCTGCGCAGGCGGCTGCCAGCTTCTTCTCATCTCGGCCGATGGCGACGACGTGAGCCCCTTCGGCGACAAAACTCGCGACGATGGCGGCTCCAGCACCTGAACCACCTCCTGTTACGATGACAACCTTGTCCTGCAATTTCACAATCACTCTCCTATATGTCATAGAAAGTCAATCTACCTGTCCGGTCATTCGACGGGTTCGTCGCCAAAGACCTGTGTCCGTTTCATCACCCGTCGCTGCTCATCGGGGAAGCCCAGCCGGCGGTGCATTGTGGGGCGATTGTCCCACATGAGCAGGTCGCCTACCCGCCATGTATGGGTCCAGACAAAGGCGGGCTGGTCCATATGCTGATAGAGTTCCTGCAGTAGTTGGTCGCTCTGCTCCGCCTCAAATCCATCGATGTGACTCGTTAGGTGTGGACTCACATAGAGAGACTTCCGACTTGTCTCAGGATGGGTGCGGACAAGTGGATGACTAACGATCCCGGGAGGATTTTGCTCTTCCACATAATGCCTGTGGACGGCTCTGAGTGTGGGCAGATACTGGCGCTTGTCGGCATCCAGCGCATCGTAGGCAGCCCGGCAGTCACAGAACTGCGTTTGCCCACCTTCTTGCGGGATCTCCAGGGCTTGCAATAGTGAGATGGTGCCAGGATGGGTCAGATAAGAGAGGTCTGAGTGGAAGTCGACGGTCGCAGAGCCGAGTGCCCCAATGGGCGCGCCATTTTCTTTGACGTTGGAGATGATGAAAATTTCCTTCACCTGTCGCTCGCGCTGCTTGCGCACATGTGCGCGGGCAGCGCCGAAATAGCTCGTAAAACGGACCTGATCTTCGTCGCTGAGTGGTTGGTCAGGAAACACGAGCACACAATAGTCGAGCAGTGCCTGCCGCAGTTGGGTCACCGTCTCCGCTGCCAAAGACTGCGACAAATCGAGTCCGGTGACACGGCCCCCCAGAGGCCCTTCGCAAGAATCGATGTGTGGCAGCGATGTCATGGGCTGTCGCCGACGTCACACAGGTTGAAGGCAGCGCGCAGTGCCTCGACAGGATCCGCCTTTGGTCGAAACTCGTGGCCGACGAAACCCTCGTAGTCAGAGCGCTGGATCGCTGCCATGACGGGGGGGTAGTAGATCTCCTGTTCAAGATCCAGGTCCTGGCGGCCCGGATTGCCAGCTGTGTGGTAGTGACCGAACCACTGGCCATGAGTGTCGATCGTGCGGATCAGATCGCCTTCCATGATCTGCATATGGTAGATATCGTAGAGGAGTCGCACGTGTCCCGAATCGACCGCGTGGCACACTTCGACACCCCATGGGGTGCGATCACATTGATAGTCGGAGTGATCGACCTTGCTGTTGAGCAATTCCATACACAGGGTTACCCCAGCCGACTCGGCGGCGTCCTTTACCCGCAGCAAACCCTCAACACAGTTGTCACGACCCTCCTGCTCGGAGCGCGACTCGCGATTGCCACTAAAGACGATGAGTGACTTAATGCCCCACGCCGCAGCTGCCTCGATTCTGGCCCGCAATTCAGCTTCGATCCGATCGTGGTTCTCGCGCTTGTTCAACCCGTCAGGTAGCGACGCGTGGCCGACGACGCAGGCAATGTCGAGGCCACAATCCTGCACTTGCTGCCAGTGCTCTTCGGGCAACATTTCAATGGATGCGTAGCCGATATCTGTGGCGGCCTCAATGAGGGCCGTTGCTGACAGGCCATCGCGAAGAAAATTGCTGAAACAGACGGACTGACGGATCCGGCTCATGCAGCCCCTTCCCGGGCCTGACGTGCGTGATCCAGGATGCCGACGCGCGGACAGAAGGTGGGGTCTGCATAGTCGGGCTGGTTATCGACTTTGCGGACGAGATGATCGTTGGGGTGCTGGGCCAGATCGCCATTCTCATTGCGTCGTTCCACATGGTGATTGGCGCCAGGCTGCAGGTGCAGGGCGATCGAACGGCGAGGCTGGTCGGTGTAGTTTGGCGCACTGCCATGAATCGTTCGGCAATTGTGAAAGCTGACCTGACCACGCTTCATCAGTGCGGGCGACTTAGAGATCGGTGCACCCCCGGTGTTGAATTTCTTCTCCAACCCTTCGAGGTCACTGGAGAAAAAATTGAGATGGTTGTTCTGAGGCCATTCGTGCGATCCATCGACGAAAGAAATGGTGCCGATGGACTCGTCCATGTCTGTGAATGGAATCCAGGCGGTGAGCATCTGCGGTGAGGAACAGGTCCGCCAGTAGCCGAAATCTGTGTGCCAACCAACGGCCTGGGGTGCTTCGGCGGACGATGGGGGTTTGTAGAGTAGCTGGTCGTGCCACAGACGCACGTCATCTTCGGCAAGCAGGGCGCCGATGGCGCCGAGTATCGGCTTCTTCAGCAGTGCGTCGAGTTCAGAAACCAACAATGTTGAGTAGTCATTCTTGCGCAATTGATCGAGACCCGTGCCCTGCCACCAGGCCAGTTGATAGGTGCCGCCATTGGGCAGGTCGATCTGTTGATCGTCCAACGTAGCGTAGTAGCGTTCGGATGATTCTATGGCGGCATCGAGTTCCTCGTCACTGAACAGGCTTCGGGAAATGTACCATCCGCATCGCCGGTATTGTTCGACTTCCTCCGCAGTGGGCAACAAATCGGCGTTGAGTTTTGCAATCGATGTCGTCATGTCAGTTTGGGGTCGTCTTCGAGGAGTGTGTGTTTCCTGTGGCTCTGCGGTACAAGCAAATGGTGTGTTCCGACATCGTCAATCGTCAGTGGCTGCCAGATATCGCAACTGAAAATGGGCGATCTCATCCTGGTCATTCAGGCGTAGAATGCGCTCATAACAATCGCGGACTGTCTCCCCATCTGCGTTCCAGCGAGCGAGCCCCGCTAGCCCATGCAGCAGATCGACACGGTCACCCAGTCGCTCCTGCAAACGCTGCAATTGCATCTCTACGTCGACAAGATACTCCGGGCCAGATGCCTTTGGTGGTCCCCCAAGAATCCGAGCGACGAGGCCAAACATGGCAAACAATCCTCCGGGGCCGACGCGACCCCGAGGTGGTTCGGGTCTCTCGGGAAGATTGCCTAGGGTCGGTGCCGCCGCTTCGAGGAATGAGGCCAGCGCCTGCTCTGGCCGGTCCAGCTCCAACAGCACGACACCGTGGTTGTAGTGCACGGCTGCCTGGGTTGGATCCATCCGGGCCAACTGCTCGTACACAGCCAACTCGGCCTCGCGGTCGTCGCCAGCGCCCAGTTGTGTCGCCTCGCGTTTCAACTGGCGGAGAGATTGACGACTGATCCCAAGGGCTTCTTCAGCAGACGTGAGTTGGGTCTGGGGCACCAGAAGCGTGATGTGATGGTCGCCTTCAGGCGTGAACAGGGGCGAGCGGACGATGTGAACGACTCCCGCTGTCGTCAGTTTCTGTGCCGCCTCGACGACGACCTGCGCCTCTTCTGTGCGGGTGACGATCTCCCAGTCATCGAGGTGTTGTGCTGGCCCTGCTAGAGGCTGCCAGGGCGTGAGCAGCAGAAAATGGCCCAACAGCTCATGAGCCTTCGCGTCACTGTCGACAAGATAAGATTCACCATACTCCTCCTCGTCGTAATGGTGGAAGACCCAGCCCCAGCCTTCGTGCTGGATCACCATCGTCTCTTCGAGAGCGTGGCTGACGGCGGCGACGGCATGTAGCGGAACGGCGTCGCTGATCAGTGATCGTGCCTGCGCGATGGTTACGACGGCGGCATCTTCAGCGCCAACACGAACTTCCACACGATCGAGGAATCCCTCTACCGTCAGTTGTCGGCGCTCCAGTTCACGTGAGGCTTCGTCGACCAGGGCCGTCACCGAATGGGCTTTGTCGACGGTGAGAATGCGGACGAGATCGATATCAGCCGCCTCGGCGCAGTGGGCGCGCAATCCGTCGCGTTCGATGCTCATTCGTTCAGACTCACTAGGTCAGCGGTAGGCGGCGCCGAGGGCGCTCTACCCGCATCCCACTGGCATGACGCACGACGCCGACAATGCGGCTGGCAATCCACCAGATGACGATGAAAATTCCGGCCAGCGCATAGCTCAGATACTGGGATTGAAGCAGTCGCTGTGCATCCCGATAGAGATCCTCAAACATGGATCAAGCCCGTCCGACCCAGTGTCGATACAGGGGCTTTGTCTCTTCGGGTAAGGCGGCGAAGGCGTCGGGATGCAATGGTGGCTGGGCGTAGTTCTTCCCCTGTGTCTCAATCACCATCATCTGATGCTCCTCAGATCCGGGCCGGGCGGGCTCGAGATTCAACCACCACGGAGCATACCTGACGATGAGAGCAACCCGCGCCGCATCGGATCGATTCGGTGCCACCGCGTGCCACAGTCGCGAATCATAAAGCAACACCGATCCAGCCTTGCCTTCGGCGTGGACCTCGTCCGGATGTGGTCCATCTCGATCGATGACGTCCTCCATGCCAGTTGATGGATTCACACCACTTTTGTGGGACCCAGGAACCAGCAAGGTGCCGCCATTGGCACCATGGAAATCCGTCAACATCCAGATGGTGGATAAGTGCATGAGCACATCGGGGTAGGGCGCCGGAATGTGGCTGGCATTCGTCTGATTGTATGGCCAGTCCGAGTGCCAATACCCGCGACCACAGCCGGGGTGATTGACGACACAGTCGGTGCAGGAAATCCGGGCCCAGGGTCCGAAGAAGTGCTCAACGACGGCCAGGAGTCTCTCCGCGGCCACATGCGGAGCGAAGGTCTGCGTCTGGTTGACGACACCTCGCATGCCATCGACGCCCTCGACACCGACTCGATGGCCGAGTTTCCTGATCGCCGCCTGCTCGGCGGCAGCGCGCTCCCGGTTGCGTTCAAGCGCGTCGGCGACACTGCTGCGTACGTCGTCGATGGCATCCCCCGGAATGACCGCATCCAGGATGGTGTAACCACGCTCTTCAATCTGCGCTGCTGCATTGGTCGTTGATTCATCCATTGCGGCCAACCCTTATGCCACTTCCTTGAGAACCTGCCCGGCGGCTTCGATGGTCGCATCGATCAAAGCGTCTGTGTGTTCGACACTGATAAATCCGGCTTCGAAAGCAGAGGGCGCCAGATAGTAGCCGGCAGCCAACATTCCACGGAAGTAACGCTGAAAGAGCGCTGTATCCGCCGCCTGGACTTCGGTATAGTTGCGCACCGGCCCGGGGTGGAAATACATGCCTACCATCGAGCCGCAGCCATCGATGGCAGAGGCGACTCCTGCTTCAGCGGTCACACGCCGCATGCCGTCCATCCAACGCTGGCCCAATTGCTCGAGCCGTGAATAGGGGTTGGTCTCGCGCAAGTGGTGGATCGTTGCCAGACCCGCTGCCATCGCCAGCGGATTGCCTGACAAGGTGCCTGCCTG
>Ga0115002_10001378_pt1 | contig 33495 bp, 24 predicted proteins | sample ArcticOcean_MG_C_8_FD_89576 | JGI IMG/M metagenome (GOLD analysis project Ga0115002, IMG submission 89576) | Marine microbial communities from western Arctic Ocean - ArcticOcean_MG_CB11_86 | ecosystem: Environmental > Aquatic > Marine > Oceanic | place: Arctic Ocean: Canada Basin | collected... | reverse complement strand
TCTCGGGTTTGTCAGCTTTCTTTTCAGCAGGCTCCTGAGCTCCACACTGACTGTCACCGGACGTTTTCTTGTCAGCAGGTTTCTTGTCAGCAGGTTTCTTGTCAGCAGGTTTCTTGTCAGCAGGTTTCTTGTCAGCAGGTTTCTTGTCGGCAGGTTTCTTGTCGGCAGGTTTCTTGTCGGCAGGTTTCTTGTTGTCGTTGTCCTGTTGTTTCTTGGCTTCGTCGTATCCGTCGGGTTTTGTTGGCGGGAGTGGTTCTGTGGGGGCACCGTCGAGGTGTTTCCGATCGAAGCTGGCTCGAATCAGCAGGTAGCGGTGTGAGTTGACCGACGCGTTATCCGAGTCTTTCGAGTCTTTCGAGTCGGCCTGGTCGTCTTTTTTGCTTTCGTTTTTTGTGTTGTCTTCGTTGTCGAGTCCGGCTTGGATTTCGAGTTCTGAGCCGGTGAAGACTTCGCCAAAGAGCAGAGTGTAGACGATGCCGGTTTTTGTGGCGGCGTGCAGTTCACCGGAGTTCCCGTAGAGTTTCAGTTCGTCGGTATCCTTGTCCTGAACGGGGAAGAAGCCGCTGCTGAAGAGGCTGCGTTGAATGTTTCCGATTTCGGCTCGGAGTGCGAGGTTATCGTTGAGTCCCTTGAGGTCGACGGTGAAGTCGGGGTTGAGTCGTTTGGGTTTGGGTCGGACTCCGGCGATCTTGAGATCATCGAGAGAGGAGACGAGGTCTCTGAGTTTGTCGGCATCGACTTCGAGGTCGGGGTTGTCGAGTCCGCGGAGTTTCCATTTGTCGGAGGCATTTTTCCGCGAGAGGGTATTGGTGTGTTGGTCGACGGCTTTTCCCTGTCGTTCATCGAACGAGTAGTGATCGATGACGAGGTGAGTGATGTCGTCGCCCTGGACATTGAGGAGGTCGGGTTCGATCCAGTCGGAGAACTTGGCCGAGAGGTCCAGCTTGCATTCGGCGATGTAGACTTCATCTTCCTCGGCGTTGCGGACGTAGTACCGATCGGTGCTGTCGTCGCCGGATTTATTTTTGATTTGTTCCCCGAAGATGTAGTCGACCAGCGTGGTGCCCTGTGCGTCTCGGAGTGTGATTCGTCGTCCGAGTCCTTCGTTGAAGCTGCTGGCATCGGTGGGGTCGAGCACACCGTATTTTTCGTGATAGCTGTCTGTCCCGAGGTTGTTTCGTTCGGCGAAGTAAGCTCGTTTGATTCCATTGAGTGACGCGGCGGTCTTGGCCAGTCGGTCCTTGGCATCGGCTTCGTAGTTGTGGTGGCTGGGGATGACGAAGCGGCGAGTGGTCTGGTCCTGTTCGACACGAAAGCGGCTCGGTCGTGGCTGCCCCTTGGTGAAGACGACGACTTCGAGCGAACCAACGTCCTGGGCGGCTTCGAATTCGGGGAAGAAGGGTTTGTCGAGCTGGTTGCGGTTTTGCCCTGTGGTGGGGCCGCCCGAGTTGACGGCGAAGGCGAGTCCGACGCAGATGACTGCGGCGGCCGCAAAGCAGACGGTATTGCGAGTTTGGGTGTTCATGGTGTCATTTCCAGGCCGGATGTCGTGCGAGACGAGATCGTGTTGGCTGCGGTGTGCGGTGTGGTGTGCGGTGTGATCAGGATCGGCTGCGGTCGCGGGGAATATTAGTGGCTTCGTTTTTGGTTCGGATCGCGAGGAAGGCGAGTCCGAGCAGGATGGCTGGGAGCGGCGGCAGCAGGATTCCGGCCCATTTGTAGGTGGCTTCGATCGAGCGGATTTCTCGTTCGGTTTCGTTGCGGATCGATCGGATCTTGGCCTGTTTGTCTCGGCGGATATCGGCGTTTTCTTGCTCGAGTTCTTCGTTTCGTTGTTCCTGTACCATTTGCATCAGTCGTTCTCGGGTGGTGTCGTCGATCGACTTGTCGTCACGAATCCGATTGACATCGGCATCGAGTTCTTTCTGTTTGTCTTTGACGCGTTGCTGGAATTCGATTTCCGCCGTTTCGAGTTCGTTGATCTGTTTCGAGAGCGAGGTTTTCTTTTCGGCTTCGACGGTTTCGAGGGTTCTGAGTTTAGCTCGTCTTGTTCTGAGCGAGATGAGTTCGGTGTCTCCGACGAGCACATCGATGCAGTTGAGTGCGAAGGTAACGTTATCGAACTGGATGGGTTCGGCATCAGGGCTGGGTCTGAGTCCTTGAGCGCGGAGCAGGAACATCTGGTCGGAGATGACATCGGTATCGGCGACAAAGATGCAGTTGATTTTTTCGGTGACGGTTTTGGCGTCAGCCGGTTTGTCGGGATCGGATCCGGGCAGACCTGGCGGCAAGGGTGGTGCGGGGACGTCTCGTTTGCCTTCGACGTGAAAGGCGATGACCTGGGCATAATCGTCCTTGATCCGTGGCGGATTCTGTTTCAGCTGGCTTCGTCCCATGAAGCCACTTTCCATGATGTCTCCGTACTGGAGTGTTCCGGATTCGGACGACGTGAGCAGCAGTTGTTGGTAGGCGATCCCATCGGGCTTGTCGGCACCCTTGGGTGCTCGCACGCAGCCGGAGTAGAACAGCACGAGTTCATTGAGTCCGGTGGTGACGGGGCTTTCGTTGTTGAACGAATTGGCATTTCCGGCGCCTCGGCTGGAGCTGACGAAGACGATTTCGGGTGCCAGCTGGCTGAACTGGGGGTGCGGGTTGTACTTGTCCCAGACGATTTCTTGGAAGTCCCATTCGAGTCCGAGCGATCTGAGCAGCGTGGTGGCTCGACCTCCGGAAGCTTTGGGCTGAGGCTGCTGCTGCTGTCCCATGCCCATCATGCCTCCTCCGGGCGACGGTTTGGGTTGGCTGGGTGCGCCACCGGGCACGGTCATTGGCAGCGGATCGTCGAACACCAGCACACTCTGGCCACTCTTGACGTAGTTCACGAGGTTGGCCATCTGGGGTGTGGTGAGTGAGCTGGGCATGACGGCGAGCACGAGATCAAAACGTTTGCGATCGATGGGTGCATCGGCTGAGAGTTGTTCGACGTCGAATTGTTTTTCGAGTTCGCTGACGAATTGCCATTTCGGAGTCCTCTGCGGGGCACCTCCGGCGAACGAAAAGCTGCCATAGAGGTTGGCGTCGGTGTTGAGGATCCCGATGCGTCGCCGCTTGGTATCTTCCTGAGCGGCGGTACGGATCGAGCGAGTCAATTCGTATTCCAGTGGCAAGCCGACATCACAGAAGGGGATTACGACTTCGTCGGCTCCGTTGATCACCAGCCCAAGAAAGATGTCTTCGCCACTGACTTTCCCGCCCTGGATTTCCTGGACCTGCCGCGAATGGATCCCTTTCTGTTCGGCCTCTTCGGCTTCCTTGCTGAAGGGTTCGATATCGATAATGCGGACGTGGACCTGCGAGCCTCCGAGCTGATCGACCTGTCGCAAGAGTCCGATCAGTTTCTTGCGAACCGGGAGATACTGTCGCGGGATGTCGGTACTCAGAAAGGCACTGATACTGACGGCTTCGCCTTCGGGGATCGTCTCGATCACGTCTCGTGTCGATTGGCTGAGCGTATAGAGTCCTTCGGCGGTGAGATCGATGGTGGTGTCCTGGCGAGCGGCGAACAGGTTGAAGCTGACCAGTGCGATCCCCAGGCAGGCGATTCGGGCGGTGTAGTGCCAGCCCATGTTGGTGGCTTGTTGAGCGGACCAGTGTCGTCGGCTGATCAGGATCTTGTTGACGTAGAGCATGAAGGCGATCAGCGAGCCGAAGTAGGCGATCGAGGCGAGTGAGATCAGGCCATTGGTGAAGTTGTAGAGTTGTTCGGCGAGGCTGAGTTGTCGCAACAGAGCGTACTCGCTCGACACCGAGCCGATGCCGACGGGGATCAGGCAGATGACGACGGTCAGCACGAAGGCGACGGTGGTGCTGCCGGTCAGTGCCGAGGCGACCAGTCCGGCGGCCAGCAGGGCGGCTCCGGAGAGCCAGTACCCGAAGTAGGTCGTCAGCAGCACGCCCCAGTCGGGGTTGCCCAGTGCGGCGAGCACGAAGGCGTGAGTCATCGAGAAGGCCAGGGCGACGGTGTAGACGGCGAGCACGGACAGGTATTTGCCCAGCAGGATTTCGGAATCCCGGGCGGGTAATGTGAACAGCAGTTCGTCGGTCCCCAGTTTCTTTTCGTCCGCCCAAGCACTCATCGTAATCGCCGGCACGATGAACAGCAGCAGTCCGGGGAACCAGAGGCTGAGCTGATCGAGGTTAGCGAGGTTGTTGGTGAAGAATTCGTCACGGTAGGCATAAAACCCGCTGAGCGTGACGAAGGCGTAGATGAACAGGTAGCCGCGTGTGCTCGAAAAGAAGCTCACGACGTTGCGGATAGCCACAGCTCGGACGATCGCGCTCTTGGTAACGACCCAGCCAATCGAGCCGGCGATGATCAACAGCAGGAGGGCAGCGGAGAGGTAGTTCATCGTGGAGTCCGTTTCTGATGACAGTGAGTGTGCTTCAGTCGTCCGAGGTGGTCAGTGTGCGGAACCGGGCTTCCATGGCATCGGGGTTGTCGCCGAGGTCTTGGACCGGTCCATCGAAGACGATGCGTCCCGAGTTGATCAGGATCACTCGATCGCAGATCGCCTGGACTTCGCGAAGGATGTGAGTCGAGAGCAGGATGGTTTTGTTCTTGGCGAGGTCGTGGATCAGGTCTCGGACCTGGGCCACCTGGTTGGGGTCGAGGCCACTGGTGGGTTCGTCGAGGATCAGCACTTCGGGGTCGTGGAGCAGGGCCTGAGCCATACCGACTCGTTGCTTGTAGCCTCGCGAGAGTTTCCCGATCGCCTTGCCCATGACGCTGGCCAGCGAGCATTTGGCGACGACGTATTCGGTTCGTTCGGCAATTTCGTTCTTCGAAAGTCCTCGGGCGGCTCCGGCGTAGCCGAGCAGTCCCTGCGGTGTCATTTCGTGATAAAGCGGTCCACCTTCTGGCATGTACCCGATCAGGCGGCTGGCTTCGAGTCGTTGTTCGGCCAACAGGTGTCCACCGATGCGAGCCTGTCCACTGCTGGGTGCGAGGTACCCGGTGAGCAGTTTCATGGTGGTCGACTTGCCGGCTCCGTTGGGTCCCAGGAACGCGGCCACCTGGCCGGCGGGAACCGAGAAGCTGACATCTTCGATTGCCACGAATTGTCCGTAGTACTTGCTGAGCCCAATGGCTTCGATCATCGCCGCGTCGTGTTCGGTACCGGTAGTGGTTTCTGGTGCCGGGTTCTCCACAACGCTTGTGGCTGAAGTGTCGCTCGTCGTGTCGCTCATGAGCAGGACTCGTACTGGTTCAAAAAGAGGGGTGGGGCGGTCGTCTCCGGTGCGTTCCCGGTACATACTCAGATGGCCGGAGCACGTCCCGTGCCGATCACAGGATTCGACTCGAGAGCTCACACGTGAAGTTATACACGGCGGCAGCAGTTTTCCAGCCTTGGAGGGTTTACTGCGGCCGTACGGTCCGTGAAGCGTGAAGCGTGAAGTGGCTCAGCGGCGGAATCCGAGCACAATGCCGTCCCAGCCGTGTTGCAAGCGGAAGTCGGCGAGCCAGGCATGGAGAAACCGGTTGGTTTCGATTCTGCGGTGCATTCGCAGCGAGCTATTGGAGAGCAGCGTATCGATTTCGGTTCCGAAGCGGCTGGGCTCGACCGAGTCGCGGCTGACCAATCGTCCGATGTAAACCGCCTTGTGATCGTAACTGAGAGCCACTCCGATTTCGCCCGGCCCAATGGTCTCGCAGAACGTCTCCATGAACTTCTGGCCGGCCCCCTGGCCTCCATGGGGCACCGGCAGTTCGGGGATCTCGCTGATCCCCTGCTGCGTGGGGTCGGGGATTCCGGTGGATGCGGCGGTGGGAGTGGCCCCAGTTGTCCAGGAGAAGGGAGCGGTGACGGCGGTCTGGATTGGCTGATCGGCGAGTGCCAGGTTGGTCCCGGACGCAGCCTGTTTTGGGTCGGCAGTCTGCCCCGAATTCGTCAGGTTGGCCACCACATCGGCCAGCAGCGTGTCGGGTCTGGCATCCTGGATGAGTTTCTTGAGTGTGTCTTCGGCGTAGGCGGTGGCCTTGTTGGCTGCAGCTTTCATTCTGACCGAGTTCGCAACCACCTCCTGGATCGTCAGTTCGCCGACAAGCTCGACAGCCGTGTAGCTGTCGCGATTGTCCTTGGTGATTCGAGTGATCTTGAGATGCCGGTGTCGGGCCGGTTGTCCGTCACGGCTGTGGATCTCGAACCATTCGGCCACGGTCAACGAGTCGTTGGTTCCCGGCGGAGCGACCAGCACCTCGTACCCTTCGGCCTCTTCAATCTCCTCGAGCGTCTCGGATCCCGACCATTCGAAACCGTCGAGTGTGGGCGTGTGGCCGGCGATCTCTTCCAGGACGACCCAGAGGAAGTACTTGGCATCGGGTTTCATGGCCTGGTCGGCGCCTTGAGTGATATTGGTCGGAGGCGTATCGAAGTGGGACTCGGCCGGCTGGGCCGGGAGCAGTGTTTCGAGCGAGTAGATCGCCGCGGTTTCTTTCGAGAAGATCTCGCTCGTGACCGATTGACCGGGATTGACGGCGAAGGGATTGGCCGAGGCTCGGATCTGCTGTTCGACTGTGAGGCCGCGAAAGAACTCGGCCCGGTCAATCGCGTCGGCGTCGCTCGAGGCCGTTTCGGCTGCCTGGTGGATTTCGGCCGCACTGACGAGTCCGGTCGAGCGAAAGGGGGTTTTGGCGGTCTGGCCGAGTGTTTCGAGCTTGGCGACCAGGCTGTCGATTCGTGCCTGAGAATTCCGGCCGAGGTCGATTCGCGAGTTGGAGGTGTCGTTTTGGGATCCGAGAGTCGGCCGTCTGACGGCTTCGATCAGTTGCAGCAGGCTGCCCGAGCCGGCTTTCTGTGGGTTGCTGCCCGGTCCGTTGTCGATGACCTGCATCGCTTCGCGAATCAGTTTCTCGGTTCGCCAGGTCAACAGTCCTCGCCGAATCTGTTCTCGAACGGTCTCGATCGCGATGTACTTGGGTTCGATTGGTCGAGCGGTCGGAGGTGCTGGCGGATCGGTTTCATCGAGATCGAGCACCGGCGGCTGGGGCTTCGCCTTGGATTCGTCGGTTTTGTCGTTGGTTTTGTCGTTGGTTTTGTCGTTGGTTTTGTCGTCGGTTTTGTCGTCGGTTTTGTCGTCGGTTTTGTCGTCGGGCAGTTCCCGGAAGTTCCGGTTTCGGAACTCCGTATCACGATATTTGTTGTAGTAGTCTGTGACGTGTTGCGTGGTCACGGGGTCATTGTCTTGGACTCGCGTTTCGAATTCGTTGAAGTCGATGGTAAAGACACCGAGGTTGACTCGTCGTGTCTGCCAGAAGCCTGGGCTTCCTTCTGCGATTTGGTTGGGGAGTACGTCTTTGTGAGGAATTCCGTTGGTGTTGTCGTTGAAGGCAGCGCTGAGAATGCCGTCGCCGATCGGTTCATTTTCGAGGAAGGCTTCGACGGGCAGCATGGCGACGTCGAGAGTTTGTTTGACCTGTTGTCGTCTGAGTTGTCTCCAGGCTTCCCCGGGCGCCATGGGGAGCGTGGTGGAATGTCCGAACTGGACTTCCTGTTCGGGCCTCAGTGCGAGTGTGGGTCCGAGGAGATCGACGGCAGTGCGGATGCGAATTTCTTCTCGGAGCGCGTCAAAGGCTTCGGCTTCGGTGGCTCCGATGCGTTTGAGTGTCCTTCGATAGAGGTCCCCTCCGAGCCGATTGCCATCGGGGATGGAGTCGGCTCGAGTTGTCAGCCGATCGAGTTCATTTCTGAGCGGCCCGGTCATTTGAAAGCGATTGGGGCTGGTGGGGTTCTCGAGCATGCGTCGAATCTGGTTGGCCTGGTTCCGGATGGAGATCTTGGCTTCTCGTCCTCCGGTGAAGCGTTCGATGTAGGCCTTGATGGCAGCGTCGTCGATTTGGATCCCGAGTCGATCGGCTTCGCGGCGAAACAGTTCACCGAGCACAACATCTTCTTCGAGTCTCAGCGGCTGCCCGAAGCGTTGTCCGATCGCGAAGTGGTTTTGTGCTCGGAATCCGGCCTGTTGGTCGACGGCGGCTGCGAGTGACGAGAGGAAGCTAGTGGCGAGTTGTCGTCGTTTTCTGAGTTGATCGATTTGGTTCAGCGAGAGGGCTTGTCCGTCGATGCTGGCGGGAGCGGATTGTTGTCCGATGGAGTTTCCCAGGACGGCGGCGACGACCCCGAAGAGGCATCCGGTAACGACCGAGGCGGCAGCCGCGTTGACCATCATGCCTTTGCCTCGTCTGAGTCCGACCTCAGTCCGATCCGCTCGTCGGGTTTCCCAACTCCGGGCGGCACCGGTCGAGTCGTGGCTGGCGGCGATATTCCAGAACCCGAAGGCGACGACCCCCAGGCCACCGATCAGGACTCCATAGGCAAGCAGTTCCGGAGTGATTCTCCAACCGGCGGCCACAACGGCTCCACCGACGGCGCCCCACACGGCGTATTCGAGAGCTCGACCGGTAGCGGCCTTGATGGTCCAGGCCAGGATGGCTCCCAGGAGTGGCAACAGGAGTACGGAGAGTTGCTGGATTTGCCCAGGGTTTTGGGCCAGTTGCATCAGCGGATCGAGGATCACGAAGGACGCCATCGAGAGTCCGATGAGGACGACCATCATCATCGCCGTGTGCTTGCGAAAGAACTGAAAAGGAGAAGCCATCAAGAACCTCGGGCAAAAGCGTCGAACAAGAACGTCGAACAGGAACGTCGGATTGGCAGGTCGAACTGGCGGGTCAATTGGAGAGTGTTTCTCAGGTCCGGCAGTGTGCGACCCCTTGACAGGAGTATTGGCGATTGTTTAACGGTCGCCCTGCGGAAGGACAAGACGGCGGGCCATTGTAGTGATCAGAAAAAAAACGTGACAAGGCCAGCCGGCAGATCCCGGCCGCCGAATCTTGACTTGACCGACCACTGCGTCATCCTGTTCTGACCGATTGACATCACCCGCACGCCTTCCCATTCGTATCACCCCACGACCAGCACGGCCCCGGACGACTCATGGCGAAATCCTCTACCACGTCTCGACGGCACCTGGTGATTGTCGAATCACCTGCCAAGGCGAAGACGATCAACAAGTATCTCGGCCCGGAGTACCAGGTCGAGGCTTCGGTCGGTCATGTCCGCGATCTCCCCCGTCGCAATCCCAAGGGGATAGATTTTCCGGTCCCCGGCATCGATCTCGACAACGACTTCCAACCGATCTACGTGGTGATCGACGGCAAGCAGAAGACGATTCGCGAATTGAAGAAGGTGGCCAAGTCGAGTGACGAAATCTGGTTGGCGACGGACTTGGATCGTGAGGGCGAGGCGATTGCGTGGCATTTGGCCGAGGAGTTGGGATTGCCGCCGGAGCGGACCAAGCGAGTGGTTTTCAACGAGGTGACCAAGCAGGCGATCCACCGCGCCTTCCAGAACCCTCGAGCGATCGACATGGACATGGTCAACGCTCAGCAAGCACGACGGATCCTGGACCGGATTGTCGGCTACCAGGTGTCACCGTTGTTGTGGAAGAAGGTGGCTGGAGGTTTGTCGGCGGGGCGAGTTCAGAGTGTGACGGTGATGTTGATTGTCGACCGCGAGCAGTCGATCCGTGCCCATGTTCCCGACGAGTCGTGGGAGTTGTCGGCGATGCTGTCTCAGGATCCTGCCGCGGCGGGCGATCTGGTGGAGGCGTATTCGCAGTTCCGGGCCACTCGAGACGAGAAGGGCAAGGGGCCGACTCGTAAGCGTCGGTTGGCCTGGATCGCCGAGCATCGCGGCCTGCCGACCCAGTTGGCTCTGGTCTCGGACGGCCCATTTCGTCTCGAGTGCTCCGGCGACGCGGCTCGGGATTTCAGCGAGCAGATCCAGGCGGCGGCCGAGGCGGTTGGTTTGCTGGATGTCGAGATCCAAACGAGTCTGGACGAGGAGGCCAAGGGTCAGGCTCGGACTTGCCGTGAGGTCAGCGGCCGCATCGATCCGGAGGCTCGTTTCCGCGTCACCGACATTTCGACCAAGCCATCCACGTCGAAGCCGGGCAAGCCATTTCGCACCAGCACGTTGCAGCGAGCGGGGGCGACGTACCTGGGCTTCACGGCCGACCGCACGATGCGTGCGGCTCAGAGGCTGTACCAGGGCGACGCGATGGCGGGCAGCGAGACTGGCGGTCTGATCACCTACATGCGAACCGACTCGACCCACCTGGCTCCCGAAGCGATCGTGGCGGCTCGTGAGATGATCGAATCGAAGTACGGAGTCGAGTACCGTCCCGAGTCGGCTCGTATTTACGAAACCGACCGACCCGACGCCCAGGAGGCTCACGAGGCGATCCGTCCGACGGATGTCAGTCAGACTCCGGCGAGTCTGAAGGGGAAGCTGGGCGAGGACCCGTGGCGGCTGTACGACCTGATCTGGAAGCGATTCGTGGCGTGTCAGATGAGTGACGCGAAGTGGGAATCGACGACAGTCTTGTTGGAACGCGACGATCGGCCGACTGGTGCGGTGCTGCGTGCGAGTGGCCGGGTGCAGGTCTTTGACGGTTTTCAGCGAGTGTCGGGAGTGTCCGAGTCGATCGAGCCGGTGTTGCCGGCGATGTCGGTCGGCGACTTGATGGCACCATTTGCGATCACTCCGCTGCAGAAGTTCTCGAAGCCTCCGGCTCGATACAACGAAGCGTCGTTGATCAAGAAGTTGGAGGAGGAGGGCATCGGCCGCCCGTCGACTTATGCTCAGATCTTGAAAACCGTGCAGGACCGTCGTTACGTCGAGAAGCGTGGTTCGGCGGCCTTGTTTCCGACGGACCTGGGCGAGGTGGTCACCGAGAAACTCAAGGAGGGTTTCCCTCGGATCATGGAGGTAGGCTACACGCGATGGATGGAGGAGCAGTTGGATCAGGTTGGGGAAGGGCGTGCCAACTGGGTGGATTTCTTGCGTGAGTTCTACGAACCGTTCAGCAAGAGTTTGGATGCGGCTCACGAGGCGATGAAGCACGCGAAGGCCGAGCGGGAATCGGCTCCGGACGAGTACCGATGTCCGGAGTGCGAGAAGCCGACGGAGTACCGTTTCGGCCGCAACGGCAAGTTTCTCAGTTGCACCGGCTTCAACCTGCCGACGATTCCGACGGAGTACAAGTGTGGGGAATGCGGCGACGGGACGTTGGCGGTCAACCGCCGCAAGACACCGAAGGGCCGGCCGTTTCTGACCTGTGCGGCGTGTCAGCACAAGGAAGGTTGGCGAAAGTTGAGTCCGGAGCAGAAGGAGGTGGTTGAGGGTCTGGAGTCGACGATTGACGAACCGTGCAAGTATGCGGCACCGATCGATCACAAGGGTCGTCCGATCGAGCCGTCTCAGACGAACGTCGCCTGTCCGAAGTGTCACGAGGCGATGATTCAGCGGACCGGCCGTTTCGGCCCGTTCCTCAGTTGTGCTCACTATCCCGAGTGCGACGGAGTGGTGAATCTCGACAAGAAGACCGGCAACGTCAAGCTGCCGACTGCTCCTCCGTTGGAGACCGACATCGAGTGTTCTCGTTGCGAGCAGCCGTTGTACCTGCGTCGTGGCAAGCGAGGTCCGTGGTTGGGCTGTTCGACGTTTCCCAAGTGCAAGGGCCGGGGTGCTTGGGCGAAGTTCGAGGACAATGTGAAGAGTCGTTGGGGTGAGTTGTTGGAGAAGTGGGAGTCGGACAACCGGCCGGCGGTGCTGTTGACCGTGGACGGAGATCAGATCGAGGAGGGCTTTCAGCCGGTCGTCCTTGGTGGCAACGACGAAGCCGATGACGACAAGCCAGATGAGGGCGGTGCGTCGGAATTGGACGACTAGCCAGACGGCGAGTCGTCTGGGGGATTGTCGCCCCACCGCGACGTCAGTTCGACTTCGACTCCGAGCTGGTCACAGACTCGAGCGACGATGAAGTCGACGAGATCCTGGATCGATTCGGGTTGGTGATAGAACCCCGGCGCGGCCGGCAGGATCACGGCTCCGGCCACCGCCGCGGATCTCATGTTCTCGAGCTCGATGATTCCCAGCGGAGTTTCTCGCGGCACGAGCACCAGCGGGCGTCGTTCCTTGAGGTGCACGGTGGCGGCTCGGTGGATGAGGTTGTTGGAGAGTCCTCCGGCGATCGCGGCGAGAGTCCCCATCGAGCAGGGGCAGATGGCCATGCCGGCGGTCGAGAAGCTACCGCTGGCGATTCCCGCGGTGAAGTCACGGTGGTCGTGCACGATCAACTCGCCGTTGGACTCGAGATCGAGTCCGAGCAGTTCGAGCAGATGCTGTGGTTCGAGAGTGTCTGTGTTGAGTGGGATCTGGAGTTCGTGAGCGATCACCTGATTGCCGGATGGGCTGATGACCAGGTGGACTCGTCGGCCGGCGGCCAACAGTACTTCCAGCAATCGGACCCCGTAGGCCGACCCGCTGGCTCCGGTTATCGCCACCACCAGTTCGCGTGACACCCGATGCTCTTTCTCGTTGCCGGCTTGTGTTGCCGGCCAGTTCCGACGCCTAGTCGTTGTTGGTTTCAGTCTAGCAATCTGTCGGATTCTCCCAAGTGAGGAGTGAGGAGTGAGGATTGAGTCGTGAGTGAGGCAGTTGTCCGGGTCGGCTGTTCGCGTCGTGGATGCTCTTGTAGTCTTGCTCGTGGGGATGGACCACGAGGTGGCGAGCGGATGGCGATCGACAAGTCGCAACAGCGAATCCGGCGGATGTTCGGTGCGATTGCGCCTCGATACGACATGATGAACCGATTGATGACGATGGGGTTGGATCGTCTGTGGCGTCGCCGAACGGTTCGCAGCGTGTCATTGGACCCGGAGTTACCGGTATTGGATGTCTGTTGTGGAACGGGCGATCTGACCCTGTCGTGGCTGGATCGACTGAATCGACTAGGCCGATCGGCCACAGTTGTCGGTTCGGATTTCACTCAGGCGATGCTCGTCCGCGCCCGCGCCAAGTCGCAAGGCCGAATCCGTTCGGCCGATCGGCTTGGAGTCGAGGATGGGGGAGTGGTCTTTCTTGGCGCGGACACGTTGAAGTTGCCGTACCGGTCGGACCTGTTCCAGGTCGTTTCGGTCGGTTTCGGCATTCGCAACGTGGGGGACACATTGGGTGGACTGCGAGAGATGACTCGGGTGTGTCGCCCGGGTGGTTTTGTGATTGTGCTCGAAACATCGGTGCCGCGTCTGCCGGTTCTGGGCAGTCTGTTTCGTTTCTACTTCCATCACATCGTTCCTCGGATTGGTCGCTGGTTGTCGCCGGATCCGGACGGGGCCTATGCGTACCTGCCGGCTTCGACGGCCGAGTTTCCTGGTGGCGAGGCGTTTGCGGACGTTATGCGTGAGGCGGGTCTCGAGCAGGTGACGATCCGGCCTTTGACGCTGGGGTCGGTGACACTTTATGTCGGCAGCAAGCCTGCCGGCCACGCCGGTCTTGGCCCCAATCGGCTGTTGTCTTAGACTCTCGCTTCGGCAAACTGTCGCCTGTGAGACAGGCTTTTGCGCACTCGGCTCCATCGACCACAACCCGTGGCCGTGCGGCCGGAGGAAAGGACTCCTCAGCCCGTGTTCGACCAGCTCGAATCCCGCTTGGAATGTCGGATGCTGCGGTGTGGGCTGCGGTGTGGGCTGCTGCTGGTGTTGTTGTCTTGGTATTCGCCGTCGTTGGAATCGGCCGAGCGATTTAGCGAGAGTTTTGAATCGGGCGAGTTGTCTTCGTTGGTCGAGTTTTCGTCATCGTCGGGCGAGGTGTTGTTGCATCGTCGCGAGTCGGGAGGCGGAGTTGATTCGTCGGGCTGCGAGCGAGTGGTGATCCGCACGAATCGTCTGGGGACCCGAGCCAGTTGGGGTCAGCCGATTCCCGAGTCACGAGTGGTTGACGAGTTGTCGGTGAGTGTCTGGGTGTGGAGTCGTTCGCCGGGTGTGCAGTTGTCTGTCCGCGTCGTGTACCCTCATCAAAAGGACCCGGTCACGGGTCGAGTTCTAAGTGATCTGGTGCCTGGTCCGCGGGTGACTCGCAGCGGCCGTTGGCAGCGGCTGACTTTGGACGATTTCGGGGCTCGGCTTCGCGAGCGGTTGGTTTTGTTGCGGGCTCGATTGAAGCGTCCGAGTTTGGAGGGACGTGACGCGTACATTGACCGGGTGGTGTTAAGTCTGGATCCGGACCCGGGACCGACCGAGTGGTTGGTGGACGATTTGCGAGTGGGTCCGATTGTCGCTCCTCGTCCGGGCGTGGTACCGGAGTTATTTTCGGCCGATCTCGAATCGGCTGGTCGTCGTGGTTCACCGGGCGAAGTCCATCTGGACCGTTTCCAAGTCAACGATCTCCCGTTTTTGCCTCGGGTGGTGGTCCACCGTGGTGAGTCATTGGAGGTGCTGAGATCGAGTGGAGTCAACCTGGTGCATGTATCCGACTACCGGGACCGTGCTCTGATCGACCGCTTGCGTACTGCGGGTCTTTGGGCGATGGCGGTTCCGCCACGTCCACCGACGGTCGACGGTGTGGTGGCAGGGCCGGGGAGATTGGGATTGGTTCCGATCGGAGTCGAAGCGGACGGGATCCTGTGCTGGTATCTCGATCCGTCGTCGACGGTTTCGAGTCATCTGGATCCGGTCGACGACAACCGCGGTGGTTGGGAGTCCTTGATGCACTGGGTTGGTCAATTGCGTGTTGCTGACCGCAGGATGCGGCGTCCCATCTTAGCGGACGTGATGGGGATGGAGCACATGGTGTCACGTCAGCGGCTGTTGCCGTTGATCAGTCGCGAGGTGATTGGGACGGGATTGCCGTTGAAGTTACACCAGCAGTGGCTCGAGGAGCGTCGGAGTCGGGGTCGGCCGGGATCACTGGCATTCAGTTGGGTGCAGGTCGATTCGGACTCGGTGGTGATCGAGCCCGAGCAGATCGAGTTGCAGGTCCGATCGGCGTTGTCTGCCGGTTACCGCGGCGTGGGTTTTCGCACCAGTGGTCGATTGGATTCGGACGCTCCGGCGGCGGCCGAACGTCTGTTGATGCTCGGCCTGGTCAATCTCGAGTTGGACCTGCTCGAATCGTTCCTGGCGACTTCGACGCGGATCGGTCGTTTGCCGGTCATTGTCGGCCGCCGCGACGAATCGGCGGGTCTGTCCGGTTCTGGTGCGGGGTTGGCGAGCAGGTCGGACGGTGGATCGGATGGCACGAGCGGAAAGCGGTCCGAGTCTGAGGGTGACCGAGTGCGACGTCGTCGGCGGGTTGTGGCGACCCATCCGGCCCTGGCGACTGCGACGGTTGCCGCGAGAATCGACAGGCGGGTGCAGGCGGTATTGTTCGGCACCGACTACGGTCAGCTGTTGCTAACGACCTGGATGGGCGACAACGATCAGTTCGTGCCCGGCCAGATGGCTCTGGCCGATGTGTCGGTAGTGGTGCCTGGTGGAGACGAGACGGCGACGGCGTGGGAGGTGACGACGACGGGATTGCGGAGTGTGGCGACACGTCGTGTGGCGGGTGGCGTGGTGTTGGAGATTGGACGTTTCGACCGTCGGTCCAACATCGTTCTCACTTCCGACCCCCGAGTCGTCTCGCAACTCAGGCTCCAGATCGCCCGCAGATCATCTCGAGCCGCCCGGATGGTCTTGCAGTTGGCTCAGGCGCGGTTCGACCGAGTCCGCGAGGTGGACCGTAGTTTGATCGAGTTGGGTCATGCTCAGCCGGACGCATCTCAGCTGATGACTCGAGCCGCCAGTTTCCTGTCTCGGGCAGCGGCGTTGTTGGGTCGAGGCGAGTCGAACGTTTCGCGTCTGTACAGTGACGCCACATTGCAGACTCTAAGAATTCTCCAGCGTGCTCATTGGGGGCACGCGGTTCGCGAATCAGCGACTCCGGTCGCCAGCACCTCATCGCGTTGTTTCCAGACTCTACCCGAGCACTGGGAACTGGCCGCTGCGGTTGTCGGATCGGGATCGGGGTTTCGGCCGAGGCTGTTGGGTGGTGATTTCGAGGACTTGGAGGGGATGATTCGTGCTGGTTGGAGCAGTCAGCGAGCGGCGATTTCAGGGATGACAATGGCGGCTGAGGTGTACCGAGGCAGTCGTGGCCGTGATGGCGAGAGGGGGAGTTGTCTGAGGCTGTTGGCGGTATCGGATTTGCGAGCGTCTGTGCCGACTCGGTTGCCTCAGTACACGGTGATCGTGGATTCGCCATCGGTGTCTGTTTCGGCTGGCGAGTTGGTCCGGATCACCGGTCGGATCCGTCTGGTTTCGGCTCGTCCAGGTTCTCTGGACGGTGGTGTGCTCGAGGACACTCTTGGCGGCCCGGCTGCTCGACTGCATTGTCGTCGAACGGGTGGTTGGCGTCGTTTCGAGTTGTTACGTCGAGCGGAGCGTGGTGGAGATGTCCGATTGCGAGTGGCCTTGGAAGGTTTGGGCGAGTTGCGTGTCGACGACCTTCAGATCGAGGTCCTTTCGGGCGGGTTGGCACGCCAGCTGGGATCGCCTACAGTCGAGTTCGGCGTTGAACGAGCCGGGTCCAGCGTCTTGCCAACGGGTCGACTCGGTCGCTGAAGACGTCTCAGGTGACGCCGCCACCTTGGCCGTGTCTGCTCGAGTTCTCGACCCCAGACAACGGATGGATTTTGATGCCGGTTGCTACTCCCGCACAGTATGGCGCGATGATCGATGCCGCCCAAGCGGGCGATTACGCCTACCCGGCGATCAACGTCACGTCTCTGGTCACGATCAACGCGGCGTTGAAGGCATTTTCGGACAAGCGATCTGACGGCATCATCCAGATGTCACTGGGTGCCGGCGGATTTGCTTCGGGTCTGAATGTCGCCGACAACGTGCACGGTGCGATCGTATTGGCCGAGGCAACTCATCGGCTTGCCGAGCGTCACGACATTTTGGTGGCCTTGCACACTGACCATTGTCAGCCGGGCAAGGTCGATTCGTTTCTGCGACCTCTGATCGCCGCGACGGCGCAGCGTCGAGCGGCCGGGCAGGGCAACCTGTTCGGTTCGCACATGCTTGACGCTTCGGAGTTGTCGCTCGAAGAGAACATGACGTTGTCGCGTGAGTTGTTGTCGGAGTGTGCGGCGGAGGAGATCATTCTCGAGGTGGAAGTCGGCGTGGTGGGTGGTGAGGAGGACGGCATCGACAACACGATGGCTCCGGCCGAAAAACTCTACACGTCTCCCGAAGACATGCTCGAGGTCCATCAGCAACTTGACGGGCTGGGCCGTTACCTGTTCGCGGCGACATTCGGCAACGTCCACGGTCACTACAAGCCCGGAGTGGTGCAGTTGAAGCCGGAGATTCTGCGAGACGGCCAGGCGGCGGTGATTGCCGAGTATGGCGAGTCGGCTCGATTCGACCTGGTCTTCCACGGCGGCTCGGGGACTCCGTTGGAGCAGCTCCGCGAGACTCTGGATTATGGCGTGGTGAAGATGAACATCGACACCGACACGCAGTATGCATTCACTCGTCCGATCGCCGATCACATGCTGAAGAACTACGACGGCGTGTTGAAGATCGACGGTGAGATTGGTGACAAGGGGGTTTATGATCCGCGGAGTTATTTGAAGGCGGCCGAAGCGGGCGTGGCCGAGCGATTGGCGAGAGCGTGCGACGACCTGCGGAGCAGTGGTGAGACGATTTCCGGGACGGTCTAGTCAGCTGTTGAGGGGCTCATGCTGTGGCAAGAACAGTGCCGCGGCTGTGATCCCGAGCGTCGAAGTCACCAATCCAGTTCTTCAACGCCCCGTGTCTCGTCCGGTTTCCGCAGCGATACGTGTGGGCAGCGGATTCTTGTTTGGCACGCGTGCGAGTCGTGCGACGATCAGTTGAGTGCGTCCGTCGTCGGTCGAGAAGAAGCGATGTCCGATCGATGGGTTGGTGGCGTCTGGTGTTGAGGTCACGACGGCCATTTCGCCTTCGGTCAGATCGACGGTGAATTTGAGGTCGTAAAGCGGCACGACGTCCTGCCGGGTTCTCAGACCCCATCCCGCCTCGGTCGCCGTCGGCTGCAGTCGTTGCCGACCGTGGTGTACTTCGGGCAGGCATTCCAACCGAATCCAACCTTCTCGTAACTGTCGGACTCGGATCTTCAACAGGTACCTCGCGTTGTGGAGTTCGGTGTTGGGTGCGATTCCGGCGCGAGCCAGTTGATGTGCGGACAGTGGCGCATCGTGCAGCACGACCTCGGTTTCGCCTTGGTCACGAAGAAAGACTCGCCAGCCATTGAGGTTTTTGTGAGCGGAGCGGTTGGTGGCGGGTCGGTCGTCGTATTCTGGGGCAGTGAGTCCGAGCAGTGTTTCGAGCGGAGCTGGCGGCGAGGCTCCGACCTGTCCGACTCGGAAGCCGCCTGCGGCCAGTGCGGCCCGCATTTCCGCAGGTCGTCGGCCAATGGTGTCGAGTCGATTCCAGAGTAAATCGCCGAGCAGGGGGTCGTTGGCGGGTCGTTTGACGGAGATAAATTCCAGGCAAATCACATTCCGTCCCGCCCCCAGCGGCTGCAGTCTCAGGCCGATCTTCTCGAGCGTCGTGTCACTGGAGTCCTTCAGCAGTCGACAGCCGGTCAGTGACAGCAGGCAGGCCAACACGATGCTGCCCGCCAGCAGTGTCGTCACGGCGGTCAACGGCGTTGGGCCACGAACCGACCTGTCCGAATACTTGTCCGGACGGTGGTGTGGCCGAGCGGTTGTCATGTGCGAGGGTCGGGGGGTTGAGCGAGAGGTGCGGGAGTCTAGGAGAGGTCTCTGGCGGGTGTCAATCCGGCCTGTGCAGCTGGAACCACTCACGTTGTCACGACTCGAGTCGACCGCTATCATGCCCGCGACACGTTGATCGGGGTGTCGAGTCGAGTGGGTTCGAGGCATTTCGCGGCTGATGACTTCTCGGCAGACACTCTCTTTTCCCGTGTCTTTCCACCACAGTCCGTCTCATTCCCTCACACAAGAGCCCACGCGGGGAGTCCAGCATGCGGGTCGGCATCGGCCACGACACTCACCGCCTGGAGCCGGGACTTCCGTTGTGGATTGGTGGAGTCCGTGTGCCCAGTGACCGTGGCGCTGTGGGGCATAGCGACGCCGACGTGTTGTTGCACGCCGTGACTGATGCATTGCTGGGTTCGGCGGCTCTTGGCGACATTGGTGGTTGGTTTCCCGACACCGATCCGCAGTATTCCGGAGCGGCCAGCAGTCGTTTTGTCGAGGTGGCTCGCAGCGAGTTGGCTCGTCGCGGACTGGCGGTCGTCAATCTGGACGTCACGGTGTTTGCCGAATCGCCTCGGTTGGCCGAATTCGCCACGGAGATCCGCACGCACTTGGCGACGTTACTGGAGACGGATATCGAGGCGATCAGTTTCAAGGCGAAGACGGGCGAGGGTGTTGGGCCGGTGGGGCGAGGCGAGGCGATTGGTGCGATGGCGGCAGTTTTGGTCGAGACGGTCGAATTGTCCGAGTCGAAAGCCGATACAGACGACGTGTTTCGGGGGTCAGAGCAGGAGACGGACGAGAGCAGATGACGTTGCGAGTTTACAACACATTGAAGCGGGCGAAGGAGCCATTCGAGACGGTCGAGCCGGGTCGAGTGGGTATGTATCTTTGCGGTCCGACGGTCTACAAGCCGTCGCACATCGGGCACATGGTTGGCCCGGTGATCTTCGACACGATCAAGCGATACCTGTCGTACAACGGTTACGACGTCTGCTACGTGATCAACATCACCGACATCGACGACAAGTTGATTCATCGAGCGGCCGAGGAGGGGACGGAGGTTTCGGAGTTGGCCGCGCGGATGACCGAGGACTACTACGAGAACCTGGCGACGATGGGTGTCGACAGCGTGGACCATTTCCCCAAGGCGACGGATCACATTGACGAGATGCAGTCGATGATTGGTTCGTTGATCGAATCCGGTCATGCCTATCCGCTCGAAGGGGACGTGTATTTCGAGGTGTCCAGCGACGAGGACTACGGCAAGTTGAGCGGTCGTTCGATTGATTCCACATTGGCGGGGACGCGAGTTGAGGCAAACCAGAGGAAGCGTCATCCGGCGGATTTCGCGTTGTGGAAGCGATCGCGTGAGGGGGAACCGTCGTGGGAGAGTCCATGGGGGCGAGGCCGACCGGGATGGCACATCGAGTGTTCGGCGATGAGCATCAAGTTGTTGGGCGAGTCGTTGGACATCCACGGCGGAGGGCTCGACTTGCTGTTTCCTCATCATGAAAACGAACTTGCTCAATCCGAATCGTGCACTGGGAAGCCGTTTGCTCGCTACTGGCTGCACAACGGGCTAATGCAATCTGGCGCCACCGCGGGCAAGGTCGGTGGCGGCCACGACCGGCACGGCGACGCGGCGGATTCCGGCGCTGAATCCATCGAGTCGGAGCAGGACCAGCAGGTGGCGGGCAAGTTGGCCGGTTCGCAGGGAGCCGCTTCGGTCAAGGAGTTGTTTGCGGTGCACGATCCGGAGACCGTGCGATTTTTCCTGCTGGCGACTCATTACCGCAGCCCGATCGAGTTGAGTGATCAGCGGATTGCGGAGACGGGAAAGAGTCTGCTGGGATTTTACCGGTTGTTCGCGGCCTATGAGCGGATCAGCGGCGAGTCGGCCTATGGCCTGGCGGTGTCGGCGAGTCGCGAGACGTCGGTTTTGGTGGATGCCGAATTTGGAGCATTTCGCGATCGGTTTCTGGAAGCGATGGACGACGATTTCAACACGGGTGGAGCGGTCGGTGTGCTGTTCGACTTGCGGACGGCGATCAATGCCTTCATCGACCATCACGGTCTGGACGATGGAGCCACGTCGCGTGACGAGGCCACGTTGTCGACGCTGGCGGCATCGGTGACCTTGTTGCGAGAACTCGGGGGATTGCTGGGAGTGTTTCGAAGTCCTGTAGCGAGTGGTCGAATGGGCGATGAAGACGAGTTGGTTGAGGAATTGATGCAGGTGTTGATCGGTTTGCGATCGATGGCTCGGGAGACGAAGAACTACGAGTTGGCTGACGCGATCCGCGACCGGCTTGCGAGTCTGGGCATCACATTCGAGGACCGTAACGACCAGACGTTGTGGCGAAGAGAATGACGAGAGTCGGCACGGAGGTAACCGGCGGGCGACTCGACCGGGAATCGGGAGATGTGCGTGCCCACGTGGTGGGTGTCGATCCCGGTTTGAACCGGACGGGGTACGCGGTGATGTCGCTGGTGGGCGGCGAGTTGGTGTTGCACGAGGCGGGAGTGATCCGATCGACGGCGAAGTTGTCGTTGGCCGAGCGGGTGGCGGAGATTGGGAGTGGTATTGGGAGCGTGCTGGCTGAGTTCTGTCCATTAGTGCTGGCGATCGAGCAGGTGTTTTCGTTGACCCGCAACCCCAAGTCCGCTCTGCTGCTGGCTCATGCCCGAGGTGCCATCCTGATGACGGCAATTGCAGGCCGAGCCGATGTCGTGCACTACACTCCGACTCAGATTAAGAAGTTGTTGACTGGCAGCGGGCGGGCAGACAAGGATCAGATTGGTCGAGTGGTCCAATCCGAGCTCGGGCTCGACGCTCCACCCAAGCCGCACGACGTGGCCGATGCCTGTGCCGTGGCGATCTGCCACCTGCACACTCGGCGGGGACCTGGCAGGAGACTGGAAGCGTGAGAACCCGGATCAGTGGTCGATTGAGTGAGTTGGGTGAGACCGAGGCGACGATCAACGTGGGGGCGTTCGATTACGCGGTCTACGTGCCCGATTTTGTGCGGCGTCAGTTGCAGGGACGCGAGGGTGAGGAGATCAGTTTGCGGACGATCGAGTATCTCGAAGGGAACCCTCAGAAGGGACGAATGACTCCACGGTTGATCGGTTTCACGAGTGATGCCGAGCGAGACTTTTTCGAGTTGGTTTGTTCGGTCGACGGTGTCGGAGTCAAGAAGACGCTCAAGGCGATGGTTCGTCCGGTGCGTGAGGTGGCCGAGGCGATTGTCGAGCGTGACGCCGAGCGATTGACGTTGTTGCCGGGAGTTGGTCCGGCGGTGGCCGATCGGATCATCGCCAAGCTGCACCGCAAGATGACTCCATTTGCATTGATGGTTGATGCCGAGTCGTCGGCGGGTGCGAGTGATGCGGCTGGGGACCTGGTCAGTGAGTCGCTCGATGTACTGGTCGGCCTGGGTCATTCTGCATCGGAGGCTCGACTGAGGCTGGACGCGGTGCTGGCGACTGGTGTGTCGTTGAAGACGGTCGAGGATGTGTTGCGTGAGGTGTATCGTCAGCAGCGAGGTGCGAGTTAGGTGGTGGTCGGGGGGCGTCGGACGTCTGGGTTTGCGAGTTGAGAAAAACCTGTGATTCCGTCAAATCTTATCAAGCCCCCGTAGGCGGCGTGTCGATCTCTACTTGTATGAAGAGATCATGAGACGAGCCAAGATGGCGGCCGCTGGAGAGAAACTCTGGTTGGTCACGGGGCAGGGAAGCTCCCGCATTGCGTTCGTCGAGTCACGGAGGACACGACCATGCGACCTCGTTTGAGGCTATTCACAGGTGATGAGAGTGTTGCGACGTTGCCCGAGCCGGCCGTCAACATCTCGTTCTCCGAACTCACTCAGATCCTCGTCGACGCCAGCGGCACCGATCGCACCTGGTTGCAGGACTTTGCCGATGACGAAATCGGCATTTCCTCGGATCTCTACGAGGTCCTGTCTGCCTACCGTCATCTTCGTCCCAGTGCCTGATGAGTCGGAAGGGCGAGGCGACAGACGAGAGCGGTTCGGCCGTCTCGATTGACGCTCGCAGCATCTGGCAGGCGGGTGTAGACGCGGTGGATTCGGGCCGATTGGTCCGTGCCGCGGTCGATTGCGACGGTACGGTGTTGGACGTGTGTGGTCGTCGGCATCGTCTCGAGTCGTTGGAGCGGCTGATCGTCGTTGGTGGTGGCAAGGCAGGCGCGGGGATGTCGGCGGCGATCGAGGAGTTGTTGCCGGCGGATTTCGTATCGGACCGAGTCAGTGGCTGGGTGAACGTACCGGCGGACTGCGTGAGATCACTGTCGAGCATTCATCTTCACTCGGCGCGACCAGGCGGTGTGAACGAGCCTACGGTCGAGGGAGTTGCGGGTTCGCGAGCGATCCTGAGCCTGGTGAGTGAGGCGGGAGAAAACGACCTGGTGCTGGTATTGCTTTCCGGCGGCGGCAGTGCGTTACTGCCGGCTCCGGCTGCGGGGATCACCCTGGACGACAAGCTCGCCGTCACCCGTCTGTTGATGCTCTCGGGTGCTTCGATCAATCAACTCAACACTGTCCGCAAGCGTCTGAGTGCTCTGAAGGGTGGCAACCTGGCCCGGGCGGCCGGGATGGCAGGCGCGGTCCAGAGCCTGGTGATCTCGGATGTCATCGGCGATCCGCTGGATATCATCGCTTCGGGCCCCACTGTCGCCGACCTCGGCAGCGATCTCGAAGCACTCGACGTGTTGAAACAATTTGCGTCGCGTTACGACGACGTGCCGGAGGTGGTATGGAGGACGTTGGAGTCTGGTGCGGCCGCCGGCGGGTCTGGTGTGTCGGAGGAGTTGCCCGAATCGGTCAGCAACCATGTGATCGGCAACAACGAGATGGCTGTCGCGGCTGCGGCTGCTCATGCCAGCGGGCTGGGTTACCATGTCCAGGTATTGGGGTCTGCCAACCAGGGGGTGGCTCGAGAGCAGGGGGTGAGTTTGCTGGAGTTGTGTCGGGCGATCCGCTCGGGCTCTGCGGCGGGGTTGGAGCCGGAGTCGGGGCTGGTGGAATTGCCGGCCTGTGTGCTTTCGGGAGGCGAGCCGTTGGTGGAGTTGTCGGAGACGGACGAGCCGCGTCGTGGGGGTCGCAACCAGGAGTTGGCGCTGGCGGTTCTCGACGCAGCGTGGGACAGCGGCCTGGATCGCGTGGTCATTCTGTCGGGCGGCACCGACGGTGAGGACGGTCCGACCGACGCGGCCGGCGCCATCGTCGATCAGGACCTGTGGCGAACCGTCCGCACGCTGAAGCGTCACCCCGGTCCATTCCTGGCGATCAACGATTCGTATGGTTATTTCGAATCGGTTGGCGGCCTGCTTCAGACCGGGCCGACTCATACGAACGTCATGGACCTTCGGGTCGGCTTGGTGACCAGTTGACGCGAATCTGGTGGTTTACGTCAGATGTCTCCGATTGGCCTGCGGTCGTTCTGTGAGTCCTTGGCAAAGAGCGTGTACCGCAGTAAGAGTCCGGCCACAATCAGTCCGCCACCGAGCCAGACTGTGGCTGGTGCGGATTCCCAGCCCAGCAGTCCGACCCAGGCGGGGGTGAGCAGGGGTTCCAGCAGCACGATCAGTGCGGCTTCCTGTACCGGGACCGATTTCACGCCTCGGGCGAACAGCAGGTAGGGGACTGCCATTTGGACGACTCCGAAGGCGGCCAGCAGTGTCCACTGTTGGAGTGAGAGTTCTGGCGGGTGCCAGACGAGCCAGGGCAGGAGCACCAGGCAGGCGGCGAGTTGGTTGACCAGGACGAGGAACACGGGCGAGAGCTCTCGGAGGTGTCTGAGTGAGACGATGACGATTGCGAAGGCGAGTCCGCTGCCGCCGGCCATCAGGTTGCCCACCCAGTGTATGTGAGTCGTCTGGTCTGTCGGGTTATGCGAGTTGTCTGCGACGACGATCACGGCGATTCCGGCAACGGCCAATCCGACGGCAACCAGGTTGCCTCGCCTCCAGGATTCCCCGAGCACGACGAGTCCGAGCAGGAAGGACCAGGGTGTTGCGGTGTATTGCAGGAAGACGGCGGCGGCAGCGGTGGTCAGGGTCATCGCGGTCAGGAACAGTCCGTTCATGGCGGCGAAGGCGACGGCCATCGGGACGAGTCCTCGCCGCCAGCGGACCGATTCGAGTTTCAGGAACGGCAACAGGCAGAGTGCCGCAAACATGGCTCTCAGGCAGGCCAGCGTCGGCCCATCGACGGTCCGCAGTGCATCGAACTTGACGAACAGGCCGGTGGTGCTCCACAGCACCGCCGCCGCAACCAGCAGCCAGCGGCCGCGAGTTGCCGAGAGGGTTCGAGGCTCGTGCGTGAGATCAGTCATGATGGCGGCGGATCATGGTATAACGCCCTACTGAAGAACTTCAACAGATGCCCGTACAGATCCTGGCATCGGACCGCAGCGACGGATCCGATCCTCGGAGACCGTAATGGAACCTTTGCCACTTCTTGCAGCCGGTGCGGGCCTGATTGTCGGGGCCGTGTTGACGTGGGTAATTCGAGGCGGTCGGTTGAGTTGTCTCGAGCAGACGCATGCGGCCGAGCGACGTGGTTTCGAGGAGGCTGCGGCGAATCGGCAGGTGCGGATCGAGACTTTGGAGGTCGACTGTGGGGCGGTGCGAGGTGAACTGGAAGTGTCGCGTGAGGCGATGGGTGAGACCGAGGCGGCGTGGTCGCGCGACCGGGACGTTTCCCGCGACCTGCTCGCGGCTGCCGAGGCTCGCATCGACCGGTTGACGAACCATCTGGGCCAATTGCGACAGCAGTTGGGCGACGCCTATCGAGGTATCGACCTGCAAAAACAGGTCAGCGTGGATCTCGAAGAACAACTCACCGCCCTGGGACAGCAAGTGCTGGTGCAGGCCGAGCAGTTACAGAAGCAGCAGCAGGAATTGGCCACCCTCAGGCAGCAGCGGGACCAGATGGTTGGTCAACGGGAAGAATCGAGCCAGTTGCCGCCGACGGACGGTTCGGAGCGTCGGCGTTGGCGGATCAGCACGTTCTTCGAGGGCTAGCGGTCGGCCGGCGACGTCAATTCGACCGCCGCGGCGAGGTCGAGCGTTCCTTCGTAAAGGGCTCGGCCGACAATGGCTCCGGTCAGCCTTGGGCTTGTGTTGGCCAGATCGACCAGTTGCCGCACATCGTCCAGAAGGGTGACTCCGCCCGAGGCGATCACGGGTGGGCCGAGTTCGGCGAGTTGTTTGAGGTCATCGAGTGTGTCGGGGTCGATACCTTCGAGCATGCCATCGCGGGCGATGTTGGTGTAGATGATCGCGGCGAGTGGCAGATCGGCGTAGGCGGTGGCCAGTTCCAGGGCGGATGTTTGAGACACGTCTCGCCAGCCTTCGGTGGCGACCATCGAATCGCGAGCGTCCAGGCCCAGGCAGATCTGGCCGGGGAATGAAAGGGCCATGTCGCGAAACCAGTCGGGCGACTTCAGTGCCTGCGTCCCGACAATGACTCGATCGAGCCCCACATCGTTGAGCAACGTCGCAATGGCCGCCTCGGTGCGGACTCCGCCTCCGAGCTGACACGGCACGTCGACTGCGGCGACGATGTCGCGGACGATCTGCGTGTTAGCCGGGATCCCGTCGCGGGCTCCGTCGAGATCGACCAGGTGCAATCGCGGGCCACTTTGCCTGATCCAGTCGGCGGCGATGGCGAGCGGGTCGTCGCCGAAGACGGTTTCTTGGGCATAGTCGCCTTGGCGAAGTCTGACGCAGCGGCCGCCTCGTAGGTCGATGGCAGGAATGATTTGTAGCATGGGGGGTTAGATGGTGGTGAAGTTGTTGAGTAGTTGAAGGCCGATACGTTGGCTTTTTTCGGGGTGAAATTGGGTCGCGTACATTCGTCCTTTGCCGATCATCGAAGCGAAGGGGAGTCCGTAGTCGGTTCGGCCAACGACGCAGTCTGAGTTGGAGGGGGCGACGTAGTAGCTGTGGACGAAGTAGAAGCTGCTTGCGGCGGGGATGTCGGCGAGCAACGGGCAGTCGTCGTGAACCGGGTCCAGCGTGTTCCAGCCCATGTGTGGGATCTTCAGTTCTTCGGGGTAATCATCGGTCGATCCAAACCGAACGACTTCACCGGGCACGACGCCCAGTCCGGTCCACTCGCCGTCCTCGTGGCTGCAGTCGAGCAGCAGTTGCAGTCCCAAGCAGATACCCAGGAACGGGCGATCGGCATCGATGTGTTCTCGGATCGGTTCGACCAGTTCCAGGCGTGTCAGTTCACCGATCGCATCGCGGAAGGCTCCGACCCCGGGCAGCACCAGTCGTTGTGCGGATCGGATATCCTGCGGGTTGGAGCTGATCACCGCTTCGTGTCCGAGGCGTTCGAAGGCCTTTTGGACGCTGCGGAGGTTGCCCATGCCGTAGTTGACGATTGTGATCATGATGCACTGGATTGTAGCTAACAGGCTGTCTGAGCTGAATTCGCGAGGAGGGTGCGAGTTGTGGGATTCAGCGACCGGCGTGTCGCCAATCCGTTTCGTGGCGTTGCCCTCGCCCGGCTTCTCCACCGGGCCAATCGGCCTGCGGCCCGGTGCGCCAGCGGCCTTCGAAGGGGTCGACGTTTTCTCCGGCGCGGTAGTGCAACTGATCGGCGGCTCGCCAGAGGTCGGTCGGTGCCATCGGCGGATCGGGTATCCCCAGTGCCCGGCGGACGAGTCGTGCGAGGCAGAGCATGGGGACAAACAGGACGGCGCCCACGGCCAGGATCACCAGCAGGAACGGTCCGTAGCCGAAGGTGGCTTCGAGGTGATCGGTCCAGAGGCTCTGGAAGGCGCAGAGAAATATCAGTGTCCCGATGGCCAGGAAGGGGCCGTAGGGCAATTCGCGTTCCTGTCTCAGGAACCAGTTGGCGAGTGCGAAGACGACGGCAACCAGCGGTGCGATGAAGAAGATCACGATCACGGGCTGCCAGCCGACGAAGCTGCCGATGGCTGCCATCAGTGTCACGTCGCCGAACCCCATCGCTTCCTGTTTCAGCACCCAGTGACCGACGATGCGGATCAGCCAGATGACTCCGCCACCGACAATCAACCCGGTCGCGCTGACGGCCAGGCCGTGCAGGTGTGGCCAATCGGTGATGCATGCCGGGATTCTCGGCCCGTCGCGGATCACAAGCAGCCAAGCGGGCATCGTGTCGGGGTCACCCACGAGGTTGTCGAAGAGAGTCTGGACGCTGTCGGGGACCTGGAACCAGAGGGGGAGGATGTAGACACATCCCAGGCTGGACGCGGCGAGTCCGGTGAGCATGGCTGGCACGGTGACGCTGTCGGGGATCACCTTGAGATCGAAATCGATGAGTGAGGCGACGACGAGAGTTTCGAGCAGGATCATGTGGTAGAGGTAGCGGAGGTGCAGGATCGATTCGGCCGAGAACCAGGTTGCTCCCTGGGCGGAACCGGCGAGTGGCAGCGGGCTGAGGTCACCGGCGAAGAGTCCGCTGGCGCTGGTGAGCGGTCCGGCGAGTGGGCGGGCGTAGCCGATTTCGACCAGGTATATCACCACCCACAGCATTCCATTGAAGAACTCGACGAGCGGGTATCTGGCCGAGATCGTCTTGCTGCAATGGCGGCATCGGCCTCGGAGTTTCAACCAGCCGAAGACCGGGACATTATCGGCCAGCCGGATCGGATAGAGGCAGCGTGGGCAGTGGGAGGGAGGATGGAACAGGCCTTTCCAGCCGGCTGTGATCGAGTCGTGAGCTGGCAGGCGGTGGACGCAGACGTTCAGGAAGCTACCGATGATGCTGCCCAGCACGAAGACCGACAGCAGGACGAACCAGATGGGCAGGCCACCGAACACCACGATCAGTTCTCCTGGAGGCCGTCGATGTCATGGACGGCCGCCACTCCAAACGTCGCGACCTCTTCGATCGTCCGCCCATTGGTGTCGATCGTCAATGTCTGGCAGCTGCGATACTGCTCGTTTCGCTGAGCCAGCACGGCGGTGATTTCGTCGAGCACGTTGCCGGAGGTCAATGCGGGGCGGCGAAGGGCGGTGGTGGAATCGCCTGCGATGCGGCGAGCGAGTTCTTCGGGGGTTGCGGTGAGCCAGATGACGATCGTGTCTGGTTCGCTCCATTGTTCGCGGGTCAGCGGGTCGAGTACGGCTCCGCCTCCGGCCGAGATGACCAGGCGATCGCGAGCAGACAGTTCCGCGATCACGTCACGCTCGAAACTCCGAAACCCGGCTTCGCCCTCTTCGGCAAAGATCTCGGCAATCTGTCGTCCGGCCCGCGTCTCGATTTCCAGGTCCGCATCGACAAACGCCAGGCCCAGTTGTCGAGCCATCAGTTGACCCACAACGCTTTTTCCGCTGCCACGGTATCCGATCAGGACGACGCGCATCGAGATGGGGTCCGGGAATAAGAATGGTGTGATGTGAGAATTCAGCCGCCAGTGACTTGAGGGTTATCGGACTGCGGAGATGGCATGTCTGAGCGTGTCTCGCATGACATCCACCGGTGCAGGTTGTGCGGTGAAGTGTTGATACTGGAGTGCGGCCTGGCGAATGAACATTTCGATCCCGCTCACGGTCGGGCAGCCTCGTTCTCGGGCTTGTTTGATCAGCAGGGTGTTTTCGGGATTGTAGACGGTGTCGAAGACGAGGGTGTTGTCGCTGAGCCATTGTGGTTGAAAGGGGGATTCGTTGATGTTGGGGTGCATGCCCAGCGGCGTACAGTTGACGAGTACATCGGTGAACTGGGATCCACGGTTTTCCCAACCGATTTCCTGGCAGCCGAGTTTGACGGCCAGTTCGTTGGCGCGTGGTCGCGTCCGTCCACTGACGGTCACAACCGCGTCCTCTTGAACCAGTCCACCGGCAACGGCCCGAGCGGCACCACCGGCTCCGAGCACCAGGCATTTCCGGCCAGCCAGCGAGTTCGAGCCGGTGCTGGTTTCGAGAGCCAGTTTGAGTGTTTGGATGGCGGCGGGAAGGTCGGTGTTCGAGGCGGTCCAGTTTCGGTCTTCGTCACGGCAGAGGGTGTTAGCGGCCTTGAGTTGTTCGACGGTGGAGTCGTGTTTGGTGGCCAGTTCGAGGATGGTTTCCTTGTGCGGGATCGTGACGCTGTAGCCGTCGATGTTGAGCCATTGGAATGCTTTGAGTGTCTTGACCAACCCATCGGCGGGGACTCTCAGTGGCAGGTAGACGGCATCGATTCCGTCGGCATCGAAGGCTGCGTTGTGGACATTCGGGCTGAGGCTATGAGCGAGCGGGTCGCCGAGGACACCGAAGACTCGTGTGTCGCTGCCAATCCGGTCGAAGTGGTAGGTCTCGGTCATTTCTTCGAACGACAGTTGTCCTGGTGCGAGAGTGCGTTCGCTCGAGAACGTGGCGTAGGTGAATGGTGAGCCATATTTTCCGCAGAGCAGTCGGCTGGCGAGTCCGATTTCTCCCATGCAGAATCCGACGGTAGGGGTCTTGGCTTCGGCGACGAGTTTCAGCAGTCGGATCGAGTCTTCGGGTTGGTTGGCCATGGTGACCAGCTTGATGATGTCGTGATCCAGGTCACACATCCTCTTGTAAATCTCCTCGAGATCATCGGGAGTTTCGTCGAAGTTGTGGTGCGAGACGATGCGTTGAGTCTTGCCGTAGCGTGGGATGGCCCGGGCGATGTCGTCTTCGATGTCGACGTATTCGGCTCCGGCAACGATGGCGGCTCGGAGCACGGTCCGTCGTTGGTCTTCGGAGCCGTTCCAGCGTCCCTTGTCGCTGCGGCGGCGGCAGGTGACGACGGCTGGGGTGGGCCTGTCGGCCAGCAGTCGGCTGACATCCGGCGTGTGCGAGAGCCAATCGAGTCGCAGCTCGACCAGTTGGGCTCCACGTTGGGCCAGGGCCCGGTGTTCGGCCAGCACCATCTTGTGGCGAGTGCGACCGATACTGACACAAATCATCGTTTTCTTGACCTATCCGACCTGACTGAGCCATTCGACTCAATCGGTCTGTCCGCGTTTGTCCGCTTCACCCTAGCCGACCGAACTGTCGATCGAGTTCATTCTGGTTGAGCACGAGAGCTGTCGGGCGTCCGTGCGGGCAATGGTGAGCATCATTAATCAGGTGACTCTGATCCAGCAGGCTTGTCATTTCCTGATTTGAGAGTCTTTGTCCGGCCTTGATCGCCGCCTTGCAGGCCATCATTTGCAGTAGGGACTCGAGTATATCGCGCCGTCCGGGTGACGGGCCGGGTTGCTCGAGTGTTTCGACCAGTTCGCGGAGCAGGTTGGGGAAGTCGGGTCGTCTGAGCATGGCGGGATAGGCCTGCACAAGCACGGTGTTGTTGCCGAAGGCTTCGATGGCGAACCCGAGTGATTTGAGCAATTCGGTGGATTCGCCGACCACCGCTGCTTCAGCGGCGGACAGTTCGACCGTCTCGGGCACCAGCAGTTTCTGTTGCTCGACACATCCTTCGAGCACCCGTTGTTTGAACTGTTCGTAGAGCACTCGTTCGTGCAACGCGTGTTGATCGACGATGGCCACGCCTTCGGGAGTTTCGATTACCAGATAACAGTCGTGCACCTGGATGCCTCGGACTCCACTCTCGGTCGTCACCGGCTGATCCGGTTGGTGGTCGATGGCGACGGCCGTGGATGTCAAGTGTTGGGGTTGAGACGATTCGTAGGCGGGTGTTGTTGGCCGAGTGAACTGGGGTGAGGCGAGGGGTGAGGCGAGTGAGGAATTGGGAGCGACGGTTGGCCAGTTGACGGTTCCTGCCTGAGTGCCTTTTGGGGGCGAGATCGAGAGGTGTTGTTGGTGGGGCCGGTTGTCGGTCTGGTCCCGAGTTGTCTGGTCGGGTTCGATTTGGAGTGAGGTTTCCAGCGGCAGGCCCAGGAAGGTGGTGCGGATGGTGGAGAGCACGAGTCGATAGTGTTGCTGGCTATCCTGGAAGCGAACTTCGGCCTTGGTGGGGTGGACGTTGACGTCGGCGAGTTCCGGCGGCATTTCCAGGAACAGGAATGCGATCGGTTGCCGTCCGACCATTACGAGGCCGCGGTAGGCTTCGGTGAGTGCGTGGCTGAGCGAGCGATCGGCGATGTGTCGTCCGTTGAGGAACAGGTACTGTCCCTTGCGGCTGGACTTGGTCTGGCTGGGGTGTCCGACGTAGCCCCACAGTCGGCAGTCAGCGGCTTGGTCTTCGACCCAGATCAGTGTTTCGGCCAACTCGCGACCGTAGAACAATTCGAGTCGATCGAAGAGTCGATCGGTGGCGGGCAGGTCGAAGACATCTTTTCCGTTGTGAGTCAGTGTCATGTGGAGTCGCGGGTGAGCGAGTGCGACTCGCGTGAACTGTTCGGCGATGTGTCCGAATTCGGTAGCTGGTCGTTTGAGGAACTTGCGTCGGACGGGAGTGTTTTCGAACAGGCCGGTGATATCGAACGAGCTGCCGGGTGCTCCGGGGGCTGGTTGTGGTGTCCCGACATCGCCGTAGTCGACGATCAATTCGGTTGCGGCGATGGCATCGGCGGTGCGGCTGCGGACGGTGAACCGGCTGACTTCTGCGATCGACGCCAGTGCTTCGCCGCGGAACCCCATGGTGTGGACTCCGAACAGATCTTCGGCGGTGCGGATTTTTGAAGTGGCGTGAGCGGTGATGGCCAGCAGGATGTCGTCGGGGTGGATGCCTTCGCCGTCGTCGACGATCCGGATCCTGTTGCTGCCGCCTTCTTCGATGTCGACATCGACCCGCGTGGCCAGTGCATCGACGCTATTTTCGAGCAGTTCCTTGACCACACTGGCCGGCCGTTCGATCACTTCACCGGCGGCAATCTTGTTGACGATGCGAGCGTCGAGTTGCTGGATACGGGGCATCGTCTGCGGCGGTTCCTTCCTGCACACCGAGTAGTCTGGATCGGGTTGGGCCGAAGGCGACCGCCGGCGTCACTCCTGTGATACCTCTGCGAGAGGGGAATCGCAATGGTTCTTCAGGCAGTCCCCGGGGGGCGTGGTAGTTCGTGCCGGTTTGCCACGCTTTGGCCGGTCGACTACTCTGCTTGTCCGCTCAACCGTCACTCGACTCACCGGTCGTGTCGAGGCCACCGCGAGACAGGCAGTCCAGATGATTGGTCGCATCGCCGAGACTCAGTTCGATCTCCGTTTCCGTATCGGGCCGATTCCGGTTCGCGTGCATCCGATCTTCTGGATCACGGGATTGTTCATCGTCTGGAGTCGGTACCAGTCGGATCCTCCGATGCTGTTGATTGCCGTCTTGTCGGTCTTCGTGAGTGTGCTGGTCCACGAGTTGGGTCATGCGACGGTGACACGTCTGTTTGGTTGGCCATCGGAAATCGTCCTGGGTTTCTTTGGAGGCTACGCAACGACGGCTCGGACAACGACCGTTCGCAACCTGTTGGTATTGTTCGCGGGTCCGGGGGCGGGCTTCCTGTTGGCCGGTGTGTCGTTTGTGGGGCTGTTGCTACTGGTTGGTGTGGAGGGTCAGTCGGAGGGGCGTGCTGTTGAGACTTTGAGTTTTCTGTTGTTCATCAATATTGCGTGGTCGGTGTTGAACCTGGTCCCGGTTCTGCCATTGGATGGTGGTCAGATTGCTCGGGAGGTCCTGGTCTGGCTGAGTCCTGGTCGAGGCGAGGAGCGTGCGATGTTGTTGTCGGCGGTTGTCGGAGCGGTTGCTGCTACCGGAGGGTACCTGTGGCTGCACCAGACGTTTCTGGCGATTTTGTTTGGCATGTTTGCGTATCAGAACTTTGCCGCCTGGCAGACGTGTCGTCGCGGCGGCTGGTCGTAGCGAGTTGTGTCAGGCGTTGGGCACAATCCGGTTGCGGTTCAGACTGCGGCGGGCCGGGCCGGGCCGG
>Ga0115002_10001376_pt1 | contig 33506 bp, 25 predicted proteins | sample ArcticOcean_MG_C_8_FD_89576 | JGI IMG/M metagenome (GOLD analysis project Ga0115002, IMG submission 89576) | Marine microbial communities from western Arctic Ocean - ArcticOcean_MG_CB11_86 | ecosystem: Environmental > Aquatic > Marine > Oceanic | place: Arctic Ocean: Canada Basin | collected... | reverse complement strand
TGCTGGCGAACAACGAACACACGGGTGCCCTCCCCGGTCATCTCCTTAGGGCGTGATGGAGTTCACTAAGCAGGTTGTTTTTCAGCGGCCTTTCATGGAACTAAAGCAGTATGCTGCGTTAAGTTCCCTGTGCGACAGGACAGCGCGCTAATCCGGCACCGCGAAATGCTGCTTAGTGAGTGCGGTGCAAGGATGCACCGCCATTTTCCGCAGGCCTCTTTTCTGCAAGCCTCTTTTCTGTACGGAAGTGCGAGATTTGTATGCAAACCGACTCCCAAGAATTGTCAGGATGACAACCTTGGGACCAGAACTATCAGGCTGCTGAAAAAGCAGCCTGATAGTTCGATACGTGGATGGTTCGGCCGTAAATCGACGACGTAAGTCGTGATTTATCGCGAGCGGGCTGAGGCCCGCGACTCTGAAAAAGTGCAGGGAGCACTTTTTCAGCACCCTTGCATGGAACTAAAGCAATTTGCTGCGGTGTTCCCTGCGCGACAGCGCGGCACCGTGAAATGCTGCTAGTGAGTCACTTCGAGCGCCATGTCGCAAAGGGCGTCGATCCACGGCAGCAGGACACCAAGGTCCACAGCATCCGGCCACACATCCGCGGGGTGGTGAAAGAGCGGATTGAAACCGACGATAGAGAGGTACTCGCCGCCGCCGTCAAAGATGTTGCCCGCTTCACCCCCCGGGCGATTGCCGGGTGACGCCTCCGAGGCTGGCGACACACCACGCCGGGCTGCATGCGCGATGAAATCATCGCGACATTGCTTCCAGGAAAATTGCAGGCGCACAGCACCACCCGCCGCGCCGAAGTTGGCGCCGAGATGAATCCAGAGCGCAGCCGCTTTGATCAGTTCCTGGCGTTGGTCCAGATAGCGCACGAGGCCGGTGTGGCCGAGTTCGTGACCGGTGTTGGCCGTAAAGTGCATGCTCCGCCGTGGGGCGGCCGCTGCGACTGCTCGCAACATCTCAAGCAGTGCCGCGATGCCGCCACCGCGCTCGGACGCGCATTGCCACCACCCGCTCCGCGGCGTCATGACGACGATCGGCGGCAGGCCCGGCTCGGTACCTTCGATCGTTGCGAGCACGTTGCTGGCCTCGGCCGCGGTGTGGGTGCCAGAGATCGTCAGCTTGACCGGCACATTGTGAGCGAGGGCCTGCTCGTGACAGTGGGCGACCTGGAGCACCGGCGGACCGAAGGGCGACCCGAACGACTCGGCGTTGACGACCGCCGGTTGATCCTGAGGCATGCCGCTCGCCGTCACCGCGATGATGGCCCTCGCGCGACTCTCGCGTCTGCGCCTGGCGAAGTCTGCAACCCGGTTTGACCGGGCGGAGATTACTTCGATGTCATCGCCAATCGTTCCGGTGATGCCCGCTGCATCTGTCATCGGCGCATCATAGGCAGGTACGCCGCCAATCTGATGGCCATTGGCGACAACAGAGGCGTCAGCGATATCAATCCGCTGCATCGCGAAGGTGTCAAGAACCGGATCGCCGCCAGCAGCCCGCATCTCATTTATGAGCCACGATACGCTCGATTGGTCAACCGTCGTGCCGGTGCGGTGAATGCCCTGATCGTTGTACGCGCGAATGATCCGGGAAATCCTGTCGCCCCGCCCTGCTGCGACGTGACCTCGGGTGCCTGACATAGTCTTTCTGTCTTTCGTCAATCGGACACTAGTTTCTCAGAATTTTGCCGGGATTCATGATGTTGTGCGGATCAAGCGCGCGTTTGATTGCACGCATGATGTCGACACCTGCACCGTGCTCCAACTCCAGATATTCAAGTTTGCCGTAGCCGATGCCATGCTCGCCGGTGCAGGTGCCGCCCATCTCGATCGCGCGTCTGACGAGACGGTCGTTGACTTCGTTCGCAGTGCGCATCTCCTCTTCGTCGTCTGTATGCACGAGCAACAACAGATGGAAGTTGCCGTCGCCGACATGCCCAACGATCGGCGATATCATGCTGTACGCCTCCAGGTCCTTCCTGGTCTCCATGATGCATTCGGTGAGGCGAGAGATAGGCACGCAGACATCGGTCGGCCACCCGGACGTCCCGGGTCTGATCGCCATCGCTGCGTAGTAGGCGTCATGACGTGCCTGCCATAGCTTGTTCTTGTCTTCCTGGCGGGTCGACCATTGGAATTCACCACCGCCGAATTCGCCCACGAGCGCGCCGACCATCTCGCTCTGTTCCTTGACACTCGCTGCCGTGCCGTGGAACTCGAAAAACAGGGTGTGCTGCTCCGGGTATGCCAGATCGGAATAAGCGTTGACCGCTTTCATCTGTACATCGTCGAGCAACTCCACCCGCGCGACTGGAATGCCCGTTTGGGTAATTGCGATCACGGTGTTGACTGCATCATCCAGGTTCTCGAACGAGCAGACACCGGCGGAGTCGGCCTCAGGAAGTCCAAAAAGTTTGAGCTGTATCTCGGTGATCACACCGAGCGTGCCCTCTGAGCCGCACATCAGACGGGTCAGGTCGTAACCCGCTGCTGATTTCCTCGATCGCCCACCGGTTTTTACGACCGAGCCATCAGGCATGACCATGGTGAGACCGAGGACGTTCTCGCGCATGGTGCCGTAACGCACGGCATTGGTGCCGGAGGCCCGGGTTGCGGTCATGCCGCCGAGTGTTGCGTCTGCGCCCGGGTCAACGGGAAAGAAGACACCCGCGTGTCGGAGTTCCATGTTGAGTTGCTTGCGCGTGACGCCCGCTTGTACGCGGCAGTCGAGATCTTCAGCGTTCACTTCCAACACTTGATTCATCAGTGACATGTCGAGGCAGATGCCGCCTTGCAATGCAGCGACGTGTCCCTCGAGCGACGTGCCCACCCCGAACGGGATAATCGGAATCTTGCGCTCGGCACAAATCTTCACGATTTCGCTCACCTCATCGATGGAAGTGGCGTAGACAACAGCGTCCGGCGATTTCCCGGCGTGGAAGGACTCGTCCCGCCCGTGCTGATCAAGGACGTCAGCGTTCAAAACAAGCCGGTCACCAAAGCGCCCCTTTAGGGTGTTGATCGCGATTTCCATGTCGGTTCCCCGATGTAAGTGGTGTGTCGCCACCTGGCGACGTTTGGGAAGGATAAACACTGTTGGAAGGTGACGCTAATCGGCGCCGGGATACCCGTCGTGGTTCTCCAGTTTTCTCGCGCGTTCTTTATAGGAGTGCACCTTTGTGTCGCGCGCGCTTTCTTCAAAGGCACCCCCTTTTTCAAATGCTCCTTCTGTCAAAGGTGCCTTCTTTGGGGAAGCCCAGCCTCATTTAGCACGCATTTTTTGGGATGCATTTGCATTTGAGGGTACTTTCAAAAGAACTGGCACGCACTTTCAATAGCACGAGGCGTAGAATACCGTTTTTTCGTCCCACCCCGACAGGAGACCCCCATGCCTACGCCTGCACGCGTCGTTGTCCTTCCAAAGGACCCCGGTCCGCTCCAGATCGTTGACCTTTCGTTGCCAGATCCCGGCCCTTATCAGGTGGTGATCAAGCAATACGCGAGCGGCGTTTGCCACTCCCAACTGCATCAGATGCACAATCCCCGGCAAGCGCCGGTCATTTTGGGACACGAATCGACGGGCGTCATCCTGAAGGTGGGCAGTGAGGTTTCCCATGTCCAGGAAGGGGACACGGTGCTGGTCACGTGGGTGCCAAGGGATGCAGCGAACACCAAGCGTCACGCGAGCCCCGCCGTGGTCGAGTTACCGGGTGGCGAGACCGCAATGTCGCAAAACGTGTTCACGTGGGCCGACACGACCATTGCCGATGAGCAGTATGTCGTGAAAGTGAGCTCTGACATCAACCGTGAGACCACGTCGATCATCGGCTGTGCAGTCATGACCGGTGCGGGTGCTGTCGAGAACACCGCCGGGGTCAAGAAAGGCGACAGTGTCGCTATCTTCGGTGTGGGCGGCGTGGGTCTCTCCGCGATCGTCGCGGCCAAGACTCTGGAGGCATATCCGATTATCGCGATCGATCTGTCCGAGGAAAAGCTGGCCTTCGCCAGGCAGTTCGGCGCAACGCACACCATCAACGCGAGCGAGACCGATCCGGTCAAAGCGGTGAAGGAACTCACCGTCGATGAGGGGCGGCGCAATATGGGCGGACGGCCCGTGTCAGGCGCGGACTATGTGTTCGATTGCATCGGAATCAAGCAGACGATGGAGCAGATCGTTCCCGCAGCGCGCGCCGGGTTCTTCGGTGCCGAGCAAGGCGGTACAGCTGTGCTCGTCGGTGTCCCGCAAACGACAGTCGAGTTGAACGCTGCTGACATTCTTGTTAACGAGAAGAAGTTTATAGGGAGCATCGGCGGGTCATGTTCCCCGGATCAAGACTTCCCGAAGTATCTCGACTGGTACGATCAGGGTCTTTTGAACCTCGACGCGCTCGTTACTGAACGCTTCACCCTCGATCAGATCAATGAAGCAACACTGGCGCTGCAGTCTGGCGAGATTTCCGGGCGCGCTATTCTCGTTCTCTAAGCCGGACAAAAGGGCGCTTCTTAAGAGCGCTTCCAAAAGAGGTCAGACGCTCGTCCTTTGAGGGCGAACGTCTGATAGGCACTCGGTCGGGTCGTGCAGATCAGTCGTCGAGGCCAGGCACCGGGTAGGCTCGACAAAGATTGGCAACTTCGTCACGGATCTGCCCAAGTCGCGTCTCATCTTCATGGTTGCGCAACGCGGCAACCAGCCAGTCCGCAAGCTGATCCATGTCGCCGGCAGTCATGCCCCGACTCGTGGCCGCCGGTGTGCCGAGGCGGATACCGGACGGACGTAGCGGCGGATTGGGGTCGTCTGGAATGATCTGCTTGTTGGTCGTAATGAGTACCTGATCGAGGACCTCCTCGGCGACCCGACCGTCCAGACCAAAGCTCTCGACCGTGTCGATGACCATCATGTGGTTGTCAGTGCCACCGGTAACCAGCTTGACCTGCTGATTCATGAGGCGGTCAGCGAGCCTCGTGGAATTGGTCAGAACGTCGCGCGCGTAGTGCTTGAACGCGTCCTCGCCCGCTTTTTTTAGCGTCACGGCGATCGCAGCAATCGCGTTCATGTGGGGCCCGCCCTGCAGGCCTGGAAACACCGACTTGTCGATCCGCGCCCGATATTTCCTGGCACAGAGAATCATGCCACCGCGGGGACCGCGCAAGCTCTTGTGCGTGGTCGTCGTGACGATGTCGAAGCCGAAATCGAGCGGGTTTGGCATTGCCCCGCCAGCGACGAGGCCGCCGAAATGCGACGCGTCAGTCATTGTCAGCGCACCGACCTCATCGGCGATCGTCTTGAACGCGGCGTAGTCAATGTCGCGTGGATACGAGGTGTATCCGCACAGAATCATCTTCGGCTTGTGAGTCAAGGCGTCTTTGCGTACCTGATCGAAGTCGATTGAGCCATCGACGGGGTTCGTGGTGTAGCGAACAAAGTTGAAGAGACTGCCCATATGCGAGACAGGTGCGCCGTGGGTCAGATGACCGCCATGTGACAGGTCCATCGCCATGATCGTGTCACCCGGTTCCAGCAGTCCGAGATACACCGCCTGATTCATCGCAGACCCGGACAGTGGCTGAACATTCGCGTGCTCTGCGCGGAAGAGAAGTTTCGCGCGGTCTCGTGCCAGATTCTCGATCACGTCTGTGAATTCCTGGCCGCCGTAGTAGCGTCGCCCTGGATAGCCTTCCGAGTACTTGTTGGTAAAGACGCTGCCGAGGGTCGCAAGCACCTCCGGGAACGTGTAGTTCTCTGAGGGTATTAGCTCGATGCCCGATCGCTGGCGGTCTTCTTCGCCTCGCAGTGCCGCGAAAACCTCTGGATCGTTCGTTGCTAACGCTTCAAGATTGCTGGTCATTGATGTAAGTCCTGACGTAACCCGAAGAACGAAAGAGGGAGACGTTTTTACGCGGATCGCGTGTCTGGAACGGCCCCCTCTGGAAACCTAGCAGTCTATCCACCTGCAGAAAGCCGAGCAGTCTATATTCAACACTCTGAATTGCAACTACGGATAAGCGCGCCCCATGCCTGAAACGACGACCGATGGTCTGCCTGAGGGGATGCTTGTGCGCCAGGATGAATCGCCCGACGCCCTCTTCTATCGGGAGCCACGCTTTGTCACTCACATTGACGACGCGACGATCGCTGCGCTGTCGGCGTACTACGACGAGGTGCTTGGCGACGATGATCGCGTTCTGGACCTGATGTCGTCCTGGATCTCGCACTTGCCGAGCACTCGCCGATTCAGCGCAGTCTCTGGCCTCGGCATGAACGACGCTGAATTGGCGAAAAACCCGGTGCTGAAGGACTATGTCGTCCAGGACCTGAATCAGAATCCGAAACTGCCTTACGCGACTGCAAGCTACGATGCTGTTCTGATAGCGGTCTCAGTGCAGTACCTGAACCAGCCGTTCGCTGTATTCGCCGAGATTGGCCGCATTCTGGCGCCCGGAGGTCGCTGCATTGTGGCGATGTCGCATCGGTTGTTTCCCACCAAGGCGATACACGCGTTTCATGTTCTTGCGCCCGGTGAGCGGCAACAGCTGGTTGGTGCCTACATGGCGAGTTCAAGCGCTTTCGAGCCGACCCAGGCGCTGGATCGATCGCCTCCCGCGGGGGACCCATTGTGGCTCGTTGAGGGCATTAGAGCCGATGATAGGGCTGACTGAGGCCTTGAATCTGTCGACCTCGTCCCGTGTAGGCCGCGCGAGGGGTGACATCGACTCCCATTAGCCCTGGAATGGCAGTGCCCCAAGATCGACATTGCCACCAGACAAGACGACGCCAACACGTTTGTCCTTAAAGGTGTCCGGATGGGCCAGGATGGCCGCAAAAGCGGTCGCCGCGGAGGGCTCAACCAACTGCTTGAGCGTGGTCCAAAGGAGGCGCATGGCATTGATGATCTCGGCCTCGGATATCAGCAGAATGCCATCAACCTGTCGGCGGATGATCGCGAAATTGCGAATGCCGAGGGTCGTTCGCAAACCATCCGCCACGGTTGTTGTTGCGACCTCGGTTATGCGCTCGCCGGTCTGCAGGGATCGATAGGCGTCGTCCGCTTCACGTGGCTCTGCGCCGTAGAGGCTGCGTCCGGAGCCTGCCGTAGCAACCGCAATGCCGGACAGCATGCCGCCCCCACCGACCGGCGCAACGATCACTTCGAGGTCGGGCACGCTGCGCGTCAGTTCAAGCGCGAGTGTGCCCTGGCCAGCGATGATTCGATCATCGTCGTAAGGGGGAACGAAGTTCGCACCTGTCTTTCTGACGACCTCGGCGAGTGCGGATTCGCGAGCGAACAGTGTGATGTCGCACTCGACCACGTCGGCGCCGTAGCCAACAATCGCGCTGCGCTTCGCCGCGTTAGCGTTCCGCGGGATGACGATGTGTGCGGGGATGCTGCGTTCTGCGGCCGCGCGGGCGAGTGCTGCCCCGTGGTTGCCCGACGAGTGGGTTGCGACACCTTTGGTTGCCTCCGCGTCCGTCAGGAGCTGGACCGCGTTGGTCGCGCCGCGATACTTGAAAGCACCGGTCGTTTGCAAATGCTCGCATTTGAAGTAGAGCTCGCAGCCCGCCATTGCCGACAGGCGGCGGCTGCGCATCACCGGTGTCTCGGTGACGAAGGGCGCTATGCGGCGAGCGGCCGCGTCGATGTCGGCACGGGTAACCATGGGAATTTATGTCTGGCGCAGGAAGTTAGGGCAGGAAGCTATCTAGGGCAGGAAGCTAGTGCAGGAAGCACCGGATGCCGGTCTCGATCAGCGTTATGCCGTGCTGCTCGCAAGCTGCGATCACTTCTTCGTCCCGCACCGAGCCGCCAGGGTGCGCGATGTGTCCAATCCCTGACTTGGCGGCGCGATCCACATTGTCCCGGAACGGGATGTAGGCGTCGGAACTCAGGACCTGGCCCGTGAAGCCGTTCACCCACGCCGATCTTTCCTCGACAAGAAGGGGCTCGGGCATCGCCACGAGTTTGGAGGCAAGCTCGTCTCGTTCGGGGGATGACAAGTCGTCCCACAGCAGGAATTGATCGACGGCATTGGCCTTATCAGTTTTGGTCAGGCCTTTGTTGAATTCAAGACCAATGACCCTGGGGTGCGTCTGCAACATCCACTTCTCTGCCTTGGTGCATGCGAGTCGCGTGCAATGTATGCGCGACTGTTGGCCAGCGCCGAGACCAATCACTTGCCCGTCGTATGCAACGGCAACCGAATTCGACTGGGCATACTTGAGGGCAATGGTTGCGGTTAACAGCGATTGAGCAACGTCATAGTCAACGCTGTCGAAGAGCGCGGGCGGAATCTCGGCTACATTTCGGTCCTGGGCAAGGGTGAAACCGAAGAGGTTTCGCGATTCGTCGGTCGGGGGCTCGTACGTGGGGTCGATCTGCAACACGAGGTAACTTCCTCGTTTCTTCTTTTTCAGCACCTCCAGTGCTTCTGGCTCGTAGCCGGGTGCGATGATGAGATCAGAAACCTCGGTTCGCAGCAATTCGGCGAGTGACGCATCAACCGTCTCACTCACGGCGAGCGCATCCCCGAATGAGCACATACGGTCGCCGCCGCGCGCGCGGGCGTAGGCTGACGCCACCGGACTAAGGTCCGTGGTCTTCAGAAATTGCGAGCGCGCGAACTCGGGCGTGATCGGTCCTGCAACCGCCGCTCCGGCCGGGCTTACGTGCTTGAACGATGCCGCCGCCGGCAGTCCGCTCGCAGCTGCGAGTTCACGGACCAGTTGCCAGGCGGTCAGGGCGTCAAGCAAATTGATGTAGCCGGGCTGACCGTTAAGAAGCGTGAGTGGACTGTCCGGGTGACCGAGGGTCGCGTTTCCCTGATGTGGATTGCAGCCGTACTTCAAAGTGATGTTCATGCGGGGGTCCCCTCCTTATCCTGCAGTTTGGCCCAACTGTCGCGAAGTCCGACGATCTCGTTAAAGACCATCTCGCCGGACGCTGCGGCCTTGCTGTCACGACAATAATAGCCATGGCGTTCAAATTGAAACCGCTGATCGTTTCCGACATTCAACAAACTTCGCTCCACGCGACCGCCTGCATGGACCCGCACCGACTGGGGGTTGATGAGATCGCTGTAATCTCGTTCGTCGGAGTCAGGATTGGCGACGGTAAAAAGCGGCTCGAAGACGCGGATCTCCGCCGGGACCGCATGTGCTTCGGCGACCCAGTGGATGACACCGCGTACCTTGCGGCCTTCTGGATTCGTGCCGAGCGTCGCCTCGTCAAAGGTGCAGAGCAAGGTCGTGATCTCTCCAGCCTCATCTTTGACCACCTCGTTGCAGCGGATCACGTACCCGTATCGGAGACGGACTTCGCCGCCGAGAACCAGACGCTTGTATTTGCGATTCGCGGTCTCCTTAAAGTCATCGCGCTCGATCAAGATTTCCCGGGCGAAGGGCACCATTCGCGTGCCAAGGTCCACATTCTTGGGGTGATTCGGTGCGACCAATTCTTCGACCTTGCCTTCGGGGTAGTTCTCGATAATGAGACGGATCGGGTCCAGAACTGCCATCGCTCGTGGTGCCGACGGGTCAAGTTCGTCCCGGATACAGCTCTCAAGCAGCGCCATCTCAACGTGGTTGTCGCTCTTAGTGACGCCGATGCGTCGGCAGAAGTCGCGGATGGACGCGGGCGTGTAGCCCCGCCGCCGCAAGCCGACAAGGGTCGGCATCCTCGGGTCGTCCCATCCGTCGACGACGCCCTCCTCGACCACGCGCTTTAGTTTGCGTTTGCTCATGAGTGTGAATTGTAAATTGAGCCGCGAGAACTCGATCTGTTGCGGATGGCAATCCATCGCCAATTGGTCCAGCACCCAGTCATAGAGCGGGCGGTGGTCCTCGAAGCCGATGTCGCACAGGGAATGCGTGATACCTTCGAGTGAGTCAGACAGGCAGTGCGTGTAGTCGTACATCGGATAGATGCACCAGGCGTCGCCGGTCTGATGATGGGCGATGTGGCGAATGCGGTAGATCGTCGGGTCCCGCAGGTTCATGTTGGGCGAGGTCATGTCGATCTTCGCGCGCAGGACATGTTCGCCATCGACGAACTCTCCGTCTCGCATGCCCCGGAAGAGACGGAGGTTCTCGTCCGGCGATCGATCCCGATAGGGGCTGTTGACACCGGGTGTCGTGAGTGTGCCGCGGTGCGTGCGGATCTCGTCCGCGGTCAGACTGTCGACATACGCCTTGCCAGCAACGATCATCTGCTCGGCGAATTCGTACAATTGCGCAAAATAGTCGGACGCGTTGCGAAGGTCGATCCAGTCAAAACCGAGCCAGCGAATGTCTTCCTGCATCGCCTCGGCATAGGTGACGTCTTCCTCCTCCGGATTCGTGTCGTCAAAGCGCAGATAGGTATGGCCGCCGAACTCGGCAGCGATACCGAAGGACAGGCAGATGGCTTTGGCGTGGCCAATGTGCAGGAAGCCGTTTGGCTCCGGCGGAAAGCGAGTAACCACATTGCCGCCGTTCTTCCCCTTCGCTACATCCCGTTCGATGATGCTGCGAATAAAATTCGGCGGGTATCGGTCGGCAGGCTCGTCCAATGGGTCTGTCCCGGATGCTGGGAAAACCGGCATGTTAAGAGCGGTGAGAGCAAAGTCAACTGAATGCCGGTGTCGAATATCGCAGACAACGAGAAGAGACGTGTCGGCATCCGGTATCGTTGTTCTTCAGGATCGCCCGGAAGCGATCGGGTACTCAACTCAGGTTGATGAGTGGTCTTCGATAAAGGCGTCCTCGACCTTTGCGAAAGCCGACTTAGTGGCCTGAAAACTAAACACCTGGACATTTCACGACGCGGGCGTATACAACGCTCGGCTATGCTCAGCCGCACGCAAGCCTGTCAAAGCTTGCTACCAGCGTGGGCTCGCAGTGGCGTTGGTACACCGATGTTTCCGGATTGGCAGTCCTGTCTGGCAAGGCGTTTGATCTCAATCGCTGGCAGCAGAGGCTCGATATCGGCCAGCGGCCCTCGTCCAGGAACGGTATCAGGCGCGGCCATTGCCTGTGCAGACAGGCTTATCGATCGTCGTTGGAACGAGTTGTAATGGTCTTGGGTATCTGGAATGCCATCGGGGCCTTGCAACTCAAGAACGGATCGCTAAGATGTTGCCCCATGGATTGTCAGACCCAATTTCGCAACGTTAGCAGCGCCTCATTTGCCGGTGCGGTCGTCTTTAGTGCCCAGAACGCATGGCGCTATTTTTATTATGCCTATGCGAAATCGCTCTGAACTCTAACAATATGTAGAAGTGCAATGGGCGGTTTAGAAGCCGCCTCCGGAAGACCCCGACAGGCGCAAGCCATCGGGGTTTTTTTATGGCGATTTTTGAAACAGCCCCGGCCGGTGAAGAGGTGAAGTGGTGAAGGCGTCGTCGGTGACCGTGCCTGGCGACAGTGGCTGGGTGACGCCTCGGCGATTTTTGGATCAACAACAGTCGGAACAAGGTAAGGCCCGAAAAGAAATGACCGATAAAAAAGTGGATGACCTCAACGTGCTAAATGAAGAAACCCTGATTACACCCGATGCGCTGAAGGCGGAACTGCCGCTGACGGACCGCGCCCTGACGACAGTTGCCAATGGCCGAAAGGCGATCCGCAATATTCTGGAGCGTGAGGACCCGCGGCTCTTCGTCGTCGTGGGCCCCTGCTCCATCCACGACATGGACGCCGCCCGCGATTATGCCGCGCGTCTTGTCGAACTGGCCGACGAACTGAGTGATACGTTGCTGCTCGTAATGCGGGTCTACTTTGAGAAGCCGCGGACGACGGTCGGTTGGAAGGGCTTCATCAACGACCCGCACATGAACGATTCATTCAACATCGATGAGGGGCTGCACCTGTCCCGGCAGCTGCTGCTGGAGTTGGCCGAGATGGGTATGCCGACCTCGACCGAAGCCCTGGACCCGGTGACCCCGCAATATATGCAGGACCTCATTGCCTGGAGCGCTATCGGTGCGCGAACCGCAGAGTCGCAAACCCATCGTGAGATGGCGAGTGGGTTGTCCTCGGCGATTGGCTTCAAGAACGGAACAGATGGCAGCCTCGACGTCGCGATCAACGCGTTGAAGTCCGTGTCGGCACCGCATCGCTTCCTCGGCATCAACCACCGCGGGCAGGTCTCGGTGATCCACACCCGAGGGAACGCCAACGCACACGTTGTCCTGCGGGGTGGTGGTGGCAGTACCAACTATGATGCGCTGAGCATCGCCGAATGCGAGGGTCAGTTGGTGAAGGCAGGATGTGCTGCCAACATCATGGTCGACTGCAGTCATGCGAACTCAAGCAAAGACCCGGCAAAGCAGGTTGATGTCATGGCCGATGTTGGCGGACAGGTCAGCGCGGGCAATCAATCGGTTGTTGGTTTCATGGTCGAGAGCAACATCGGCTGGGGCAACCAGAGCATCCCGGCGGACAAGTCTGACCTCACCTACGGCGTCTCGGTGACCGATGCCTGCGTCGACTGGGCGACCACCTGCGAGATGCTGCGAGCGCTGAGTAGTGCGGTAAAACCGCATCTTGAAGGACGGCGCGCGCCGTCAACCGCAACAGTTTGAAGCGACGGCATGGGTACCTGGTTGGCGTTTGTGCTGATTCGCGGGCAGGTGCGCTGCCGGGGTTGCGACGACGCCCAGGTGGCGGCTTGCGTCGGCCGGCGCGTCAGTCAGTGCTGCGGGTGGCCTCAAGCCGCAGCAGTCGGGAAGCAAACGCTCGCTGGCAAAAAGCGCTTGCTGGCAAAAAACGCTTACTGGTAATAAGCGTTGTCGCGATTCGTGTGGTCCGTGACATCACGCACTGCTTTCAGTTGCGGTAACTGTTCGAGCAGGGTTCGCTCCACACCTTCCTTCAGCGTCATGTCCACCATCCCGCAACCCTGACAACCACCGCCGAATTGCAGAATCGCGACCTCAGCATCAACAATTTCGACCAGACTGACCACGCCGCCGTGTGACGCGAGGCCGGGGTTGATCTCGCTATGCAGGACGTAGTTGATACGGTCTTCAAGGGGGCTGTCTTCAGACACCGCCGGCACCTTTGAGTTGGGCGCCTTAATCGTCAACTGCCCGCCCATCCTGTCCTTGGCAAAGTCGACGAGCGCACCTTCGAGAAACGGAATGCTACGCGCATCGATCCACGCTGTGAAATCCTCGTAGGACAGCTTCTCGTCGTCTTCCCGCAATTCTGATTCCCGATGGTAGGCGATGCATGTCTCCGCCGTCGGCGTGCCTGGGTCAGTGATGTAGACCCGGATTCCGACGGTGTCTTCACCTTGCTTTTCGAGCAGCTCGCGCAGATAGCCCTGTGCAGATTCGGTGATTTCGATCATGATTTCTGGTCTCAGAAAAGGGGGTCGTGCCCCATTCTACCTGTCACCGATAGATAAGTACTATTCGAACTGGTCATCCACCGATCTGCATTGTTCGCCTCTCGCCGAACGCCGGGTACTATTCACTCTGTCATCTTCGTCAGTCTGTCATCTTCGGATGCGCGGTGGCACATGAGTCGCTCTCATCCAGCGGACGATGCGCGCTCAACCGGGCGTGTTGAGGTGACTGCTACTATTTGATCAACCCCCACCCCCGAGCCCCGGAGAAGATGTGCCTCGTTCAGAACTTGATGGAATGCCTGCTCGCAGCAAACAATTGATTGCTGCGCTGCACAGCCGCGTCCTTGTCATGGATGGTGCGATGGGAACGCAGATACAGGAACTCGGTTACACCGAGGATGACTTCCGTGGCAGCCGTTTCGTTGACCACGGGATGCCCCTCGGGGGCAACAGTGACCTGCTGACCCTAAGCCAGCCCGACGCCATTCGTGGAATACATCAGCGCTACCTGGACGCAGGATCCGACCTGATCGAAACCAACACGTTTACCGCGAATGCCATTTCCCAGGCGGACTACGGCACCCATGACCTGATCTATGAGATGAACGAAGCGGCTGCGCGACTCGCACGGGAGGCAGCGGATGCGACAACTGCGAGGGACCCGGAACGGCCCCGGTTTGTCGCGGGCGCGATCGGTCCAACAACGCGTGCAGCGAGTTTGTCGCCCGATGTGTCAGACCCTGGATTCCGCAGCATCACCTTTGATCAACTGGTCGACGACTATACCGTCGCGATTCAGGCCTTGATCGCTGGCGGGGCAGATCTTCTGCTGATTGAGACGATCTTTGACGTGTTGAATGCCAAAGCCGCTGTTTTTGCGGCGATGACGGAGTTCGAGCGGTGCGGTATTACCTTGCCACTCATGATTTCCGGCACGATCACTGACGCGAGCGGCCGCTTGCTTTCGGGTCAGACCACGGAGGCGTTCTGGACCTCGATCTCGCACGCGAAACCCCTGTGTGTCGGTTTCAACTGTGCCCTTGGCGCCGATGAACTCAAAACCTATGTTGCGAGTCTCTCGCGAATTGCGCCGACCTTCGTCAGTGCTTATCCCAACCGTGGGCTCCCAAATGAATTCGGCGAGTATGACGAGACCGTCGAGCACATGGTTGACAGTATCGAGGATTACCTCAAACAGGGGCTGGTCAACGTCATCGGCGGTTGCTGCGGCACAACGCCGGAACACATTCGAGAGTTCTCTCGCCTTGCCGGCGCCTATCCAACGAGAACCCCGCCAGAAGCGTCCTCTGGAGTCTGCTCATTGTCGGGTCTTGAGCCGCTGAACATCAATCAGGAGTCGCTGTTCGTCAACGTTGGGGAGAGGACCAATGTCACCGGCTCCGCGCGCTTTGCACGGCTGATTCGCGAAGAGAAGTACGACGAGGCGATAGACGTCGCGACAGAACAGGTCAATAACGGTGCCCAGATCATCGATATCAATATGGACGAGGGCATGCTCGATTCAGAGGGCGCGATGGTGCGCTTTCTCAACCTCGTTGCGTCTGAGCCTGATATCTGTCGCGTCCCCATCATGGTGGACTCGTCCAAATGGGAGATTATTGCAGCCGGCCTCAAGTGCATTCAGGGCAAAGCGATCGTCAACTCGATCAGCTTGAAAGCCGGGGAGCCAGAGTTTGTCGAGCACGCGCGACTGTGCCGGAAGTTCGGTGCGGCGGTCGTTGTGATGGCCTTCGACGAGGACGGACAGGCGGACACGCTCGAGCGCAAGCAGGCGATTTGCAAGCGTTCCTACGACATTCTCGTCGACGAGGTCGGCATGTCGCCCTCAGATATCATCTTCGATCCGAATGTCTTTGCCATCGCGACCGGGATCGATGAGCACAACAGCTACGCGACAGACTTCATTGCGGCGTGCGAATACATCAAGCGCGAATTACCCCATGCATCGATCTCGGGCGGAATCAGCAACGTCTCGTTCTCGTTTCGCGGCAACAACATGGTCAGAGAGGCCATCCACGCGGTCTTCCTGTTTCACGCCATTCGTGCCGGATTAACGATGGGTATCGTCAATGCGGGACAACTCGCGATTTATGAAGAGATTCCGGCGCCGCTGCGCGACCGCGTTGAAGACGTGGTGCTGAATCGCCGCGCAGACGCGACCGACCGCTTGCTAGAGATCGCTGAGGAGTATTCCGGTCGCGGCAAGGAGAAGGCGGCTGACGATGATGAGTGGCGCGGGCTGCCGGTTGTAGAGCGGCTCAGTCATGCCCTGGTGAAGGGTATTAATCGCTATATCCTTGAGGACACAGAAGAAGCGCGGCTGCAATCCGAGCGCCCGATCGAGGTGATCGAAGGACCATTGATGGATGGCATGAACCGGGTCGGTGACCTTTTCGGCGCGGGCAAGATGTTTTTGCCACAGGTCGTCAAGAGCGCGCGGGTAATGAAACAGGCAGTCGCCCATCTGGTGCCCTTCATCGAAGCGGCAAAGGATGGCTCATCCGGGGCCAAAGGCAAGATTCTGATGGCGACCGTCAAGGGCGATGTGCATGATATCGGGAAGAATATCGTTGGCGTCGTCCTGCAATGCAACAACTATGAGGTCATTGACCTTGGGGTCATGGTGCCAGCCGAGAAGATCATTGCGACTGCGATCGAACAAGACGTGGACATTGTTGGCCTGTCGGGCCTGATTACACCGTCCCTTGATGAGATGGTGTATGTCGCGAGCGAGATGGAGCGACTGCAGGTCGCGAAACCTCTCCTGATCGGCGGTGCAACGACCTCCAAAGCCCATACCTCGGTGAAGATTGACCCCTGTTTTCATGCAGACGCCACGGTATACGTCGCTGATGCCTCTCGCGCCGTCGGCGTCGCGAGTGCGCTGATCAGCACCGAGCGGAAGCCGGCGTTCGTGAAGGGAATCACCGAGGACTACGAGAAGGTTCGGAAGCGAAACGCCAACAGGCGCCCGAAGGGCAATCTGCTGGCGTATGCCGATGCCTGTGACAATCAGCCAGTGATCGAGTGGGACGGCTATGTCGCGCCCAAGCCTTCGTTTTTGGGCACGCGGTATTTTGAGGACTACCCGCTCGAGGAGCTCATTGCCTATATTGACTGGACACCGTTTTTTATCACCTGGGAACTCGCGGGCAAGTACCCACGTATTCTGACAGACCCGATCGTCGGCGAAGCGGCAACCGACCTCTTCGAGGACGCCAAGGCGATGTTGCGCAAGATCGTCGATGAGAAGCTGCTGACCGCGAGCGCGGTGGTCGGCTTCTGGCCTGCCAATCAAGTCGGCAGCGACGACATTGAGGTGACGACGGACGGCGGACCCGTGCTGCTGCACCATCTGCGCCAGCAAACCGATAAACCGCTGCAGAAGCCGAACTTTTGCCTCGCCGACTTCGTCGCACCAGTGGGGCAACCAGACTATGTCGGTGGCTTCGTGGTGACCACGGGCCTCGGCATTGACGCTGTGGCCGAGCAATATGAAGCCGACAAGGATGACTACAACAGCATTCTCATCAAGGCCCTTGCGGATCGGCTTGCGGAGGCGTTTGCCGAACGCATGCACGAGCGTGTCCGGCGGGAACTCTGGGGGTATGCCGCCGATGAAGCCCTGCCTAATGACGCGTTGATCAAGGAACAGTACGAGGGCATACGACCAGCGCCCGGCTACCCCGCGTGTCCGGACCACACCGAGAAAGCGACCCTCTTTAAGTTGCTCGACGCGACCGATACGAGCGGTGTCGCGTTGACAGAGACGTTTGCGATGATGCCTGCTGCATCTGTCAGCGGCTTTTATTTCTCCCACCCACAGTCCCAATATTTCGGGCTCGGCAAGATCGACAAGGACCAGGTCACGGAGTACGCGCGTCGCAAGAACTGGACGGAAGCCGAGGCCGAACGCTGGCTGTCGCCGAATCTTGTCTACCGCTAGCTCTAGCGTCCTGTCTGGCTAATTCGTCACATTGTTGGCTGGCCTGTTTTGCCGCTGAACGACTGAGCCTCGCGGCCCTGAAAATGTGAAGGGGGGGTGGGCCCTCAGCGGCCTGATAGACGGCGCTTTGCGCCTCCATAGCGCGGTTTGGAACGACAATGACTGACGCCTGACGCACTTTTTTTGCCAGGGCCATCGGGAAGCAGCTTCTGGCGATGCTACAGGCGATGGTACAGGGGGGGGGCGCGGCGGAGGTCAGCGCTGATCTGCTACTATCGGCCGTTTGCCCGCTTCATCAGGGAGTCAAGATTGTGAAGTCACTGCTCGAGCAGAAAAAGACGCTGCTCTTTCTCCTCGCTGCGGGCAGTCCCATCGCTTTTTCGACCTGGCAGACGTTGCTCAACAATTTCTCGATTGAGATCGCCGGATTCGGGGGCGCTGAGATCGGGGTGCTGCAGAGCCTCCGCGAGATCCCCGGATTTCTGGCGTTCACCGTTGTCTACGTCTTGCTCGTCATCAAACAGCAGAACCTTGCGATTCTCTCGCTCTTCATCCTTGGGCTTGGCACCGCGTTGACCGGTGTCTTCCCCACCATAGTCGGGCTGTACCTGACGACGGTCTTGATGTCGATTGGCTTTCACTACCTTGAGTCGACGCAGCAATCGCTGTCCTTGCAGTGGCTCAGCAAAGAGGAAGCGCCGAAGGTACTCGGCCAGATGATCAGCGTGAGGTCGGCGGCGACCCTGGTCGTGCTCGGCGGACTCTATATTGGGCTTGAGTTCCTGGAACCGTCCTATCCGTTGATCTACGTGGTGGCGGGCGGCATTACCATGGTGATCGGGGTCTTTTGCTGGCGCGGGATACCGATTCATGGCGGCGGTGTCGAGCAGCGCAAAGAACTGTTCTTGCGGCGTCGATACTGGTTGTACTATGCCCTCACCTTTCTGGCTGGCGCGAGACGGCAGATCTTCACCGTGTTCGCCGGGTTTCTGCTGGTGCAGAAATTTGGCTTCTCACTTGACCAGATCGTCCTGCTGGTTCTCGTCAATGCCGCGATCAGCATCTGGGTTGCCCCGCGAATTGGCATGCTGATCGCGTTCATCGGCGAGCGTCGTGCGTTGTCGATCGAATATGCGGGTCTGATTGGCATCTTTCTGACCTATGCGATCGTCGATGATCCGGCACTTGCGGTCGGCCTTTACATCGTTGACCACATCTTTTTCGCGATGGCGATCGCAATCAAGACCTACTTTCAGAAGATTGCCGATCCGGCTGACATGGCGTCCACCGCGGGCATCAGCTTCACCATCAACCACATCGCCGCAGTCGTTCTGCCGGCTGCGCTCGGGCTTGTGTGGATGGTTAATCACAGCGCAGTGTTTGTCATAGGCGCCGGAATCGCCCTCCTGTCGCTGGCCACTAGCCAACTGATTCCGGATCAGCCAGCAGAGGGTAACGAGACCCGGCGGGCCCATGGCGTGCTCGTGGGCGGAGGGGGTCGGTTGGGCTGACCTGACATCGGGTTTAACCTTGCCGTCATAAATCGATAAGATAGCGTCGCCCGTGCGCAGCAGATCTGTTTTGGGGTGCATAGTGCCCAGATTCGTTGCCCCGACCAATTTGCCCGGACCAATTTGAATTCTTTGAAGGACCTGCGAGCCTCCGCTTATGTACAAGTACGACAAAATTGACCAGCAAATCATCGACGAACGGGTCGCTCAATACCGTGATCAGACCGAGCGTTTCCTGGCGGGCGAGATTCCCGATGACGAATTCCAGCAACTGCGACTGCGCAACGGACTGTACGTGCAGCGGCTGGCGCCGATGCTTCGAATCGCCATTCCGTACGGCATGCTGTCGTCTGCACAGCTGCGCAAACTGGCGCACTTGTCTCGTCACTACGACAAGGGCTACGGCCATTTTACAACGCGCCAGAATCTGCAACTGAATTGGCCGCTCCTGTCTGAGGTGCCCGACATCCTCGAGGAACTTGCCAGTGTTGAAATGCATGCGATCCAGACCAGTGGCAGCTGCATTCGCAACATAACGACCGATCAGTATGCGGGTGCTGCCGCTGATGAACTCGAGGACCCGCGGCCCTGGGCCGAGATAATCAGACAGTGGTCAACGATGCATCCCGAGTTCAACTGGCTGCCACGGAAGTTCAAGATTGCGGTCTCTGGAGCAACCGGCGATCGGGCCGCGATCGAAGTTCACGACATCGGCATTCGGATCATCGAGAAGGACGGCGTTCGCGGCTTCGAAGTACTCGCAGGCGGCGGCCTTGGCCGGACCCCGGTCGTCGGTAAAGTAATCAACCCGTTTCTGCCCCGTGAACACCTGCTGACCTATCTTGAAGCAGCACTCCGGGTGTACAACCGCCACGGGCGCCGCGACAACAAGTACAAAGCCCGCATCAAGATACTCGTGCGTGCAATGACGGCAGAGGTGTTCTCGAAGCGTGTCGATGAGGAGTGGCAGACCATCATCAATGGTCCGGGCACGCTGACAGAAGCGGAGATCGAGCGGTCTGGTCGGTTCTTCACGCGACTGGCATACAAACAGTTGGAGAACGAAGATCCGGCGGCCAAGATGATTGCAGGAGACGCGGGATTCAAGACGTGGCTGCGCAACAACGTCAAAGAACACCAGGTGCCGGGGTACGCAATCTGCAACATCTCGCTCAAGGCGACGGCCATCGCGCCCGGTGATGCGACTGACGAGCAGATGGACTTCATTGCTGATCTCGCCGATCGGTACAGCTTCGGCGAACTTCGCGTAACTCATGAGCAGAATCTTACGCTGGCCGACGTCGCGCAGTCCGACGTCTATGCGCTCTGGCAGGAACTGGTTGAGATGGACCTCGCGGCGCCCAATCTCGGATTGTTGACGGACATGATCTGCTGCCCAGGAGGCGACTTTTGCTCGCTGGCGAATGCCAAGTCAATTCCGGTTGCTGAGTCCATTCAACGCCGATTCGACGACCTGGACTATCTGCACGACCTCGGCAATATCGACCTCAATATTTCGGGATGCATGAATGCGTGCGGACATCACCATGTCGGCAACATTGGCATTCTGGGCGTGGACAAAAAGGGTGCGGAGTTCTACCAGGTGTCCATTGGCGGGTCCGCGTTGAACGACTCCTCAATCGGACAGATTCTCGGGCCATCGTTTGCACAGCGTGAAGTGCCGGACGTCGTCGAGAAGCTGGTTGACCTCTATGTCGACAAGCGTGCTGATGGTGAGTCGTTTCTCGACACCTTCAACCGGCTTGGCGTCCAAATATACAAAGACGCGGTCTACTCATAAGAGAGCAGAAAAGAGACGCGGTTTGACCCACAAGAAAAATAACAAGAAAAACAGAACTTACAAAGACTCAGTCTACGTATAAGAAAACACTATGGCCCACATTATCAAGAACGACGCCATCATCGACTCGCCCATGTCGATCTCGGCTGGGGACGGGGATCTGTCCTTGCCGAACATCATCGTGCCGCTGGTGGCCTGGAACGAAGACCCGGCATTGCGCGAACGTAAGGATATCGGTGTTTGGCTCACCACCGACGAGGAAGTAGAGGCGATTGAGGGTGACCTTAATGGTCTCGCAGTGATCGCGCTTGAGTTTCCGATGTTCGCGGACGGCCGGTCGTTTTCAAACGCAAACATCCTGCGACGTCGCCTGGGTTACTCCGGTGAAATACGCGCGATTGGCGATGTCCGTCGTGACCAGATGGAGCAGATGCACCGTTGCGGGTTTGACGCGTATCAGTTGGCAGAAGGGCAGGACATCGAGGCGACGCTTGCGGGCTTCAAGCGGTTTACGCATGCCTACCAGCAGTCTATCGATCGACCGGAGCCGCTCTTTCGTCATCGCTGAGGTGACGTTCCTGCTATCTGACAGCGGGCGCTAGCGCAAGTGCATACGGACCCGCTGGTCTTCTCATTCTTCCTGATCTTCAGTTCAGCGGCGGTGCTGGCAACGCTCGCGCTCTACACACGTCAACCGCTGCTCGTTGCCTACATCGCAATTGGCGTCATTCTGGGGCCGTCCGGCAGTGCGCTGATTGCGAACCCGGAATTGATCAGCAATATCTCGCAGATAGGCATCATCTTTCTGCTGTTCCTGCTTGGTCTGGACATGCAACCGAGCAAGCTGGGCAATATCCTCGGCAACGCGCTGCTTGTCGGACTCCTGAGTTGCGCCGTCTTCTTCATTGGCGGGTTCGGCGTGGCTTACCTCTTTGACTACACGTTGGCTGAGAGTCTGGTCGTCGGCATCGCGATGATGTTTTCGAGCACGATACTCGGTATCAAACTACTGCCGACGACCGTGCTTCATCACCGCCACACAGGTGAACTGGTCGTGGCGTTGCTGCTGATTCAGGACATGATCGCCATCATCGTCCTGATCTTCGTGACGGGTGGTTTTCTGTCGATGGCTGACTATTGGGGTCTGCTCCAGGTCATCATTGCGCTACCACTGCTCGCACTCTTTGCGTGGGGCTTCGTCCGCTTTATCCTGCTGCGGCTTCTTGCCAGGTTCGACGCCTTTCGCGAGTACATCTTCCTGCTTGCCATCGGCTGGTGCCTTGGCCTTGCCGAGGTCGCGGATCTGGCTGGGTTGTCGCTCGAGGTGGGCGCATTCATTGCGGGTGTTGCGATCGCAACATCGCCGATCGCACAGTACATCGCCGTCAACCTGAAGCCGTTGCGGGACTTCTTTCTTGTCCTTTTCTTCTTCTCGGTCGGAGCAGGATTCGAACTCGCTGTACTCGCGGATGTCATCGTGCCGGCACTGGTTCTGGCGGTGGCCGTGTTGGTCTGCAAGCCCGTGATTTTCAGGGCACTTCTATCTCGCACCCAGGAAACCCGGGAGATGGGTTGGGAAATCGGTGCCCGTCTTGGCCAGATCAGCGAGTTTTCACTGATGATCGCGTTCCTCGCCCAGTCGGCCCTGATCATCGGCAAGGATGCTTCTCACCTCATTCAGGCGACCGCGATTCTGACCTTTTTGATTTCGTCCTATATCGTCGTTTTTCGTTATCCGAGTCCGATTGCCGTGTCGGACAAACTGCGGCGCGACTGAATGGTCGTGCCGCAGACCAGTAGACGTTAGAGCGCGACCAGCGTTCTGCCAGTCACCTGGCCGGCGAGTATCTGGTCAACCGTCGACGATACGTCGCCGAGTCCGACCTCGACCGCCATCACGTCGAGGTTCGCCAGCTGCCAGTCGGTCGCGAAGTGGTTCCAGATGCGCGCTTTGTGAACAAGCGGCAACTCGACCGAATCGATTCCGAGAACGTTGACGCCTCGGAGGATGAACGGGAGCACGGTGGTTGCGAACGCAGGCGAGGCAACAAGCCCGCAAATCGAAACGCTGCCACCGTACCGCAAGCGTTTGATCAGGTTGGACAGGATGTCGCCGCCAACGGTATCAACGCCGTGGGCGAAGTCCTCAGTCAGGAGCGGGCGTTTGTTCTCGCCCTCCAGATCGCTGCGTTCAATCAGGGTTTTCGCGCCGAGGGTTGCGAGGTATTCGCGCTTTTCGGACTTGCCACTGGACGCAACGATGTCGAAACCAAGGTGCGCAAGCAACGCGACCGCAACCGAACCCACGCCGCCGCTTGCACCCGTGACGACCACCGGTCCATCGGTGGGCGCGGCATTCATTTGCAGAAGTTTTTCGATGCAGAGGCCGGCCGTAAGTCCGGCGGTCCCGAGCGTCATTGCGTCACGTAGATTGAGTCCTGCAGGCAGTGGCACGGCCCAGCCGGCGGGCACTCGAATGTACTCGGCGAAGCCGCCGTCGGTGTTCATGCCGAGATCGAAGCCGGTGACGATAACTTCATCACCTTCTTTGAAGTCGGCGTGACTCGATTCGACCACCGTACCTGAGGCATCAATACCGGGGGTGTGAGGATAGTTGCGAGTGACGCCGGGCATACCTTTCGCGGACATCGCGTCCTTATAGTTGACCGATGAAAATGCGACTTGAATGAGCAGGTCACCTGTCGGGAGATCGTCGGTCGATCGTTCAATGATCTGATGTTCGACGCCGCTATCGTTCTTCTCGACGCGGAATGCTTGGAATTGCATAGACTTCCTGTTAGTTGCGGGGGGCTTAATTTGGGTTGCTGACGCTCGTCACGGTGCGCTACGCGAACTGAATGTGGATGCATCCGTTTGGCAGGATGCTTTTCACCGGTGCTAAAAAGGTTGAACCGGAGCGAATGCGCGGCGGAGGCCAGACCCGAATCTGTCCAGTACCCGATCAACCTTGCTTTTGTGTTCAACAAACTTGACCTGGAAAACACTTCCAGACTTGCACTTCTCGACGAGCAACTCGTCGCTGGTCACCAGTTCGTCAACCAGCTTGATGTCGATTGCGCGCTTGCCATACCACGCCTCGCCCGTACTGACTTGTTCGATGTCAACCTGAGGGCGGTTTTCAACTACGAAGTCTTTGAACAGGCTATGGACGTCCTCAAGTTCCTCGATGAACTTCTCGCGACCCTTGTCCGTATTCTCTCCAAAGGTCGTCAGCGTGCGCTTGTATTCACCGGCGGTGAGAACGTCGACGTCCACGTCATATTTCTTGAGCAACCGGTGGAAATTCGGCACCTGGGCGAGAACGCCGATAGAACCAACGAGCGCAAATGGCGCCGCGACGATATGGTTGGCAATACATGCCATCATATAGCCGCCACTTGCCGCAACCTTGTCGACAGCGACTGTGAGACGCAATTCGGCGCGGACAATTCTTTGCAATTGCGATGCTGCCAGACCGTAGCCGTGGACAACGCCGCCCGGACTCTCGAGGCGTACAATCACCTCGTCAGTAGATTCTGCGAGCGACAGCACCGCGGTGATCTCCTCGCGAAGATTGCTGACGGCCGACGCCTGAATGTCCCCTTCGAAATCGATGACGAAGGCCCGCGATTCGGGAGTCTCTGGTACCGGCGCTTTCTTCCTGGCTTTCTGTTCCGCCTTCAGGCGCTTCTTCTCGGCCTTTGCTTCCTGCTTCAAGAGCTCCGGGTCGAGAATCGCTTGTTTCAGTGCGGACGTGACCTGCGCCAGACCCTCGCCGAGGTTCATGATTTCGATGTGGCCGCCCTCCTGGCGGCGATTGCGCTGGCCGAGTCCCAGGATGAATAGCAGGATGACGCCCACGGCGACCACGAAGGTCACTGTCTTGGCGAGGAAGAGGCCATATTCGAACAGAAACTCCAAACCTTCTCTCCGAGTGGGGCAGAAAAGCGCGATATCCTACCACAGGCCTACGATTCGCCGGACCGAGTTCCTGTCCCAGCTCTGTTCCGGGGCGGGCACTCGCGTGCGGTGCAGGAACGCAGCGCCATTTTCTGCAGGGCACATTTATGCAAGGCTCATTCCTGCAAGCAAGTGCGCGAGGTTTGCTTGTAAACCGACTCCCAAGGGCTAGCTATCGATTGCGATCCCGCGACGAGTAAGGAAAGTGTCGATGAGCCAGCGAGAGATCGCCAGTTTTCCTGGAATCTGGGGCAACCCGTCAATGTTGAACCAGCGCGCTTCGGCGATTTCTTCTTCCTGCAGTCGAATGTCGCCGCCCGCGTAGTGAGCATGGAAGCCGAGCATTAGCGAGTTGGGGAACGGCCACGGCTGACTGCCGAGATACTGGAGCTGATCGACCTCCACACCGACTTCCTCGCGCACCTCGCGATGCACGGTCTGCTCAATGGACTCGCCCGGCTCAACGAAGCCGGCAAGCGTGCTGAACATGCCGGTCGGAAATCGCTGGTTTCGAGCGAGCAGGATTCGGTCCTCGTCATGGACGAGGACGATGATGGATGGCGATATGCGCGGGTAACTTGCAAGGCTGCAGTCATCGCACACAAGCGCCCGGTCCCTGTCGTGGGTTCGTGCGGGCTGCCCGCAGCGGCCACAGAATTGATGACTGCGCCACCAGTCAAGGACCTGGACTGCCCGTCCGGCAATCGCAAACATGATGGAGTCGCTGGCGGCGAAGACTCCGCGCAAGTTGCCGAAGTCGCCGGTCGCGTCCGGGCCCACGCTCACGGCAAAGCACGCTTGAACCTGATAGTTGCCAAGGTAGTGTTCAGACTCTATTTCAGCGAACACGACATCCTTGCGCATCGCAGGCCGCCAGACCGTTTCGTTGGCACCGTGGATGTCTGCGCCCCGAAACACAAACATCATGTCGTCATCCCGGGCGGACGGTGACACGACACCGGGTACGAAATCGTTGCCCGCGACTGGATACGGTGAGATCAAGACTGTGCCTCGCGAGGTGCATCGAGCATGGTCCACGCACAGCCATCGTCCGACGACGTCTCGAGCGCAACAAGCCGGGCAGCATGGGATTGAAGCTCGTCGTCGCTGGCGTGGATGACGCGCAAGCGCGGACGTTCTGCAGACAATCGCCGGACCTCGGATCCGGCATTGGCATCGGTACCATCGCCGAGTGCCAGGGCAACCTGGCCGCCCGTTAGTAGCAGATAGACCTCAGCGAGAATCTCGGCATCCAGTAGCGCGCCGTGCAGTTCCCGCTGAGTATTGTCGACGCTGTAGCGCTTGCAGAGCGCGTCCAGTGAATTGCGCTGCCCCGGGTGTTTGCGTCGTGCCACTTCGAGGGAATCAACGACGCTGCAAATCTCTTCGATTGGCCGGCGTCCGACGAGTTTTAGTTCGAGGTTGAGAAATTCGATGTCGAATGCGGCATTGTGGATGACCAGTTCGGACCCGCTGATGAAGTTGACGAATGCCTCGACCGAGTCGCCGAACACCGGCTTCTCGGACAGGAATTGGCGGGTAATGCCATGTACCTCGAGCGCACCGTCGTCGATATCGCGCTCAGGATTAACGTACTGATGGTAGTGTTTGCGAGTGACCCGGCGGTCAATGACTTCCACGCAGCCGAGTTCGATCACCCGGTGTCCCTGGTCCGCTTCGAGGCCGGTGGTCTCGGTATCGAGAACAACTTGCCTCATAGCGCGTCGATCCCCTGATTAGCCAATTGATCAGCCATCTCATTGCCAGGGTCGCCGCTATGCCCCTTGACCCACTTCCACTCAATTCGGTGTTGCGCCGCAAGCGCGTCAAGCTCGCGCCAAAGATCGTCATTCTTCACCGGTTTTTTCGCGGCGGTAAGCCAACCGCGACGCTTCCAGTCGTTGATCCACTTTGTGATGCCATTGCGCACATAGGTCGAGTCCGTATAAAGCTCGATGTCACAGGCGCGGCTGAGTTGCTTGAGTGCTTCAATCGATGCTTGGAGTTCCATGCGATTGTTGGTCGTCAGGGGGGCTCCCCCGAAAATCTTCTTGTCACGTTCGCCGAACTGGAGCCAGGCGCCCCAGCCGCCGGGACCAGGATTGCCACGGCAGGCCCCATCGGTGTAAATCACAACGCTCAAGTCAGACCGCCACTCGGTGCGGGTGCAAGTCACCAGACCTTGCAATGGCGTGTGGGGCAACTTCCGATTGTGTTGAGAGTCGCAATTCTATGCCGGTGCTACCAGGTTGCTGAAGTGCTGTCCCACATTTTTCAGTGTCGCGTGCCTCAGCCCGTTCGCGACAAATCAACGACTTAAGTCGCTGGTTTGCGGCCGATACATCCGTGTATCGGGCTCGCAGGCTGCTCTTCAGCAGGTTGTAAGCCCATTTTTTACAGAACGGCTTGCTGTTGCCGGATGCCCACGATGTCAACGCTTTGTCAGCCCTCTCACTCATCCGGGGCAGGCTTCCCGGGGCCGGGATTGTAGGCGATATCCCGGTTCGCCGTGTTCGCGCTCGCGCCGGTCGGGCGCACGACCGTCAGTGGTCCGAATGCTGAGCGTTGCTTCCACACAGGACGAATCGGCGTCAGCATGCCGACCTGTTTGCGCGCCACGATGACGTAGATTGCGCCGAACGGCCAGTTCGCGTACCGACTGATGCCCTGCGAGTAATCGCGCCGAGGCTCGCCCGCGAGTCGAGCGACCGGCAACCGATAGTTCATGTAGTCCGCACGCTCGATCCGGAAGTTGAGAAGTGTGAGCCAGTCCAGCAAGCGCCCAGGGCGAATGAAAGCGCCGGTCCAGGGCGCTCGGCCGCGAAAGCGCGCCGCCTGGCGCCAGATTCCCCACGATGAATGGGGATTGAAGCCGACGACCACGAGATGACCGGAAGGCAATGATGTTCGGACGATCTCGCGCAATGCGGCCTGGGGGTTCTCAAGGAATTCGAGTACGTGATGCAGCAAAACAACATCGAGTACGTCATCGGAGAAGGGCAATTGGTCTACCTGTCCGAGGAAACCGCCGGTGTCACCGGGCATCAGGCCCATGACAGCCTTCTGGTTGATAGGGCTGCTCGCCAGCAAAGACTCACCATCGGCACCGTCGGCAGTCGTGAGTCCCAGAAGATGGTAGCCAAAGTAGCCTGGCAGCAAATGGTCGAGGAGCGCCTGCTCGGAGGCAAGCGTGTGGCGACCAAGAGTGGTTCCAAACCAGCGCCTGATTTCTTTGAGTCGCAGGTAGTTTTCCGATGACTGCTTCACGTGCCGCCTCCGCTCAATGCTCTGACCGCTTCAGCCACGATCGACGGGCCCCCTGACGTGGGCTGTGACAGCGATGCGCTGGCGATCCTGGCGACTGCAATTGCCGTGCTACCATCGCGACGCCTCCAGATCCATTGTGGTTAACACTCTTTACTGCCCTCACCCACTTCCTGTACCTGATTCCTGCACCTGATTCCTGCGCACAATCCCTGCACCTAAGGCGCTATTGCCCCGACTCGCTGACCCGATCCTCTTCAGCCGAACCTTCGCACCCACTCCATCCACCGACAAGTTGGGGGAATGATTTGACCGGGTTAGACGTCGGCGCTGGACACCGAAAATTGGGCATTATTGACCGTCCCAATGAAACTAAACCGACACGGCTCGATCAATATCTCTTATACATGCTGCTATCACTGGATGACGAACGTGATCTCCGTTTCTGATTCGGGAAACATTTCTCGCATTACTCACCCATCGTCAATCGGCCGCGAACCCCGGATCGGGAGTCGCTTCGCAGTCAGCCTTATTATAGGCAGTTTGTGGGTGCTGTTGCATGGTTGCACGTTAGCCCCCGATGCGGTCACAGGCGTTGCGCCCACGATCGTGATTGTTCCGCCAGCCGTTCCGCTGGCTGTTGAAAGGGATGCGTCCCCTCAAGGTCCTGGTGATGCGCGCGAAGCGGATGCCGATGTCGAAGATGACCAGCATCGTTCTACTGTATCGAAGGTCGAGGGTGCCTGGGGCCTTGCTGCACAACGCATGGCCCTCCCCCACCACCTCGATCAATTGCGGGTCAGACAGGAGTTTGGCTGGTTTGAACGTAACCCCGAGTACTTCGCGCGGACGTCCGCGCGGGCAAGCCGGTACCTCCCGTTTATTCTTGATGAAGTCGAGAAACGCGGGATTCCCGGCGAGATAGCGCTGTTGCCGATCGTCGAGAGCGCGTACGACCCGTTTGCTTATTCGCACGGGCGCGCGATGGGCCTCTGGCAGTTCATTCCCGGCACGGCGCGGCGTTTCGGCCTGCAAATGAACTGGTGGTATGACGGCCGGCGCGACATCGTTGCCTCAACTCACGCCGCGCTCGACTATCTTGAGTACCTGCACGGTTTGTTTGACGGTGATTGGATGCTCGCCCTCGCCGCGTACAATTCAGGCGAAGGGACGGTCAGAAATGCGCAACGTCGCCAGCAACGTGCTGGCAAACCGGATGACTTCTGGTCGTTGGCGCTTCCGGCGGAGACACGTGCGTATGTGCCGCGACTGCTTGCGGTCAGTCACTACGTACGCACGCACGACGATCTGCCGACGCTGCCATTGACGGCTCGTTTCCGTGCCATCGAATTGCAAGATCAAACCGACCTCGCAGTGATCAGTCGGCTGGCGGACGTACCGCTCTCGCAACTGTATCGCCTGAACCCCGGGCTGAACCGCTGGGCCACGCCGAACGGTGGCTACACGTTGCTCGTCCCTCCGGAAGTTTCACCGGAACTCTCCAGTTTGCTCCAGGGACTCGCCGATGGTGAGCGCATGCGACTGAAGCGCCACAAGATCAGGTATGGCGAGAGCCTTTCAGTTATCGCGGCGCAATACGGGACGTCGGTTGACGCGCTGCGTCGGGTGAACCAGGTACGCAACTCGACGATCAGAACGGGCGAGCATCTGCTCGTACCAACTGCGAGCCAGCATCCATCCGACTACGCACTGTCTGCCGCAAATCGACATGCCGACGCGACGGCCTATCGACACGAGAAGATGGGGACACCTGTCACCTATCGCGTGGAGTCCGGCGACAGCCTGTGGTTGATTGCGCAACGTCATGGTGTCGCTGTACGCGCGCTTGCAAGTTGGAACGGGCTGGCACCCACTGACGTGCTTCGAGTGGGCAAGACGATCAACATCTGGGGCGGGTCGCAGGGTGCCGTCGCCGCACCGGTTGTCGCACACGGGCACGAACGGGCGACTCGGCGCGTGAACTATCGGGTGCGCCGCGGCGAATCGCTGGCAGTGATTGCAGGGAAATTCAATCTATCCGTATCTGACATCCGCGGTTGGAACGGTGCCGTCGCGACGTCGCGCTACATCCATCCTGGTCAGCAGCTGACCCTGTTTGTTGATGTGACCAAAACCCGGCGGGAGTAGCGCGGCGCTGCGCTCTTTTCTACTTGTCCGGTTCTCTTCGCTGGGTAGTCGCGCTCGAGGGCGTGGCTGCGCCTGCGGCGTTTGATCCTGGCGCTACTGTCTGAAGGGGCGGGCCGGGTAGGTCCTGCGGGGGGAAGGGCTAGTCTTCGGCCGCGGTCCGGCTGACATCGGCTTGCGTAACAATATCAGCCTGGTATTCAGTGCGATCGTTGGCGCCACTTCGACTCGCCAGCGCCCGTGCAAGGGTCTGCAACTCCGTCCACGGCACACTGACCGGATCGGTGCTTTGGATGCCGGTGACGGTGACGACGGCAGCATCGCCATTGGCAAGCCCGATGTGACCGACCGACTTGCCGCCCTCTGCAGGGCGGGCAAGCTGGAAAGCACGCTCGATGACTTGCCGGTCAACACCGCCCTGGCTGCGCGTTGCGCCCGCGATTACCTTCCATTCAACTCCGAATTGATCGGCGACAAAGCGGGTAATTGATCCACTCTTCAACATGCGTTCGATCTCGACCGCTTGCGCGAGTGCGTCGTCTGCTGCTTTCTCATCGCGGATGCGATCCGCAATCAGCGCCTCGACCTCAGCGAGTGATCGTTGCACGCTCGGGCTGTGGCCAGTCACGCGGACAACGACGTGGTGATCGGGTGTTATCTCGATCAGATTACTGTTGTTGCCGTCAGTCAGCAGGTCGGGCAAATAGGCGGCCTCCATGACCGCCGGAGCCCCAGCCACGGGATGGGCGTTGTTCCGGCCGACGTGCCCAGTGGTCTTGATTGTCAGATCGAGGGACACCGAAGGATCGCGAAGATCCGGCGCTTCAAACGCGATCTCGGCAAGACGGGCAGAGCGCTCTACGAACAAATCCTCAGCTTTGATCTCGCGCACATCGGCGTCGATGCGATCACGTACCTCCTCAAACGGTGTCACCGTTGCGACTTCAACGCCGGTCAGCTTGATGATGTGATATCCAAAATCCGACAGGACAGGCGTCGAAACATCGCCGTCGGACAGGTTCGCGAGGGTAGCTTCGAACTCCGGAACAAAAACGCCCGCGTCCTGAAACCCAAGGTCGCCCCCGTTGACGGCAGAGCCAGGATCGTCCGAGTGCTCCTTCGCGAGGGTCTCAAATGACTCGCCCGCCAACACCTTGCGGTGAAGATCATCAGCCTTCGCTTTCGCCTGCGCGCCCGTTACCTCATCGGAAATCGCGACGAGAATGTGCGAAGACCTGCGCCTCTCTGCCCGGGTGTAGCTGGTGCTGCGGTCCTCATACTGCGCCCGGATTTCTACTTCATTGACTTCAACTTCGGAAAGGAGGCTGTCCTTGCGCAACTCGATATAGCTGAGATCCACGGTCTCATCGGTCTGGAAGTCACTGAGGTTTGCGTTGTAATAGTCCTCTAGTTGAGCCGGGGTCGTGGTGATGCTGTCTCTCAACTTGTCACGCGTGATCAGCACGTACGCCAGATCCCGAACCTGTTGAGCAAGGCTGCTGATCCCGCGCGCTTCTTTTTCAGTGAGGAACGCGGTCTGACTCAGCGCCGCCGTCAACTGCTGCACCTTCATGTCAGTTTGCAGTTCCTGACGATAACTGAGCGGCTGATAACCCATGTTGCGGATTATTTGACGAAACCGTTCGGCGTCGAACTGGCCTTCGACCTGGAAGGCTTCGGTCGTGAGGATTTGCTTGTCGGTCGACGCGTCAGAGAACGCCAGATCGAGGTCATTAGCCTGATTGATCAATACCTGCCGATTGATCAGGCTATCAAGCACGCCGCTGCGGAGGCGATCTTCTTCGACCGGGAGGCCGCGAGCCAGCATGACCTGTCGGCTGCGCTCGACTGCTAGCTCCATTTCCTGCTGTGTAACGTCGTTGCCACCCACGGAAGCCACCTTGGGGACTGGCGCCAGGAAGGTCGTGATGGAGCCGAAGCCAAACAGCGCAAATACTATAATGATCGCACCGACGATCATCTTCGCGATCAGCCCTTGAGTACTGCTTCGAATCGCCTCTATCCCCATGTCGTCATGTTTCCAACTGTTGAATTGACAAGATTTCCCAGTGCGGCGCCGATTCGACCTCTGTGGGATCTGTGGGCGCCATGGTCATTTGCAAAGGATGTATGGTGTTCCAGACTGCTTGCATTCAAAATCTGTGCGCACGAACCTGGGATGTGGGTCAAAACGGCTTATTGCCCTGAAGGCGACGTGTCGCATGGAGGGCGTATCTTAGCAAACGGCCCGCCTGAGGTCCCAACGGACTCTCGCGAACTTCGAAGTGTATTTGGGTGCCCTGGCCGCGCAGCTACACACTTCGGCAAACGACATTCTCGACGATGCCCGCTACCTTGACCATCTCGACAATTGCGCTCTCCATTTTTGCCCTCCCGCCATTTGCCATCTTCCACATCTGCTCTCAGAGAAAGAGGCTCTCTCGAAAAAGAGGCGATCTCGGGTATTCTTGTCTGCGATGTCACGTCCGCGCGGGATGCGCCTGGACGCCGCCGAGGGTTGGAGTCGGGATGACACCGACGGCCTCTGACCGCTTGCGTTCGCGTGATCTGCTGCCCACGTCAGTCCCAAAACAAATCCAAAAATCAAATGGCGCACCGAATTGATGCGCCATTTTATTCAGCTGGTGCCAGTCACCAGAGTGTCCATACTCGTTGATGCCTAATTGACGGCGTCTTTCAGTGCCTTACCGGGTTTGAAAGCCGGCACCTTCGCCGCACTTATCTGGATCTCTTCACCCGTTTTCGGATTGCGTCCGGTTCGCGCGGCGCGCTCCCGAACCGTGAAAGTGCCAAAGCCAACGAGGGCAACGGACTCTCCTCCTTTAAGGGCGTTGGAAATCGACTCGGTGACTGCATCCAACGCACGTCCAGCATCTGCTTTAGTAAGGTCTGCGGCCTCGGCGATACTGTCAATCAACTCTTGCTTATTCAATCAATAACCCTCGATTTGTACGAAATAGTAGGGCAAGGCCCCATGTTTTTGTGGTGCAGATAAACCCATCTGCCAAGGACCGACAATTCGCCGTCGTTATACCAACTAACGAAAATGGCTGTCAACAACTTGCTGGTCGAACGGCGTCCCCGAATACAGATACGGGCTCAATGGGCACTAATACGCGTGTCTGTATCCGATTCTACGCCTTTGTCCTCAGCAACCTGAGGCTCTTCCTCAAGTGGCTCCGGCATGCGTTGCAGGGCTACTTCAAGCACCTGATCGATCCATTTCACCGGCAGTATTCGTAACTCTTCCTTGATGTTATCTGGTATCTCTTTGAGGTCACTGCGGTTCTCTTCTGGTATTAATACTTCTTTGATGCCGCCGCGGTGAGCAGCGAGGAGTTTTTCTTTCAGACCACCAATTTTCAAGATCTGACCACGCAGTGTTATCTCCCCGGTCATTGCGACGTCAGCCCGAGCGGGGATGCCTGTCAACACAGACACCATCGCTGTGCATAGCGCGGTGCCTGCGCTCGGCCCATCCTTCGGTGTTGCCCCTTC
>Ga0115002_10001373_pt1 | contig 33603 bp, 33 predicted proteins | sample ArcticOcean_MG_C_8_FD_89576 | JGI IMG/M metagenome (GOLD analysis project Ga0115002, IMG submission 89576) | Marine microbial communities from western Arctic Ocean - ArcticOcean_MG_CB11_86 | ecosystem: Environmental > Aquatic > Marine > Oceanic | place: Arctic Ocean: Canada Basin | collected... | reverse complement strand
TATGATAACCGAAGTGGCGGGCGGTCAAAAACAACGCCGGTTTCCACGCACGGGGGAACGCAGGTGGCGACTGCGAATTGTTGCACAACAGATTGTAGTGGAGCAGTCCACTCCCCCACCCTTACTTATAAAAGAAATAATGGGAATTTTTACAGAGGAGGCGCAGTGTCCAATGATTTATATATTGCGAACAAGAAAGTGTTTGCTAATCCTTGTTGTCAACCTTGTTTTTCATTGATTGAAAATTTTTCCACGGGATCATTAGGCAATAGTGATTTATTTATTCCTTTGGCTGATCACGTCGGCGCTAATATTGAAATTGTTGAATCGTCCGCAGTATGGCCCGGACCTAATTCGAAGAGTCCATTCTGGAATGGCGGCTACGGTCACGACGACGGGCACGCCCCGGGATTTAATTCATTAGCAGCTCCATTACCAACACCATATCATGTTCGCTTTGTCGTGTCGCATGACCGATATCTCAAATCTAAAAAATTTGATTTTACTAATTTAGTATCAATAACTGTATCTTTTATTGCAGGAGGAATTAATGGTGAATTTCTAACTTCGCATCAAAAAAAAGTACTTCAAACAAAATTATCAGACCCAACCCTTAGCAATAAAGCCGCATGGCAGGAAGCATTCCTCGACCCCTCTTTTGAACACCTGCCTTCCCGCTACCTTATCTCGTCTCCTCCGCTACCGCCCTTGCCTTCTAACTCAGCTGGTTGGAAAATTCCATTCCTATCAAACGGTGGTGATATACCCGATGTAAGCGCCGGACCGCCCAGAGTACCGGAAGAGTTGGTTATACAATTTTATACTAAGTATGATCAAAAAATAGGAAATTCCATGATGATTTTTGCATCTAAAGATAGACCGGCAGTGGTAGGACAGGGTGATTTGTATATATATGGATCTTCAAAATTTTCTACTAAAACTTTTTATACGACCGATAAAGCTATCTTAAACCAAGCATCATATTTTAAAATCCACCAAAACAAAGGCACACACATTCTAGATAATTACGGTATTAAATATGTACAATGTAATTTCTGCAATGATAGACAAATGCCTTTACCAGATACGCCACCGGATATTTCATATGAAGTTTTTGTTAGAAGCCCCCCTACTTGAAATAGTTTAGTAAGTAAATATAAAATAACATTTAAAGACTTGTTGTCTTGGCACCACACAACCGAAACAGACATCAGTACCTAATCCACCTATCCAAACTGTTAACCCAAACGTTACCAGAACTGGTGTAATACATAATTTTATTCCTATAAAAGGCGGACAGACAATACCCCAATAAATTTATTTACGAGGAGGCATTGGGATAACGGGAATCATGGGTTTAGGTGGTTTAGATGGTTTACCGTGATGAGGTCTATGATGACCCCGGTGCCCCCGGTGACCCCGCCGGTCCGGAAATACGCGCGGTGGAAGACGTGGTCCACCACCAATAAAAACAGGAGTCCGAATATATTCGGGTTGGCGATCAAGCACAATCACTTTATTTTCTCGAGAACCCTGAAAACTCATAAACACAATAACTAAAATAGCTAATATAGCGATCATCTCTTTTCCTCCAATTTTCATTTATATATTTTACAGAGAAATTAAATAATAAATTAGTATAAATGCCCCAACGCAAGTTTTCGTTAATAAATTCACGCAATATACAGACGACCCCAAATGTTGCTTTTAGAAAACAAAAAATAAAACATCCAAAATCTACATTAGATCCAGGAATTTATCCTAATCCTCTTATTGGCTGGCGCAAACAAATAGAATCTTGCGATTGTTCCTCCAATGTTCGGTGGTATCAAGTATTTAAAAATACGTGTTGTAAGCCTCCCATTAGACGCATTCAAAACAGAAATGGTATAATGTCACGGAGAGATGTTAGCGGCGGCGCATATAATTATACAACCCAAGGATACTTACAAAGCCGCTGCCGCACTTATAATCAAAATGCTTTTAATTTTGACATTAGCTATAATAATACGAGTGATCCATCTCTGTATTCCGTATGTTGCAGCGAGATATGCGATCGGACAAAGCCTCATAATATATCATCACCGCTAATTCATAATAAATCGATCTATAAGCGCAGCAATCCCCAATTCAGTAGGCAAGGCGCTGTTTCATCACGCGCACGCTTGAATCGCTTAAAATACAATACTATTGTATCGTCAGTGCCTGCCAATAAAATATATTGGGGGGGTCAAACGGCAAATAAAACCGTTTGGGACACGAAGAGCAAGAATAAATGTTTTTGTGGTCCTACCCATTTTGCCCCTTGTAGGGGGCAGAATCAATCCTGTGGTAATTAATCAAGTATAAAATTGATTCAAATTTTTACTATCAGTGGATGATCAGTTAAAAATAGAGACTCGTAATCAGAAGCTTTTCAGTGACCAAAAAATGTCTCGCAAATTTGAAAAATTAATCAAGAGGAAAATGCCTTTGCAAAAGGTTTTTAAGGAAGCTTTAAAATATGGACTCTTTGATTTGAATGCTGATACTTATACACACCAGGCGTGTAAAGTAATTGCGGCGAATAAGGATATGTTGATGCTTCATGTTCATTGGGATTTCAAGAAGATGATTCCCATACTGGATAAACCGGATAAGCTTAATAATTTATATGAAACGATGGGGTGTGGATCTTATACTCGTGACTTGATTTTTGAACAATCATTTTTGTATATTACGCTTACTGAAGCTATGGAAAAGGGAAAATTTATATATATGGTTTTAAGTATTGAGAATTATGAGTTAGATGAGTTGGCTACGGGCAATGAGTATGGACATCATTGTACGGGTTTGATATTTTATCCACGGGGGGTGAATCAATACGACTGTTTCTATATCAATTCGCATGGCGAGAGAATGATGGATACGAAGATTTTTGATGATCGTTATACGCGGCGCCGCTATACACGATATTCCTTTGAAGAACCTATTGATATTATATGTATTAAGAGTTATCTGACATTTCTGCGGAAGGCGTTTGTTGAATTCGAAAGTAGGGTACAGATCACTTATGACGGAACCAAGCGACATAATTACTATGGACCCAATCTTCAGTGTGGGGATAAACATGGTATATGTTTTGCCTTCCCCCTAATTATTTGGTATTACTTGAGCAACTTCTATACTACCCGCCGCTTGTGTATTGAGGAGGATGGAAAAACGCATTTTATCCCTGCGTTGCAAAGTTTTCTTGAAAGAAATGATCTTATACAGTTGGTGAATTCTTGCTTCCTCGTCTTTCATAAAAAATACGAGGAGGTAGTGTGGAATGAAGAAAAGGTAGGACGAGAGAAAAAGATTTATTTGATGAGTAAAAAGGAAAACACATATAGCAAGGTACATAAATATACCAAGTTATCTTATGAGGAAATAACCTTCAACCGAAACGTTGACTCTATCATTACAAAAAGTGGGCGAATCTTTGTGAAACGGGTTGCTTTGGGTATAGTGCTGATGTTGACACATCCAACAGTGAAGAAAATTATTTATTAATATTTCCCAAAAATATATTGCGAGGGCAAATATTCTTATTATAAGGAATATTATTTTTTAAACACCATTGTATACATTTTTGTATATTGGTGTTTTTTCCTTGTAACATATAATCGCGGTGAAAATTACTTCGTTCAATGAGTGTCATAGTCTTGATAATATTTTCTATTTGTTGTTGTCCAAAAATAGCATTATATTCTGTTAATTGATTCACGAAATAATATTGTATCGGTATATTGATGATACTCACGATATTATATTCTTCCCAATTTAAATTATTCAAGACCCGCGATACAGCCAAGAATTTTTTTGATATTTCAACTGTGTTTTGCCATTTAAAATATTTACATACAATATATTTTTCCGAATTGGCAGCTCGGCTGGTATTTGGTTTTATAATATAAACTCTCTCGTAGAAACAAGATAATAGATAAATAAGTTCGTGAGTAGATCGAAGAAAAATATCGAATACTTTCAATATAAAATGTCCTTTATATTTTTGCATAGTCAAAGCAAACATCACTTGGGAAAGAATAAGTCGAAATGCCATATTTTCTTGTTTGTCGAAGGCGATGGAAAAATCAAAGCCTCCGTCTGCTGTAATAATATTCATGGAGTTTTGATGTGTTTGCATACATTTTTCTAAATTTTCCGGATTATATAGATTACCTGTCCCATCTTTTCCCTTTTCAATATAAACATTTTTGTTATCGTTTAAAAAAATTTCAGCTTTTTTCCATCCTGGCACTTTGGTATTATTTTTATCAATAAGACTCATTCCATAATATGCATCATCCTTATTTTTTCGTAGATAAGCAAATGCCTCTATAAACCCTCCTGGACCCTCCGCAAGATGAAAACTTTGAATGGGGATATCTGAAAAACTACTAAAAATACGAAAAATATTACATAGTTCTATCATTTTAAAAAAAGATCGCGAAATAGGCTTTATTTTACTTATAGCACATTTTGTATGTGGCATATTTGTATGTATGTATTCATAGGGATTGGTTATTTTTTTTATATCGTCCCAATCATTAATATAATATTTAATATCTTGTTTTACCATATTTAGATACGCTGATAAACTCTTATTAATATATGCTTGATGCTCGTCTGAAGAAAATTTTATTTTTATATTGTCTGGGGCAATTGTATGATATATCCGCGGTAATTGATAATAACTCATAAATATTATTAAGATATTGTGTTTATATTTATTCGTCTATTTAATTTTTTAATAGGTTTTCTTTTTGATTCCCCCTTTGATACACGCACCGATTTATCCGGACTCGCTGCTCCTTGAGAGGTTAAAACGCGCAATATCTTACTCGCATCAATATGCCTTATTTTTTTAAATACAAAGAACCGATTATAAAATGATACTTGTTTTTCTTGGATACTCATATTCTCTGCAGTTCCTACATCTGCTTTTCTGAGCAAATGCTGCGCAATATCTTGCTCCATTGAAGTAAATAGCTCACTAAATAAACCTGTAGCACTTGGTAATCCCATGGCGCGCGCTTCTTCTCTGGTAACCAATTGGAATCCATAATTTTCCAGTAAATATTGTAAATAGGTAAAATTAACCAAATATTCTTTGAATACTTTATTAATAGATTCTTGGTATACATTTATGGGGTAACCTATGCTTGTCTCGTTGTCTTCAAATTGTGAACTGGTATAATCTTTTGTTATTTCCCACATTTTTTTATCATCTTTGTATGCAACCAATGATTCTCCTGTTTCTTTGTTTTCAAGTGCAGCAAATACTGTTGCACCATCGTAACAAGTTCCGATAAAATGTCCTCCAACTTTACAATTTTCGCTAATATTTCGTAGAAAATTTTGAAGTATTGTTTGATTTTCGAAAAAATAATGAAGAGCAAATTGACAGGATACAATATTGAACCCGTCCTTACCTGTGCCATATTGTTTGTAGACAGCGCTGCCTAATTTGCCCTCATCCTTTGGTCCTTTTCCAAAAATAGCGTCTAATATTTTTTTGCCGCCTGTATTTGCGGCAGCATCACCATTTCGTAAATTCAAGGCACTACTCCCTTCAATAAAAAGAGCTGCTGGGAGGGTATTAAAACGTTTTTTATAATTAAGATAGCGGGCGCAAGCGCCATCTTTTCGGTTCTCAATATTATCGCGTGATATGTCAATACCGAAAACAAAACGTAAATGTCCGGCGATCCATTTTGACATATCTCCAGCTTTGCCTACTGCCAAATCAATAAGTGTCTCCCCCGGTTTCGCCACCCCTTCGATAAGACGCCGTTTCACATATAAGTTGTGAAAATCACGCATACTACGAGTGATTGTACCCCCCGCACGTTTATAATAAATATCATCTTCACCCAATACATCCGGTATCCCATTTCCCGTTTTTAACATTTCGGTCGTGATTGGATAATGAATAGAATGCCATACACTGTCCGCAACGTGAAAGGCATTCCCGTAATTTTTTAATCCTCGGCGCAATTCACTTGTCTTATCGTGTCTAACACGGATTGGTATCCATCTCCAATATTTTTCTTTTGTTGGATCATAGCGAAATTCTACAATTGTATTATCTTCAAATACTTCTTTTTGGTTTTCTGTAAACATATAATGACTTCCATAATTATCTATTTTAATTAAAACATTACTTATGGAAGCATCTGGGTCGCTTGGGGTGGTGGGATAAAAGGGCATTGGTTTATAATTATTTTTTTCGTAGGATCTGCGGCTTGGGTATTTACCATCTATCACGTCTTGACAGGGATTTAGATATCCGTGTTTTGAGGCATCATATCCAACACGAAGTGTTAGTTGTTTATATTGTGGAATTTGTCTTGTAGCGCCCATATTTTCTCCATTTTCAAAAATATTCCCTATAAAATCTTGTCCAGTTGGATTTTTCACGGTAGAAACCAAGAAATCTACGGTATTAAATGCTGGAGGTTTCCATTTTAGAGAAAATCGCCAAGTTATTTTTCTTGATGGAGGTTTTTTCCCGAGGGTATCAGATCCTACACCCTTATCAATAGGTGTAAAAATAAGCCCGTCAGTTTCGTATCTAAAAATACCATCTTCGATATTATCTAATATTTTTTTACAGGATTTAAAAATACCGGAGCCTTCAGCTTTATAGAAATTCTTTGCTTCAACGGATAAAGCAGGTGTATCCTTTCCTGTTATAGAAACCATATCTAACCCCTCCAATAACCGATTGACCTCCGCAAGCCGCGTCTTTGGGTAATTAAGTGTCGCCGTAGAAAGAAAGGGGAGCGCACGCAGATCCTCCTTCTGCAAGAAATATATATCAAAAACTAAATATAAATTAATAAATTTTCCCATCTTATCATGAAGAACGTGTTCCCCATCGAGAAGCGAATCATATATTCGCGGATTATTAGATTTACATCCGGTGAATTGTACTTTCATGTTAGTATTTAATAGATATATCTTCCCCTTTGGTGCTATATAAAGTAATTTTCTTTGTCCATCAGCTTTTTCCGTTACTGTATAGGGGGTTCTTATATTTGCAGCTTTTGATTCTGGGTTAATGGGGGTAATATTTGACATTTCTAAAGAAATAGAGGATGGTCCTATAAAATCGCTTGGTCTTACTTCTGACTTTATTTTTTTATTAATTAATCTCAAATAGGAGTCTAATGTTTTTTTTTGTTCTGCGACACCAATGGGAAAATTAGTTTGTTGTATAGCTCCAAGTATAAATAATACTACTTTCTTCATTTTTCCTATTAATGTGTCAATGTTATCATTTGTAGATTTTAATATTTTTTGCGAATCCATTTCTATCTCTATCTCATAATTTTCTGGATTTGTGAAAACTCCTGCTTCTTGAATATTATATGCTGGAATAAATTGACCGTGATGGGAATGAGAGTTTTTAACAATACTGCAATCCACTTTTAACGGAAAGTCCTTATGCCTGAAGGTAAATCGTTTTATAAAACGGAAATTTTTTTTGGATTGTGTCCATTTTTTAAGCATAGACGTAATAATTATATTATTTTTTTTAAATGGATTTTCCTCTTTCAGGTCAACACGAAAATCAAAATCATCATAATTAACGGGCGTTACTCTATTCCCATCGACTATTTTTGCTCTCTTTTGGTAAAAATTAGTATAAGCAGGGGGATTTTCAAATGGAAACCCATTTTTTTTACAATAATTTTTAATATTACTGAGGGATGAAATCTCCGTTCGGATATTGGACATTCGTACGTTGCCACTTTTTCGATCCATAAATTCATTTTGCATTCTCAACAAATATACTCCAGTGGGGCGTTCAATAGTAAACCCCTTACTTTTAAGCATTTGGATCACGTTGTCGAATTCTATACGCGATATTTTTTTCTGTTTCCGGGTGAAAAATTTAACTTCGAGCTCATCATTTCCATCCGATTCCAGATATATCTGGAATAATTTTTTTAAAGGATGAGGAGACATGAATATATACTAAATTAATATAAAAAATCTTTATTCAATTTTGTTTTTATTAATTTATATATATCTTGTTTATTGTAAATACGCTTATCTTTGTAAATATCTATATCTATTAGTTTGCATATAGTTTTTAGCTCATTTACCTTATACGATGACTGTCCCCTAAGGGGTTTTTTAAGATTCTGTATTTCCCACATCTTCTCAAGTTCCTTGATAATTATTGCGGTATCGCCGATATATAAACCATATCTACCCTTATTTTTTTTAATATAAAAGGTAGACCCTGATGGATTTATAATATATGAATAGTAATAGTAGTCTTCAATAAGAATTACATTGATATCATATAAAGCACAAAGGCAAATAAAGGTTATGGTTGAAAGGGTCTTATTATTGAGTAAATCACTTTCTATTTCATTACGCTTCCATTTATTTTTTTTTAATAATTCTTTTTGTGTGCGTAATTGTTCAATGCAAGATATTTTATATTTTTTTTCAATAGAAAATGACTTTTTCCCAATAAGATAAAATTCCTCCCAACCTTTGGTTATAATATAAAAACACCAAAAAAGTGTATCTTTATATTTTGGAATGAATACATCTTGTATTTCTTTATTTTCTTTTTTAATTTTTCGAATTGCACATTTTAAAATAGGCGTTGTATTATAATATTTTTTAAGCGTTATTTCGTTTAACATAAATGGTTTTAGTGTACGGATAATACTGGTCATTATTTATATATTATATCCACTTTCTTTATCGTTTTTAAAAAAGGATAATTTATATTGTTCCTTCTTTTGTTCAACGATATCTAATTGATCTTGTTGTGTAGAAACATAATGTAAATATTTGTCAATCATAGCTAAGGTTGTTTTATCTAAATCATTCATATTGATGAATATTCCATTTCTATTCTCTGTATGATTAATATTATTTGTCTTAAAAATTCTAAGAATTTCAAGTTGATGAAATTTATCCAAATCTTGTATTTTATCACGTAATATTATAATCTTTTTCATTAAAAAAATTAGTATATTAATTTTTAAGTATTTTTTTTTCAAATAGATTTAGGTTCTACCAGTGTAGCTATAACTGAAATATATTTATCATTTAATTCAAAGCGTTGTCCAATAACACGAATTGTTATAATATTGCCTTCTTTTTGTTTTGAGAAGTATTTGCTTTGGTGGTGATGGTCTCGAGCTATGAATATAATTAGAGGGGAATGTTTGCTATTAATTTCTGCTCGTATTCCCGCCTTTGTGACATTACGAATAATACAGGATATTTTTAATCCTTCTACGGGGCGGCAAACGTGACATTCATAAGAAATATCAAAAAGTACATCATTTCCTTTTATTATACCAGATGAATAGGTGATAAGAGATACTGATCCTGGTTTAATAAATCCTTCGTTATTGCATTTCCCTTCCAACTCTCTTGATAGCTTATTTGCTAATATAGTATCAATATTATTACCAATTAGTTTAAATGGTAATGTAAGTTTTTTGGAAAGGAGCATTTTCATATAGAGTTTTGCCGATCGTTTTTTTGGGTTCTTTCTTTTGTGCATGGTATATAAATATATGTAGAAAATCTATATATATTTATTTTTCAATTTTATTATATTGTGCTCCAAACGAAGATAAAAACCACGTTTTTGTTTTATCTTTATGGTTATAGTACCGGAGAATCATTTCTTCCATATTGCATAATTTATACCGTGAGAATCCTCTCTTTATCCATATTTCATTTTCATTTTTAGTATCATCTACGGTAAAGCTTATATTTTTAAACATATCTATTGGACTTCTTTTCATCAATATATTTAATAAATTTTTTGTTTTTATTTTTTGTTGAGTAGAACATTGAAATCCTTTTTGAATGCGATTGGATACTTGTAATCGATTCATTATCTTAAATTTAATATTTTTTGATTTATCAGTGCCCATAAATCCAAATATTTTATTTAAGGTTTGATTGGCATATATTTTTTGTATCTGTTCATTTATATTACTTTTAACTAAATCTTCTAGTATAATTTCACCCCATATATTTTTTTTAAGGATAAAGAAAGATTTATCCATCCGTTTTTCTTTTGTATTACTTTTAATAAAAGGTAATATATTACCTTTTGATGTTCTTATCATAAAATAATCTATAATTACCCTTTTCATTTTACGATCAAAATCGCTCTCTGCTTCAGAACCCCATAGTTCGTTTAAAATACCCAATTTATTTTGAAACGAAAGACTATCAAATAAATGAGCACACGTAAAATCTAATAAAAGATTATATTCAATATTAAATGGGGGTGAACTAAGAATTTTTAATATAAAAAACATTGCTCCTGCCCAGTTATCATCACATTTTAAATCTTCTGTTGCGCACCTATATAATTTATTAAGCTTAGATTTAATATCAAGGGTAATTATTGGAGCTGTTTTTTGTAATTTTGTCAGCACTATTTTTTCTCTTTTGAAAGCAAGCCGCCTACTTCTTTCATAATAAGAAATATGTTCATCATCTATTTCGAGGGGTTGAAACATATAATATTCTCCTATATTTACCAAGTATCCCAATCTCCCGAGCATATCTGTTATATATTGATTCTTATCATTAACTAATTGTGATAATGCTGAATTTATTTGCATTTCAGGATATTTTTTATTCGCATTTATGCGTTTTACCAAGTCCTCTCTTGAATATACGTATTGTTCTTTCATAAGGGCAGAAATTCTGCGTACAATCTTATCTAAATTCATCACAATAAATGTTTCATTATAGGTATCATCATTTAAATTGTCAGCAGTTATTTTTTTAAATGGTTCGCACTTGTATTCACATTCTTCCATATAATCGCAAAGTGCGGAATAAGGTTTATTTTTGATATTAAACTTGGAGATCCTCTGGCTGGTTGAAAACTTTTGTGATATAGTTTCATTAATTGATAGATTGTTATAATGTGTATTAAGGATACAATCGGTTGCAGTTTTTTTAAGAATTCTACTTATTTGTCCAATAGCGTGTGCTTTAATTTCAGCTTTACGGTATATATATAGATCAGCACATTCATCCACATTGCCTTTATCCAACTGAGTTCCATATAAATAAATTTCTACATTTCTATTCTCATAACCAAGGTCTTTATGGCTGCAATTACGCACGGCGCGTCCAATTACCTGTTCTACTCTATTGAGATTATACCATGGTTCCAGAATATGAACCTGCCGTATATTTTTAAAATCAAGTCCTTCAGCTCCCGCTTTTGTAATGATAACAATTTTTACTATTTCCCCATTAGTATTTCTTTCATCAGTGATGGCTTTCATTTCTATTTTATTTTTATTTGGAGAGAGATTTATATCTCCGGTTATCATTGCATATTTAGCAGGTGTAAATTCCTCTTTGTCGTCCTGTGGTCTCATAGTATTATAAGAAACAGGAGGATGGGGGGGTTTAGCGAATAAAGATGCGCGCCCATGTCGAGTTATCCCCATTTCCTCCAAAGCAAGTGCAATAGGTATACACCCTCCATCAAGATATTGTGAATATATAAGTATTATACCCTGCGACTTTTTAATTGTTTTTGTAAAACTGGCAATTTTAGCACTGTATTTATATATTTCATTTTGAGAAAATATGCGCCCGAATTTTTTTAATGGACTACTTCTATAGTTGAAATTTTGTTTATTTTTATTGAATTTCATTATTCTTTCTAATCCCTTTTTCCCGTATAATTCTGATACTTGTGTAATCGGTAATTCATAAGGATACACAAAATTAAGTGTTTGAATAGCAGTACTTAGGGGGGCGTAGCCGAGACCGGCCTTTATATTCTTCTTTTCGGGTAGCTTGTCCTTAATATCATCTATTACCGCTTTATATCCTGTTGCTTGGTATGGGTCAAGTTTTACCATAAAGAGATCGAGATGTTGTATTTTATTTAGAATATCAATATTATTTATTTGTTTGGTAGGGTACCAGCGTTTTCTTGTACTGGTTTTAAATTTGGGTTTGTCCTCCATGGTGAGAAGGGAGTGTGTTTTATTGAAATCTTTGGGCCATATTCTATAAGGGAATGTATATGGATTCTCTCCTCTTAGATACGAGATATAGCCAATAGATTTTGCAATAAGGGTATCTTTATGTATCTCTCCTTCTTTACTGAATATATCAGTAATATGAACAGGTGGTCTGTTATCGTTTAGGTTCATAATATTTAATAACCATACGATTTCTTCTCGGTTATTATACATTGGTGTGGCTGATAATAAAAGTAGTTTAAGATTAATAGTATTTTTGACAATCTTTAATAAATTAATAGCTACTTTTTTTTGGGGATTGTCGGAAGAATGGCGTATATTATGAACCTCATCAATGACAATTAATGAGTCTGAAAATTTTTTGTGTAGTAATTTTTTTTGTTTATTTTCATCTTTAACAAGTGCTGAAAGTCTTTCAATTATATTTGTGAATTCTGTGTAACCTATAAATCGGTATGAAGATTTAATAATTTTATTGACTTCGCGTATTACGTGTTCTCGTGATAGATTTTTCATATTCATTGGATTTATTTCTTTCAAATATGTATTTCCTGTGCACGCTTGTAAATTCCATAATCCATGAATTTGTTTAAGTTTTCGATGATCAAATAGCTGAGTTTTAAAATTTTCTTTTACATTTGGTGAAGCAATAATCCATATTTTCTTTTTATTATTCGTTTGGCTTTGATATTCTCTCTGCATTTCACAAACTGATATGGCGGAGCATGTTTTACCGGTGCCTAATCCGTGATATAGGAGTAGGCTATTATAGGGTGTTTGAGAAGAGAGAAAATTACGAACAAATAACTGGTGGGGTAATAATTCAAAATCTGTTTGATTACATAGAAAATTTCCGCGTTTTTTAACCCAACCGGAGCCGTCGGCAACATCGTGTGTTGGTTCTTCTGGATAACGTGTATCCCAAAATTGGCGTTGTTCACTTATTTTAATATTAAAATCTTTCTCACCCACAAGAGGATATAAAAAATCATATTTCTTTTTTATATTTTCTTCATTAGCCATATTAATATACTATAAGATTAATCTATATTTTTCTAACGTTTTATGTATTTTTCGAATCATATCTTTTTTTTCTAAATGATAAGGTCTTATAGCATCACAACATTCTTCTAAAGTTAGCCATAGTATTTTACTAACCTCGCTCTTTTGAAATTCTTGTATTGGTTTTGTATTTTCCCCAATCATTCCTATAAAATATTTATGCTTATATGATTTGAAATTAGATCCAGTATATACTTCTTCAAAAGGTATTACATTTTGAACTATTTTAATATCTTGCTTGCTATATCCAGTTTCTTCCTCAAATTCTCTCAAAGCACAATTTAGATCATTTTCCTGATAATTTCTTCGCCCTTTTGGAAATTCCCATTCGGGACATTCCCAGTTTGTAGAACTTTTTTGTATCAAGGTTTTAAGATTATACCTTTTTCCATTTTTAAGTTCTGCGCCGTCGACAATGACAGAGAATTTGTCCCTGGATATGCTTTCTTCCCCACGGTACTGCATTCCAACAAATTCGCCCCATAATCCTTGCCATAATGTTTTAAAATTATTTTCTAATAAACTTTTCTTTTCAAAATTCGTCATTTCATTGATAAGATTATTTAGATGAAGTAACGAAAATATTTTGTATTTTCCTCTCATAAAATCAACAAATCCCAAACTATTTTTTCTACAAATCATTAAGAATTGTATCTTATTATTATGAATTCGAAATGTTATAAGTCCAACACTTGTAATAGGACGCTTACATTGATGATATAAATGCCCTTGTTTTCCACAATTATTGCAAAAACTATATTTCGCCATATTTTATGTAGAAATTAAATAGTTTTTATATTCTTTGCTATATAATGAATTCAGAAGTTTGGGGACCGCCTTTTTGGTTTACTTTGCATACAATATCAATGACATATCCTTTGCATCCTAATACTGTGACAAAAAAGAAATACTATGAACTTATTACTAATTTGCCCTTATTCCTCCCTCATTCTGAGATAGGGAACCACTTTGCCAAATTACTTGATGAATATCCCGTTGAACCGTATTTAAGTTCCAGACTGACATTTATGAAATGGATGCATTTTATCCATAACAAAATAAATCTATATTTAGGTAAGCCAGAAATTTTATTTTCCGTTTTTTTAGAATCATATCATAAACTGTATGTACCTAAAGAGATTATAGATAAAGAAAAGAATGTCTGGAATAAAAGATATATAGAAATAAGTGTTATAGCAGTAATACTTTTATTAGTTATCTATTATTGGAAAAAATAAATATGGTATATAGATATATGAAATTGGGATTATTAATTTTTAGTATCACAGGATTTTTAATAGTAAATACTTATTATGACGGTAAATACACTAAAATGTTACTATTGGGGCAAAAATATTTCAAGATGGTGATGTTTGGTTTTATTGGAATATCTATTTATTTATTTATTAAGAAAAACCCAACTCAATCAAAAACTTTATTGGGGCATGCCAATGATATTATTCGGTATATGCCTATAGACCGTAATACCGCGGATATGATGGCGCCTTTGTTTGATTTCACGTCTGCACAGCAAAAAATGTCGGAAGGCGTGGTTCCTCCTCAAACCAAGCGTATGTTAAGATCCGGGCTTACTGCCAACTCGCGTTCAGTAAGTGAAACGAAAAAAAAATATATAGCTTCCCAGCAGAATTGGAAATGTGCTCATTGCGGGAGTCAGCTGGCTGCTAGTTTTCAGGTTGATCACATAATACGATTAGCTGATGGCGGGACAAATCATATTGATAATTTAGAAGCGCTTTGCTGTAATTGTCATGGAAAAAAGACAATGATTGAGAATATGAAATAATAATCTATAGAGAGATTAATATATGATTGATCCTTTTAGTACAACTATGTCAGCAATATATTTTACTGTGTTTTTTTTACTTTTTCCATCTATTTTATACATAAAATTTAATGGCTCTACAAATTTCATTGAACTTATTATTAATGGGATAAAACATATCTACGACTCTATTGAAAAACTACTGCTACCTATTTTTCGTTTCCTGAATCCATATCCTTTTCAATCCATGCTTTTACAATTTTTTGTTTGTTATTTGATATTCTTTGCTATTTTTATCACTCATCCATTTCCTATTCTTAAACGGTATCCAACAGCTGTAGATTCAGTATTATATAGTTTTCTTGGGGTTTTTCTTCTTACTCTCTTTATTCAATTCGGTGTCCCTTTTTCCAAAGCTGGTGGGGGGAAAACAAAACAACCTTCGGGATTCGTAGCTAATAAATACCATCTTAAGAAAAATTTACCCATCTATTTGGGTCTTCTTGCAAGCATTGCCGTAATTATTCTTTTAGCCGTGACAATAGCATATTTAGGTGCCCATCATACACGGGCAAGTTGGGTAATTATGACTGGAGCTGTGATTATTATGTGTGTTAGCGTTCTTGTAGTATTAGCGACATTTCTTTCGGAATTTACAGGTATTAATATACCTTCTCCATCGCAGATATTTAATTATTTTATATCCAAACAAATGCTGTCAGATTTAGTAGCATATCTTAAAAACAGCATTGATAAGACACCCGCATCAATATATATATTATTGGCATTTGAAATAAGTTATTTAATAGCTTACTTTTTACTACCGCTTCTTGGGAATGCTATATATTTAAAAGATCCTGGTAATAAAGATTATAATTGGCTTTTGAAAAAAAATATAAGGGGGTTGAGGACGACTATTTTATCAGAAAAAGAACATTTACAATTTTTGGAGAATGGGATAGAGATAGACTGGACCAAAGCGGAGAGTATGAGTGACTTGGATTTACGAACTGCATTATATGATGTTGGTTATACTGTGGCTACGGAACCTGCTGCCGCTGCGCTCGTGAGACAAAATCAAGATAGTGTTATGTCAATGATTCAAAAAATTGGAGACTTAGAGGATAAGATGAAAAGTTATAAAGCGGAAGAAAAAATAAATAAGGATTATTCTTCAAAACAACTCTTAAGAGAGCCTATTTATACAGATGGCGTGACAAAATTAGGATCATTCGAGGATCTTAAGGTCGGCGATGATTATAATTATCAATATACTCTTTCAGCATGGGTATTTGTGCATAATCAACCTCCTAACTTCCGTTATAGCGCCGATGTATTTACTTCTTTATTGAATTATGGTGATAAACCAAATATTTTATATAATATTAAAGAACAGACATTGCGTTTTAAGGTGAAAACAAACGAGGAGGAAAAAATTATTTTTGAAACGCATGATTTTCCGCTGCAACGGTGGAATAATATTGTTATTAACTACGATCACGGAACTTTAGACATTTTTATAAATGCTGAATTAGTCGCTTCTATTCCTTCTATTATTCCAGATATGAAATTTGCAAGTGTCCGCGCCGGCGCAAAAGACGGTATTAGTGGCGGAATTTGCAATGTTGTGTACTTTTCAGGAAATCTGTCAAAGGATCGCATAGAATTTTATTATAAATTATTTAACACACAGCGTTTTCCTGTTCTTGGATCACCGATTGATCAATATATAAATAAACCCTTAAAAGATTTATCTGCTTTTTATCATGAACACCGGAGTGCAACAATTATTTTAGCAGCTATAGGTTTTGTAATCATACCAGTCATTATTTGGCGGAAATCATCAAAAAGTAAAAGTACAGCTATAATTTCATATTAATATATTTAATTCGCGATTCTTTAGAAATATTCTCCGCCTATGATATATAATGAACACAGTCGGCAAACTTATTATAGCCATAGTAATTTTAGTAATTTTGTATACTTTATATACATGGTACTTTAAAGGAAATAGCTCCACTACTATTATTTCAGGTCCAGTGGTTGCAGAGCAGACTTCACAAAAAGATTATGGAAAGAATGTGTCTAATATATTGACTTCACAATACAGTTTCTCAATTTGGATTTACATCACTGATTGGAGTTACAGAATTGGTGAACAAAAGATTATTTATTCACGCAAAGACGGGGCTGGGAATGTGGGACCCGAACTGGTTCTTGGTGCTACCGATAATACGCTTACGGCGATCGTGGATACTGATTCTGGACCTACCTATTGCCAAGTTACACAGGTTCCTATTCAAACATGGGTCAATGTTATTCTTGTATTGAACCAGCAGGCTTTAGATGTATACATTGATGGAAAATTAACGAGGACCTGCGTTTTAGGCGGTCCGGCTAATGTACAACAGGCGCCGGGTAATGGGTTGTGGGTGTGTCCGCCAAGCACAGACACCCCCGGGGCATCGACGGGCGGGAAAGGATTCGACGGATATATTTCAAGTTTTAGGGCATTCCCATATCCTCTGAATCCCCGGGAAGCATATGAAATATACAGAGAAGGACATGTGGGTGTGAGTATGAATATATTCAATAAATACAGAGTTAAATTAGCATTCTTGAAAGATAATCGTGAAATGGGAAGTTTTGAAATCTAATTTCTTCCGTATAGTATATATATAAGATGAATAGGATCAAAAATACTTTTTCAACGATAACTGGAAAGATGCGAGGAGGATCCGGTAGAATCTTTAGCAAATTTGGTGGTCAACGTGGTGTTGGCTCAGCAAAGCGTTTTTTTGCATCGAACACCTTAGTAGCGTATGTGGCTTTTTTATTATTAATGGTAGTTTTTTTCTTAATTGTAATTAGAGTGGGGACAGCCGCGATGGTTGCATTAGCAAAGCCCAATGGAAGCCCATCATTTTACATCAATGGTGGATGTAACAAAGCAAGTGGGTGTAATTATGCGCGATACCAAACTGATGCAACTATAGGAAATACGTGGACTCAAGGTAGTTGCGCTGTATCGAGTGGGGGGTGTCCTAAAAGTCAATGCCAGACGGTATTGCGTTCAAAAAATGGAAGATATGGAATCGAGTTTAGTTGGTCTATATGGTTATGGATCGATAAAATAGGCAACGCCCCTGGACAAGCACAAGTAAAAAGGCAACATATATTTAGCAAAGGTAGCGATACGGTAAGTATGAATGACCCAACCGCTGGAGGATGGAAGCCTCAGGCGGGAGATTCTACATTGTCGAAAGAATACCAGGCTGGCATGTTGACGCCAAACAATGGACCCGGATTATATCTGGATGCCGCCAAGAACTCGCTATATGTTGTTATGAATACTTTCGATATGATTAATGAAGAGGTTGAAATAAATGATATACCAATGAACAAATGGGTAAATGTTATTATCCGCAATGAAGGGAGAATTTTAGATGTATACATCAACGGGACTATTGCCATAAGACATCAATTGTCGAGTGTGCCAAAACAGAACTATGGAAACGTCCACGCGACTAAAAATGGAGGGTTCAATGGAAGATGGTCTCTTTTACATTATTATGATCATGCTTTGAATACTACTGAAATAATGAATATTGTGCGCACTGGACCAGATCTTCGCACCTGCACACCATCCATACAATCCCCACCATACCTCTCTATGCAGTGGTATTTCGATAATCCACAAGATGTTGGAAATTCAACAGTGGGATAAATATAAAGATAATAATTCAAATTATTAAATTATTATCTAAGAGCTATAAAGCATTGAAGAGGATCTACGCTGATTTCCTCCAGACGGCATACCTTCTCCTCTAACATTTCTATCTTGTTTGGAAATATACTGGGACATAGACTGCGTTTTGTTATAATTTTTATCTCCAGCACCTTTCAAATCATAAAAGCTATTGAAATTACCTTCGTTATTATCAGGTTTTCCTTGAGAATAATAGTGATCGTTGAAATATGGCCATGTATTCAGTTGATATTTTCCATCTATAAAACTATACCATCCAGAATTTCGAGGTAATCCTGCGCGGAGACTTGGATTCTCGCATACCGACTTCATAGGAAATATTTCACCTGACATGCATGACTTTGAGTCATTAACAGAAATACAACTTCTGAAACCTCTATCCGTACCAATATAACAATATCCCTTTTGCAGCCCACCTTGAATTAAGCTTTTCGATGAAGAATCTGGAGAAATTTTAGAACGCGTGATAACTGAAGGTCGGCGAGTATTAGATGGTTCGGCTAAAGTTGAAGGACGTTTGGGGGGAGGTGGTGGTGGTGTCGGTGTTCCTGATAATTTTGTTTCTACTTTTTTAATAGCTTTTCCACCAACACCCACAACATCCATTGACTTCGTTACACCTTGTTTAACCAGTCCTCCCACCTTTTTGGTAAAAGAAAGTACACTTTTAAGCCGCGGTGCCAGTTTTAATATAGCATGACCACCACGCTTCACATATCTATAGATATATCTACCCACAATTACTAAAAAAATAATTAATACAATTAATTTGATTATTTTCATATTCATTGATATATATAAAAAAGGACAGATTTTATTTTGATTCAATACTATTACGTTCTTGTAATAATATTCGCGAATTTATCCATTGTTTCTAATTTTCTAATGGTTTTTTCTAAATTTTTTTCCGCAATACTATTGTTAAATAAATACGATGTATTGGGAGAATCTTCATTCTTCTTTACTTGTTTATAAATAATATTTATTTTTGCTTTTACCTTTTCAATAACGGTATTATTAGAATATAATGGAATAGAGAGATCAACATTTTTTGTTGCTAAGGCAGTGGCGAAATATAAAATATATTTTTTTTTATTTTTAGATGCCGGGGTATATTTCATACAAAATAAATTTAATAGGGCCTCTATTATTGATTTTATTTGGGGAGATTTTTTTTCAGCAGCCTTAATAAGCAGTTCCCAAACCATCCATATTACTTCCATCTGAAGTTTAGGTTTTACAGGTATCGAAGATCTTCTATCCGCAATACATTTATTTTTTTTTCTGTTACACATTCTATCAAACTCTAATATCCATTCAATCCAAAAACAAGATGTTATTGTTTCTGCTGATACCAGTAAATGATATGATAATTCATTGATGGCAATATAAAGTTCTTGGGGATCTTTTGGGCGAAAAATAAGCTGTGCATATTGAGCACTATCAGCTTTTAATTTTTCTACCAATTGTGTCATATCGAATGAGTTTTTATCTATTTTTATAGAGTCAAAGCTATTGCTTTTTCTTGATTGGGCTAATATAGTTATTATTTCTGCAAAGAGTGATCTAATTTTAGCATTGTTTCTCAGGCGGAGTTCTTGTCCACTATATCCATTACTCATAATATGTTTGAACGTTTCAAATCGCATATTTATATAAAGTGGTAACTTTGGATTACTTAAATGAATATTATTGCTCATAAAGTGTAATAGTATATTCCATATATCAACATAGTGTCCAGCGCAAATAAATTCTGCCCCCCAATAGCAAGCTGGTTCTATTTTCCCTCCAAATAATGCCTTTAGTAATTCTTTTTTAGCATCACTTTTTTTAAATTTGGAGAATGTTATACCCCTGAAATTCTTTTTCTTACGAATATCATTTATTTCATTTTCATTCATTATATTAAATTTAATACAAAAAAAATACCATTAATACATATAGATGTTTGCTTGTAAAAAAATTATGAAATTTTATGCGAAATCAAGCATATGGACAAAATTATTATTATGGATTTTTGTTGTATTCATTATAGCTGGATTAATGAGAAAGTATACAACTGTTAAAGAGGGGTTTATACAAAAAGAAACCTTTATTTTGAAGGAAGGTCCGGATATTTTTGATGACTTTTATGTTTCAATCTATGATGATCTTGTATTTAGCCAAGTTAAAAATAAATTTGAAATAGGTGAAATTATTAATACTACAAAGGCTACGGAGGAAAGTCGCCTCTTAGATATAGGAACAGGCGCCGGACATCATGTAAATTTATTTACACAAGAGGGTATTAATGCCAAAGGTCTTGATATTTCTCCTGCTATGGTCGCCCGCGCGAAAAAGTTATATCCTAATTCTGAATTTATACAGGGGGATGCTTTGGATTTCATGTTGTTCCCAGATCAGTCCTTTACACATATTTCTGCTCTTTACTTCACTATTTATTATATTAAAGACAAATTACGATTTTTTCAAAATTGCTTTGATTGGTTAATGCCTGGGGGATATATGATATTACATTTAGTAAATCGTAATAAATTTGATCCCATTGTTGAAGCTGCTGACCCCTTGTTTCTGGTTTCTCCTCAAAAATTTTCTAAAAAAAGGATTACTAATTCTTTAGTTAAATTTAAAGATTTTCAATACAAAGCAGATTTTGATCTCAAAATAGACGAAAATGAGGCTATTTTTACAGAAACTTTTAAAGATGATAATTCTAAAAATGTTCGGCAAAATTTGCACAAACTTTATATGGAGCCTCAAAAAAATATTCTTAGCCTTGCAAAGGAGGTGGGATTCATTTTATTGGGAAAAATCGATATGGTTTCTGTTCAATACGAATATCAATATATATACATACTTGAAAAATCACAATAACGAACATCCTGCAAATTTAATTCTTTTTAACAACTAATATGATAAAATTATATATCTTATTAGGTGCTATTATTTTATATATATTATTTGTTATTTACTGTAAGGTTTTCTACCGATTTTGGTCTACACAACCGGTATTTCATTTACATAATTTGTATTATTGGTTTTTCCCACCAGGCATTATACAACATTCATTGCCCCCTCTGACAAAATTTTATGATGATGACGTGAAATTTTATTTTTGGTCAGCTATTTCTGATGATACCAAGGACCAATTCTATCGCTTGAATAAAAATTTTTATTTACAAAATAAGACAATTTCTTATAAACCTACTACTGAATCCATTTATAGTTATTTTGAACATCATAACGATCCGTGTTTTATTGCGCTTTTATTCAAAGACGACCCCCTTTTTCATTACTCGAAAAAAAATATTATTCCACGTCAAACATGTATAGCATCCTTAACAAGCCGCCCCCTTTCAATTTTTCTACACGGAAATATGTTAAAAGTAAATTATGTAGATTATCTTTGCATTCACAAAAAACATAGGAAAAAGGGTATAGCACCCAAAATGATTTATAGTTATTATTATCATGCTCGCCGGAATAATGATATTGTAGCGCATCTTTTCAAGAGAGAGGGGGTGGGGACATTTATAACACCTATGACTGTTTATAACACATTTGGTTTTACATTGAAAATCCCTAAGATAAACCCTAATACAATGACACCGCTTTTAATCAATGTATCTAATTTTCAATTGTTTTATCATTATCTACAAATTATTAAAAATGATTACCCCTGTTTCGTGAGACCCGCATTTTCAAATATTAAACATTTAATAGAAAAAAAATTATTATATATATTTCTTTTGATGGACCGCGACAAACCTATAGGATGTTATGTATTTCGAAATCCTCTTACATATTATGAAGATAAGGGAGCAAGCATTGATTTAATTGCTTCCCATTGTTCCGATAACAAAAATATTGATTATTTTAAAGACGCATTTTACAACTGTCTACCCCAAATTGATTATAAGTATGAATACTTAATCTTAGAAAATATATCTAAGAATCATCATATTATTAAAGATATTCGTCAAAGTCGAAAATATATCTTTAAAAGTCATACATCTTATTATCTTTATAATTTTGGTTATCGCCCTTTTATATCGAAAGATGTTTTTTTGCTTTCCTAAGTATCAATCATATGATACATGGTTTCATCATAACAACCGGTAACAACAAAATTCCTTACTAAAGATATTCGTATGGGGTGCTGTTTATTATTAATTATTTTTCCCAAAGCGCGCGCACCCTCGGCGCTAATTTTATTATTTACCAAATTTAATTTTCGTAATGTGGTATTCTTTTTTAACATTTTACTTAAAACAATAGCACCTTTATCAGAAATATTATTTCTTTCAAGGTTCAATGACAAGAGTTGTGTATTCTTTTCTAAAATTTCAGCTAAAAGTTTAACTTTAGAAAAAGGTATATTATTATTAGATAGGTCCAATTCTTTTAAATCTGGGCTATTTGCCAATAAACGGTTAAATTGTTCTTCCATATAGGTAGATAGGTTATAATTATCTTGTATATTTACCGGCTCTTGCGAAGGAGTCAACGACGAAAATCACAAATATGCCTAAAAACAGATATAAAATAAGTTCTTCTGCCACATTTCCGGTTTTATCTTCTTGTTGTTCTTCGAGTAAATGTATCATGTAATTTAACTTTTCCATCAGCACACCTTTGTTGTTTTCAGAAAGTTGGGACTTGTTTTCAACATTTGTATAATAGGGGACATATTCTGGATAATCTGTATTTTTATTTGGTATATCTGGTAGTTCGTTAAAGCTTTCTACAGCTGCATCATCTTTTTTTTTCGTTAGGGGTGCTGGTTTTTGAGGATGAGCCGGATATTCGCTGGCGCCTTCAAAATTCTCCATAGTATCATCATTCATCGATTCCAAAAAGTTTTGCACTTTTTTAGTTGATCGTTTTTTATAAGTTTTATTTTTTCTGATATTTTTTTGGACTGGATTATTATATTCAGAATATTGCAAAGGGATTGACATTCTCTTATAAAAAAATAACATTATTTTTTATCAAATGGGCGGAAAAATATTCTATTATATATATAAAATGAAATTCCCGATGGATTTAGTATTAATATCACTTTTGCTTGTTCTAATGTATCATCAACCCTCAGTTCTCACATCTCTTACAACATCCGTTTTAGGAAGAATGATGGGAGTAGGGTTGATAGCGCATATAGCCCTTGTGTACGGAAGGAATGCTGGGTTGTTAGGCGCCTTAATATTTATATTATTGTTGCACAATAAACAAGAGGGGTTCAGTCTTTCTAAAGATCCCCGGAAAAATCCCCCATGGGATAAGAGACAGAAGCGGAATAAATTAAAAAAAGTTCTGGAAGGTAACACCGCAGCATCTCCGCCCCCGGCATCGTCTCCGCCCCCTGCACCGTCCCCGCCACCCGCATCGTCTCCGGCGCCATCTCCTCCTCCCGCGCCGTCTCCGGCGTCATCTCCGCCCCCTGCACCGCCCCTTGCATCATCTCCGCCCCCAGCGCCAGCTCAAAAACACACAAAGGATTGGGTACCACCAAATCTCAAGAAAGAGATTGATGCCGAACTTTCCCATCCATTGGCAAAATTTACTGCCCAGAAAAACGGCGGCGTAAAGCTGCCGGGTAAGGTTTCGGTTAAGGAAAGAATTCAAAATATTATATCTTCTGGAAAAAAAAAGAAGAGAACAGTTCCTGTTACGCAGACGAATAAAACCGACCTTGAAAGTTTATTACAGAGAGTACCACATATAAATTCTCAAACTGCAAAAGGGGAACACGGTGGACTGGGGTTCATGAAAAAGTTAAAATAATTTTTTCAAACTATAATATAATGAACAAGAAAATATTGTTTATTATATTAATAATATTGTTGATTAGTTTAACACAAGTATTGTCAACAACAGAACCTTTTACTCCCGGTACCATTAAAGGGGATATACGTCGCAATAAACGCAGAGTGCGACATATGATTCGCGATGGATTCACACAAATGAAGTCATTATTTTCGTAAAATATTTTTATTCTATTATATTAAGTATGGAAAATACACTATTTAATATACCAAAATGGCTTATTGGGAATGTATATAGTTTGAATAATAGCAAATTTTTCTCTGGTTTGGTGATGCTTCTTATGAATATAGGTTCAAAATATATTACAATAGAATTAAGCAAAACTCAATCACAATACCTGCGAGGGTCAATCGCCCGACAATTACTTATTTTTTCGATATCATGGATGGGATCAAGAGATATTTTCAAAGCATTCGCTTTAACTGCAATTTTTAATGTTTTAACGGGGCACTTATTTAATGAAGAAAGCCACTATTGTATTGTTCCTATGAAATATCGTTCTTTTCATAAATTAATTGATGAAAATGAAGATGGACATATTACTGATGAGGAAATCAAGAAAGCAAAAAGTATTTTAGAAAAAGCAAGACAACAAGATATGAAACTTAATTTTTTACGAGGCGATTGGAATAATTAGGGGGACACCAATCGTTCTAATTCTTTCACTCTCTCTTCGAGAGTTTTTAGTTCCAGTTCTTTTTGTTTTTCTGGTGTGGTATGGGTATACCAATAATATAACCAAGCAACTCCATTATAACTTAACTTTCCTAAAGAATATAATATATCTATTGCTTCTGTTAATAAAAAAACAATCATTTATAATAATTGTTTTTTAATAAATTATGCAAGATTTAAGCTGACCGTATTTCTTTCTGACCTTGGTTTGCGCTTAGATCTTTGTGGAACTCCAACGCTTCCCTTTATTTCTTGGAGATCTTTCAAACTAATGGTAGATTTATTGTCGTTATTATTCTTTGATTCTTGTATATTTATTTTTTTCGTTTTAAGGTTGGAAAGAATATCGTTAATATTTTCTGGTCCCTTCATTTCTGGGCGGTTTGGTCGGGCGCTTTTTCCTTTTCTCACTTGAGCAAAACTATTTTCCATATTGACGGCATCATCAAATTGTGGTGCCCCCCGGCTCATACCTATATCTGGGCGATTTGGCGGTGCTCTTTGAGGTCTGGACATTGGTTGTTGGGGTCTTTGAGGTGAGCGTCCCATAGGCATTTGGGATCCGCCCCCCATCATACCCATGAAATTTCCGAACCCGGGGCTTTCTTGTCTCATAGAATTAGCGGCGGCTTGAGTAAATTGTTGCATTAATTCGGGATTTTGGCGCATAATATCATCCATTCCAGGTAAGGAAGATTTAAACATTGTGTTTGTCATATGCAACATTGCTGCGCTTCCACCGAGCATAAACAACAACTTTAATTCTGGCGCTATCTTTGCGCGTCCAGAATATTTCTCATGTAATTCACTAAAGACATCATCATAATCATCGATATTTTCATTTACTGCTTCAGCCCACCCATCTAATTTTACATCAAATGGGTCGAATTTTGAATTCAAAAATTCAATGGCAGAAACAGCAGCCATAAGCATTTTTCCTTGAAATTTAACACTACTGTGTTTCTCGGACTCTGATTTTATCATTTCAAATTCACCTTTCATTTCATCCAGTGAGCATTCTATTGTATATTTTTTAGTTAATTTTACTCCCTTTCTCTCTAATGCCTCGAGCTTGCGCAAATAAATAATTTTTTCTCTCAATAGTTCTTCGTGTGTAAGTTTGGGTTTGGATGAGGTTGCTATTGAAGGGTCAACCGGTATTTCATTAAATTTTTTATAGCCATCCCACGTTTCATTTTTCTTTTTATCGGACTCTGCTGTAGACGCTCCTACATTTGGTGGGGGGACAGCTTGTTGATTATTGTTATTTTTTTCAGAAATATTGATGCGAATATTTGGCGGACCTTGTGACATTACTTGCTCTCGCGTTTCACCCATTCGTTTTACTGGTCCTCCAAATTCTTTAGTTAATCTTTTATCAATAGATGCTAAATCCTCCATGGCGCTCCCTGATCTTGGTGTCCCACTCTGTTTTTTTTGGTTCATAAACATTTCAATACCTGGACCAAAATTTACTGTTTTTGGTGTGCCAGACATTCGAGGAGAAGAAATCAACTTAAGTGAGCCTCTATCATCTTTGGTTGATACATTTAATTTTGGGGCAGCCATAGGACTTTTAGCACGTCCAATATTAATAATTGTGGGTTTATCTGTCATTATTTATGTTTAAATAAGAACTTTTAATTTTAAGTAAGACGCAATAAAAACTATTTATTTTGATATATAGAATTTAAATACCAGAGACCTTGCAAAAAGGAATCTGCTAAATCATCTTTCTTTTTGTGTGATAAAAAGAAATTCTGCCAGTTACTTATAAGCGTTGTCTCATTTAATTGTTTACGTGTAACTTCAATGCCTATTTTTTTTCTTTGGTTATAAGTTGTTCTTTGTCCTTGTGTTAAAAAGGGTTTAAGTTTATTGGATGCAGAAATTTCCTCGATGATAGGCACACATAATTCTATAAAATGTTGCATTACCATTCCTTGTAGAGTTTTCATCCTATTGGCTAAAGGACCAATTTGATTTTCAACAATAACACGGTCTAAAGATACTTCCTTAAGTATATAATTAAAGCTGGAGCGCATATTTCTACCTAATGTAATTATATTGAAATCTTTTGCTTTGGTTTGGATAATAGGGTCAAAATAATTCTCGTCTACATATTGGCAAATTGCATCAAGATATTCCTTTTTCTTCATTTTCTTACCTTCTTTTAAACCACACTCGGTATATATTTTTTTAAGAGTAGCACATTTCTCTTTCAATAGAAATTTCTTATATATTTTTTTTGGTGGAATCTTTAATTCTTTATTTTTAACATGAATTTTGCAGTAATAAATATTGTTTTTTGTATAACGTGGTGTTCGTGTGCACGGGGTTTTTTTTGAATTTAGCCCACAGCATTTATTTATTTTGTCATTGCATAAATTGATAACTCCCCATTTTTCTATTTTATATTTTATATTATTTTCACAATCAAATAAACAAAACGCCAAGTGCTTTATACCCACGTCAATGCTTAATATTCTCATATTTATGTAAATATGGAAATATTCTAATATGATTTTCTCGAATCATTTAAAAGATATTGTTGTTGCGTCAAAATAGGAGCAATCTGACGACTTTCGAGAGCAAATCTCGATAAATATAAATTTTTAAGATTTGAATTTTCATATCCATAAGGTTGTCCACCACTGGTGCAGGATTTGTAAAGATATTTAGATCTTGGTGTAAAGGGAATTTGATTATATTGTTCCCAGCATGCGCAGCAATCATCGCACGCCATTTTTTGATTTTGCTTAATAATATTATCAGCATTTTGTGTCAAATAGCGACGGTATTCATAATTTGTTGTAATACCATTATTCTTTTGTATATCTTCATTTACCTTGCATGCGGGTATCCACGTAGCAAAATTCCGCCCATCACTCATCAATGGGGGTGAGTCGAAATGAATATTATTAGAAGCTCCATAGCAAGTGCCCCAGCTCATTTATATTAATAGAATATAAAAAATTAATTGGTTAATATATCTACCAATCCTTGTTTTCTTAATTTATTATACCCCGTAATTCCATTTTTTGAGGCAATTCTTTTCAATTCAACCACAGTCATCTTTGCATAATCAGGTGTTTCTTCAACAACGTGTGAAAATTCTGCTTCTTCTTCTGCTTCTGCTTCTTCTTCTTCTTCTGCTTCTTCTTCAACGCTTTCATCATCATCGTCTAAGGATCCCATATCATCCAAGTCTTTTTTTTCTTCTAAATTAATGGGGGCTTGTGAATCAGTTTCTAATGTCACAGATATTTGTTTTATCTCTTCATTAAGATTTATATTTTGCACACCTGTATTTTGTTGATTCACATGAATACTATTAGTATCGTCATCGCTATCACTGCTACAATCAGTGTCTGTATATTCATCATCCGATACTTCTATTTTATTTTGTTCAGGAACAGATGGTATATTTAATGGTGAGCCTGATACCACTCTATTTCCCATTGGTTGATGTATGCGCATCGGGGGGTTTTGCTGGGTTTTTGCATGATTTTGTACCAATTGAAATATTGTATTTACCTTATGTTCCATTACTTTAAATCGATGTCTAAAGTACATAAAAAGGGTTGCTGCCGTTAAAATAGTAATTCCTAAACTAAGAAATAATTCACGATTCATATTTTATAACTTATATACATTAATTTTAAATGGAAATAACGAACAAGTATTAAATTAAAGCGAGCGTATTGTTTCTTCTGTCATTTTTAATATTTTCTCGGGATAATTAAGTTTTCTTAAAACACAAATACCACCCTTTATATTAGATATTCCATCAATAATTTTATAAGAATAATTCGAAACATTATTAATAATCTTAGTTTCCATTTGAATATTTTTAATGTTTGATTTTTCATCAAGCATATTGCATAATTGCATAAAATGTGTGGTTAGGAGAAATGTTATATTTTTTCTTTCTGAAATATAATTCAAGTAAGAATAAGCACTACTCACAGCTTCATAATGATTCGTCCCCGAGTATAATTCATCAAAAATACATAAATGCTTTTCCTTGGGATGATCCTCGATGAATGTTAATATTTCTTTACAACGTCTCGCTTCTGCTTGAAATAAACTGTCACGAGCACTTGTATCAGGTATATTCAAATAACAGTGAAAAAAGTTATATGGACGTATATTTGCTTTGTCATAAAATCCTTTCCCGACCTGCTGTGAAAATAATACATTTAATAATATAGTCTTCAAAAGTGTCGTCTTTCCAGCAGCATTTGGACCCGTGACAATTATATTTTTTTTCATTGAAATACTATTTTTCACTGGAGAAATTCCCGCTAATGGTGGATAAAAAGTATTTGTAAGAGAACTGGTCTTTCTTTTAAATTTTGCATTGTTAATATGTGTATTTGTATGAAGCCCCACAATAGTATCCCAATAACCATTAAACTTAAAAGTATATTCAAAGACATCAGCGATACGTTTATTGCTATGTATTAAATAGAATTGCTTCATTGTTGTGCCTATATTCATAATCCCTTTCGATGACAAAACAGGTTTAAAATGCCAATTATTTTTTAATTTACATAATTCATCTTTATATGCCCCTATATCCAATAAAAATGACTGGTAAGTTTCCAACCCCTTTACCTTTGTTATTACAATATTCATTTTATCAACCGTATAATGAATATACTTTTTAATCGTCGCAAAATACTCATCGATTTTCCTTGTGTTTACATAAAAATGATAACACGTAATGATATTTTGATATATATTAAAGATATACATCCCAAATGAAATTAATATGTATGAACGTTTATCCCATGATACAAAATTAAATTCTGTGAAAAGTCTACCTATTGAATGATTTCTAATTTGTTGCAGTAATATATTTTTATATGTGGACATAGTTATGGGCACCTTCATTATTTTTAACAGAAAAAAGGGAACCAAAAGCATTACCAGAGGTAGAAGTAAATTAAATAGTGGAGAGATAAGATTATACAAGCTCATAAAACTTAAAAAAGGGACATATTCATTCAACCATTTTATTCTATCCCATTCCACATATTGGTATTTTTCTAAAAAATTATCCTCGTTTTTAACCTTATCCCATATATCCACCATTTTCTCTGTATTTTGTTTGTCTATTTCCTCTTGACCCAAAGAATCATAGAATTTTTGCGAATCTTTGAGGAATTTTCGATTGGGAGTATAATATTGACTCCACTGTTCTAATATATTCTTTCCAAGAGTAGTGGTGGGACATAATAGATGCTCGTACATTCCTTTGCTTTCACCTTCTAATAGCTCTAAATCTGTATATAAATTATCAAAAATTTTTTTTTTGTCCGGACAATATTCAATAGGTAGGCGAAAAGGCATTATATTAAAAATAAGAAAGAAAGAGGCGGGTCTCAACGAATTAAATCTTTATAATTTACGGGAAATTCCTTAACTTGAGTAGAATAGAACTCCTCAATCTCTTTCATTTTTTGTACATCCCGGCGAGTAATAAAGTTTATCCCTACACCCTTTCTCCCCCAACGCCCAGATCGTCCAATTCTATGCAAATAAGTATGGACATTTTTGGGAATATCAAAATTAATAACAATGCTCACTTGCTGAATATCAATCCCACGAGCGATTAAATCTGTCGCGATTAACACACGACAACCACCACTTTTAAATGTTTCATAAATTGCTTTTCTCTCTGACTCATCTAAACTCCCGTGCAGACGTTCAACGGGAAACTCATCGTGTTTCATAGCTTCATAGAGATCGTCAACTCGTCTAATACTATTACAATAAATAATTGCTTGAGAAACTGAAAGGGTGCCAAATAAATCCTTCAAAGTTGTATATTTATGTTCATCGTTCTCAAGATTTACAAAAAATTGCTGAATCCCCTGCAGCGTCAGCATTTCTTTTTTAATTAAAATTTTAACTGGATGGCGTAAAAATTTGGTCGTAAGAGTGTTTAACTCTGCCGGCATAGTTGCACTAAATAATCCAATTTGAATATCATTATTCATAAACTGAAAAATTTTATAAATTTGGTCTTTGAAACCATGCGATAGTAATTCATCCGCTTCATCTAATACCATTAAACTAATTTTTTTTGTGCTAAGATACTTACGACGAATCATATCATGGACACGACCCGGACAACCAATGATAATCTGTGGACGATTTCTTTCTAACTTTTCTCTATCTTCCTCTGTAGATGTACCACCAACCAATAATTGATGACGCATTCCCATTTGATTACCAAGCGCCGCCACTACACTAAAAATCTGCCGCGCTAATTCCCTCGTATGCGCTAATACTAAAATTTGAGCTTCATCCAATTTCTCATCGAGAATTTGTAAAGATCCTACAACAAAGGCGCCCGTTTTACCCGTTCCCGACTGAGCTTGTGCTATTACATCTCGCCGTTTTATTAAAGGGATAATTGCCTTTTTTTGAATGGGGCTCGGGTTTTCAAAACCATAAGCATATATCCCTCTCAATAAATTGGTCTTTAACGGAATAACCTCTTCGTCATCCCAAGAATTAAAAGTCATTTCTTCCTCGTTTGTTTGCACTTCCACTTGATTATTGTCTGTGAATAAAGACATGTTAGATTGGTATGGTAATCTATTTTTATATCCATTTAGAGAAAATGTAATTATATACATAAATGGTGACACTTGCGGATAGACAGTATACACTTAATGCTTTTCAAAAAATAAGAGAGGAGTGGAAAGAGGATATTTCCATAGATATTCGGACAAAAATAGATTTTCTCGCTTCTAAGGTGGGTGCGCCAACATATAGTAAGACGCCAAATTTTAAGAAGGGACGACGAGGTCGTCCTAAATGCTCTTCTGCTAATTGGGAGATCATTAGAAATTTTAAATCAACGACAATTATAAAGGAGACCGAGGGTATAGGAAAAATTATTGATGATGTAATTTTATTGTTGAATAAAATAACAAAGCATAACTATGCTAAAATGTCTAAAAAAATAGTGGAAATTATGAAAAAAATAGATAGCAAAGACGAAGAAAATTTATTAAAATTGGGAGGCGCTATTTTTTTGATTGGTAGTTCTAATGAATTTTATAGTAAATTATATTCGATGGTGTATAGAGATCTTATTCAACAATTCTCTTTTATGAGCAATATTTGTATGAAAAATTTATCTACTTTTATGGTATTGTTTGAAACTATTGAATATATTCCGGCTGAAGAAGATTATGATAAATTTTGTTCTATTAATAAAGATAATGAAAAAAGGCGTGCTTTGTCGTGTTTTTTTGCAAATATGATGCTTATAAATATTATTGATAAAAATCTTATATTCGATTTGCTTATTAATTTAATAAATAAACAAAAGAATTACTTTAATGATATTAGTAAAAAAAAAGTTATTGATGAAATTTCGGAAAATATATTTATACTTATCAAATTAGGGAAGAAACATTTTTTTGGGAATATAAAATGGGCGGAGGTGTATGATTATATTAATAAAATATCCTCGGCAACGACTTCCTTATATCCCGCATTATCGAACAAAACAATTTTTAAATTTATGGATATAATGGAAATGATTTAAAATATGAGTTATATATAAATAATATGCATACCCGTCCTCTTGAAGATAATATATCTTTCTCTTTGATAGAAGATATCTCAACTCAACCATCATCACGCGTCACTTATGACGATCTGTTACGTGAAGTTGATCTATTGGAGATGACTACGGTACCAAATATGGATGACTATATGGCAAATGAAATTAATTATTCTACAAATTATACGAAGAAAGAGTTAGATCGTATTGCAGATTATTATGAAATATCTAAACGTAAAAAAAGGAAGGATGATATAATTCAAGATATTGTCATATTCGAACAAGATCCAGAAAATATTGAATTGGTATTTCGCCGAAAGAAATTATGGGCATATATGAAGGAAATTAAAGATGATAAATACTTAAGGAAATTTTTAATATTTAATTAAATATATGGTGTTATCTCGTTTAAATAACACAATAGACTATCCTGATATGCAAAAAGTTGATGAAGAAGATATAGATTTTAATTCAGCGCTCTACATTATTGATATTAACGAAATAGACATAATAATTGCTTTAGGTAATATAAGGTACTCATTTGTTACAAAGGGTGTCTTATATGTACCCATGTATATGGTTGTAAAGGATCGTGTGGTTTCTCAATTAGGGGTGTTTGAATGCTTAAATAGTGATTATACCAAATTATTAGATGATGACAATGATATTGATCTTAATTTATTAGATCGCCCTTTGTTATATTCCTTTGCAACAAAAGAATATATAACATCGTTACAGGGTAAAGAAAAAGCGGAGGAGGAAGTGGATGAAGAGGTGGAGGAGGAGGAGGCGGAGGAGGCGGAGGAGGAAGCGGATGAAGAGGCGGGCGAAGAGGAGGGGGAAGCATTGAACG